>JAEEGF011568689.1_pt1 | contig 17563 bp, 13 predicted proteins | sample 9134171 | NCBI WGS metagenome assembly JAEEGF01 (sample SAMN16246542, study PRJNA631951) | gut metagenome | biome: gut microbiome; feature: rumen; material: AP-attached | host: Bos | place: Iran: Karaj | collected 2018-10 | reverse complement strand
AACCATCTTGACGCCGAGAAAGCCAACTTCGACGAAAGTGTCAACCAACTTAAGGACTTCTTTGGTGGAAAATGCACAGTGCTGCAGTTCCCAACCAATCCCGGTCTGGGATTCAACCAGGTGGTTGACATCGTAGCCAACAAGATGTACACCTTCACCGATGGTAAATACACCGAAGCTGACATTCCCAGTCAATATGCTGACAAGGCCGAAGAGATGCGCATGGCTCTCGTAGAGGAAGCCGCCGCTGCTGACGACGAATTAATGGAAAAATACTTTGAGAACGGTGACCTTACTGCTGAAGAGCTCACCAAAGCCCTGAAACTCGCCATCGATAAGCGCGACCTCTTCCCCATCCTCTGCACCAGCGCCAAAGAAAACTTCGGCGTTAACCGTCTGCTGGAATTCGTCTGCCAGAACGTCCCTGCTCCCAACGAAGTGGCCAACAGCAAGAAGACAAAAGGTGGCAAGGAACTCAAATGCAACAGTGCCAACCCCACAGTGGCTTTCGCCTTCAAGAGTGCCAAAGACAAAAACCTCGGTGAAATCACCTACCTCCGCATCTACGACGGCGAACTGGCCGAGGCACAGGATGTCATCAACACCTGCAACCAAAGCAAGGAACGCGTCAGCCAAGTACTTGTATGCAGTGGCAAAGATCGTCAGCGTATCGAAAAAGCATGCTCCGGCGATATCATCTGCACCATCAAGCTGAAAGACGTCAAAATCAACCATACCCTGACCACTCCGAAAAATGCCGACGATGTTGTCACTGAGATTGAGTTCCCGACACCTGTCTACCAAGTTGCCGTCAAGGCCGCCAACAGCAATGATGATGAAAAAGTTGGTGCTGCACTAAAGGACCTCGTGACCTACGACAAAGCCCTCACTCTGGAAAACAGCCGCGAGCTACGCCAGGTCATTCTTGGATGCCAGGGTGAGCTCCACCTCAACACCGTGAAGTGGTACTTTGAGAACCAGTACAAGCTGGCTGTCAACTTCACCGCCCCCAACATCCCCTACCGCGAAACCATCACCAAGAGCGCCGAGGCAATGTACCGCCACAAGAAACAGTCGGGTGGTAGCGGCCAGTTCGGCGAGGTTCACATGCTCATCGAGCCCTATTTCGATGGCATGCCCAACCAGACCAAGTACCCCATCCGCGACACCCAGGAGTATCCGCTGGAGTGGGGCGGCAAGCTGGTCTTCAACAACTGCATCGTGGGCGGCTCGATCGACGCCCGCTTCATGCCCGCCATCCTCAAGGGTATCATGGAGAAGATGGAGCAGGGTCCTCTGACCGGTTCCTATGCCCGCGACATCGTCGTCAACATCTACGACGGTAAGATGCACCCCGTGGACTCCAACGAGACGGCCTTCAAGATTGCCGGCCGCACCGCCTTCCGCGAGGCCTTCAAGCAGGCTAACCCCAAGATCAAGGAGCCTATCTACGACATCGCCGTCACCGTCCCGACCGAGAGCCAGGGAGGTGTGATGACCGACCTGCAGGGCCGCCGCGCCATCGTCATGGGCATGGATGCCGAAGGTAAGTACACCACTTTGAAAGCCAAAGCTCCTCTGGCCGAGATGAACCGCTACTGCACCGCCCTGAGCTCGCTCACCAGCGGCCGCGGTACCTTCACCATGACCTTCAGCAGCTACGAGCTCGTCCCCGCCGACGTCCAGCAGGCCCTCCTCAAAGCCTACGAGGAAGCCGCCAGCGAGGAAGAGTAGTAGAATGCTCATTTGCGTTAATGCCTGAATGCGTCAGTATTTGCAGCGACATTCACTCACACATTAACACATTAACGCATTTACACATTCAAAAGGGTGTCCACATCGGACACCCTTTTTTTACGTCTTTTTTATTCCCGCCTTATTCTTCCCTTCGGGGAACCTTCGATGACCTCTCGGTGATCCTTCGACGATGTGTCGGTGGACTCTTTACTATTATATTTTTGCCGTTTCAAAAAGATTGCGTATCTTTGCAAATTGAAAAATATAATATATTGATAACATAAAATAAGACATTAAAGTCACACCAAGGAGAGCCCCTACAGGACAAAGTAACCAGAAAAGCAACCAGAAAAAACTTTTATCCATACGACATCTAGAAAGAAGACATTGATTAATATAAATCTATGCTGGGGATTATGTGGCTGCATGTAATCAAATAAACAATGCATAAAAGATAACATTAAAGTAAATCATGGGCAAACTATTTACCACCTTACTGTTTTTGTTGTGCGCCGTGACCGGATGGGCACAACAGCCGTTACTCACCACACGTTGGACACAGGGGCATCCCTACAACATGCTATGTCCTGCAGACCCTCTGGAGAACTACAAGCACAGCTACGCTGGATGTCCAGCCATAGCCATGGGACAGATACTTAATCATCTGCGCACGACACAAGGCACACGCTTCAACGACAGCGACGACTATTACACGGGCAATTACGGCGGGCGGCAATTCCATATCGACGACGACTGGAACACCTATCTCTTTCCGTCGTTCCCTCAGTTGAACGCGATGCTGGACTCCGCCGACGCCTATTTCCAGCGGGGCGAAACGCTATCCGACTCATTGAAAGCCGCCATCGTCTTCGCCTGCGGCGTGGCCTGCCAGCAGGTCTATTCCGCCTCGGACTCTTATGGCTCCGGCACCTTCAACGTGGACCAGGCCTTTAACGCCTACCGGCGCTTCGGCTTCACCAATTGCCAGCTGGTCCGGGTGCCCGACTCAACGACGTACGCCATCCTGATATCCAACATACAAGCTGGATACCCAGCCCATCTGGCCGTCGAAAGTGCCGACGGGATGTCCGGACACAATATCGTCGTTGACGGCTATCGCGAGAGTGACGGCAAGTTCCACGTCAACTTCGGCTGGGGCGGCAGTCACAACAACTGGTACAATATTCCCGATCCCCATGGATTCTCCTACGGATGGACGAAGATTGAGGGCCTCATCGTAAACATCATCCCCACGACAGATACCCTGGCCATTGTAGGGCCAGACCGCCAACAGCCACTCGACGTCTACCCCAACCCCACAACCGACATCCTATACCTTAAGGGCCTCCCCTGCGGAGCGGTGGACTATGCTATCTTCGATATTCGCGGCCACAAGATGGCTGCCGGCACCACCAACGGCACCATCTCAGTCGCGAAATTGGGGAAGGGTGTCTACCTATTGCAGACCAAGGCAGACAACCACTTTAAAACGACAAAGTTTATTGTGAAATAATCAAACAATCATGATGTTTCTGAAATGGCTGGGGTTTGACCCCGATAAGCACAGCGTCAGGACGGAGATTCTCGCCGGCCTGACCACCTTCCTCACGATGGCCTATATCCTGGCCGTGAACCCCAATGTCTTCGATGCGCTGGGCGGCGAGATGTCGAAGGCCAACGGCGCCGTCTTCACGGCCACCGCCCTCGCTGCCATTCTCGGCACGCTGGCGATGGCCTTCATCGCCAAGAAGCCCTTCGCCCTCGCTCCCGGCATGGGGGTCAACACGTTCTTCGTCTACACCGTCTGCATCGCCATGGGCCACTCCTGGCAGTTTGCGCTGACGGCGGTATTCCTGGAGGGCATCGTCTTTATCATCCTCACACTCACCAACGTGCGCAAGTGGATTGTCGACGCGCTGCCCCTGTCGCTGAAATATGCCGTGGGTGCGGGCATCGGATTGTTCATTGCTTTCCTCGGGTTCCAGAACGCCGGCATCGTCGGCCATGGTCCTTCTTTTGTGGCCCTCGGCTTCAAACTGCCCGACGACTCCTTCAACGGCACCGCCCTGCTGGGCATCTTAGGTCTTATCATTACGGGAGCCTTGGTGATGAAAGGCGTCCGCGGCGGCATCCTCTGGGGCATCCTTGCCACGACGGCGCTGGGATTCATCCCCATTTACAATGTAGTGGGCGACGACGGCACCGTGAGCCGCGTGGCCCTTACCACGCTCAGCGACATCATCTCGATACCGCCAAGCATCAAAGATATCGCCTTCCAGTTCACCTGGAGCGAGCTCACCAGCACCAAGGGCATCCTTGACATCCTCGTGGTGCTCTTCACCTTCCTCTTCCTCGACATCTTCAACACCATGGGCACCATCATCGGCGTGAGCGAGAAAGCCGGATATATCGACAAGGAGGGTAATATCGACGGCATCAACGAATGCTTCATGGCCGACTCGATAGGCACCCTCTGTGGCGCCGCCCTCGGTACCAGCACCACGACCACTTTCGTGGAGAGCGCCGCCGGCGTGGCCGACGGCGGCCGCACAGGCCTCACCGCCTTCTCCACCGCCGCCTTCTTCGCCATTGCGCTCCTCTTCGCCCCCCTATTCCTCGCCATACCCGCGGCAGCCACAGCCCCCGCACTCATCGTGGTGGGCATGATGATGATGTCGCCCATCGCGAAAATCAACTGGGAAGACCCCGTCGAGGCCCTGCCGGCCTTCATCACGATGGCGGTGATGCCCTTCTGCTTCAGCATCAGCGACGGCATCCTCATAGGCCTCATCAGCTACGTGCTCCTCAACGCCTGCTGCGGACGTTTCAAGAACATCACCCCCACCATGTGGGTGCTGGCCGTGCTCTTCATCCTGCGGTATATATTCATTTAAATAGTTGTCGTACACGGCAGGTCCTCCTCAAAGGCTCGTCAAGGTCGCTCGACTTTCACAACTTCCGAGAATGTCAAAAATAAATTTTGCCATTCCACTCAATTTCCGTTCCGATACCGTCTTCTCCTTCTGTAACGGCAGTCAGCAGGGGACCGTCAACAATCCCCTTCTCGTGGTCTTTTCCAAGGGCATCAAATAGCAATAGCAAAAAAAAATGAGTGTGTTTTCGACTTTACTCTGCTTGCCGAAACCATTCCCAACTGAGTTCTGCCTGGCGGTGGAGCATCTCGAGGCCGTCCTTTGCTTTGGCACCGAGGGCGGCAGCTTCGCGCAGGAGGCGCGTGGGAGAAGGGTTGTAGATGAGGTCGTAGATAAGGATTGCCTGATTGTCTGAGTGCTTGAGTGCTTGAGTGAAAGGTGAAAGATCAAGCGGGGTGGCATCGACGGCGGGGTACATGCCGACGGGGGTGGCGTTGACAATCAAGGTGAGAGGTGAGAGGTGAGGGGTGAAAGACACCAATTCTTCGTAGCTGATGGCGTGCTCGTGCTGGTCGGGGTGACGGCTGACGAACGTATATTCAATTCCCAGTGCTCCCAAGGCGTAGGCTACCGCACGGGCGGCACCACCGGTACCGAGGATGAACGATTGCCTGATTGCTTGATTGTTTGATTGAATAAATACTTGAAGGGTCTCTTGGAAGGCGGGAGCATCGGTGTTATGGCCTATCAGTCTAATTGCCTGATTGCCTGATTGGCTGGTTGCTTGACGTTCTACGGTGACGCAGTTGACGGCACCGACAGCGGCGGCGCTCTCGTCCAAGGCGTCGAGCAGCGGGATGATCTCCTGCTTGTAGGGCACGGTGACATTGAATCCGTCGATATGGTCGCGCCGAACCCAGTCGCACAGCCCTTCGAGCGTAGGCATCTCGACGAGGCTGTAGCTATGGCCGCACAGCCCTTCACGGGCGAAGAGTTCCTCGAACCAACGTTGTGAGTACGAGTGCCCAAGACGACGTCCTATGAGTGCAAAACGTTTCATACCGGACTGCAAAAATACTAAAAAAGTTTAAAGTTTGAGGGTTAAAGTGTAAAGTAAGGTTGATAATTGAATTTTTTTGATTACCTTTGCAGTTCGAAAAATGAAAGTATTTCGCATTATATTATTAGTATTCAATATTCTTGCCGCGCTGGGGCTGGTAGCGACGACGTTAGCGGAACTTATCGCTCCTTCTTCGAATATTCTGCCGTCGGTGCTGACCTACGGCTTCCTGCCGATGCTGGTACTCAACTTAGTGCTACTGATAGTGTGGCTCTGCATGGGGCGCTGGGAATTCCTCATCTCCGCTGGCACCATCCTTCTCCGCTTCTCTTACATCGGCCTTTTCTTCCAGATTGGCGGCACCTCGGAAGTGCCTCCCGCCGACGAGCATCCCCACATGGTGACCCTCCTGAGCTACAACCTCCACAATTTCGGGGGCAGGGAATTTGAGGCGGCCGCCTCTGCCGAACATGCCGATGCCTTCCTCCAACTGCTGGACGAAAACAACCACCCCGATATCCTCTGCCTCCAGGAATACTCCGCAGTACCCGACCGCAATGTCACCGACAGCCTTACGGCCCGCGGCTATCTTCACCGCTACGGTGCCCACGGCGGCAGCGACAACCCCTCCGGCACGGTGGTCTTCTCGAAGCTGCCCATCACCTACGTGAAGCATATCGACCAACAGAAAGTCCTCGTGGAGTTGCAGAAGGGCAAGCGCAAGTTCCGCGTCTGCTGCGTCCACATGGACAGCTACCAGTTCACCCTCGACAACCGCAGCGACATCGACGACATGCGCCACGGCAAACTCGACTCCACCACACGCCGCACTCTGAGCAAAGCCAAAGAGACAGTGCTCTGTCACGAGAAAGAGTGGAAAGAACTGCTGCGCCCCTTGGTGACGGGCAGCAGTGTGCCGATGCTGCTGGCGGGCGACATGAACGACATCCCCGGCTCGTGGCTCTACGGACAGATTACCGACTATCTCGACGACACCTACTGCGACGAGGGCTCCGGATTCTGCACCACCTTCAACGGCGGCAGCGGAAAACTGCTACCCTTGGGCCACAACTGGCTTCCCCAGTTCCGCATCGACATGGTGTTCCACAGCCCCGAGTTCACCACCCTCAGCTACCATCGCATCAAGAGCGACATCTCGGACCACTACCCGGTGCTGGTAGCTCTGGAACTAAGGAGTGAAAGGGAGTGAGGGGACAAAAGATAAGCAAAATGAAGATTCAAGAGAGATATAATCAGGTCATCAGCCGTTTCGAGGAGGCGATGCCGGTGGCGGAGACGGAGCTGCACTACGGTTCACCGTTCCAGCTGCTGGTGGCAGTGATGCTCTCGGCACAGTGTACCGACAAGCGTGTCAACATGGTCACCCCTGCCCTCTTCGAGGCCTACCCCGATGCCGCCGCGATGGCGCAAGCCTCTCCCGACGACCTCTTCCACTACATACGCTCTGTCTCCTACCCCAACAGCAAGAGCCAGCATCTGGCGGCCATGGCCCGCATGCTGGTGAACGACTACGGCGGCGAGGTGCCCGACAATATCGACGACCTGCAGCGCCTACCAGGTGTGGGGCGCAAGACCGCCAACGTGATGGCTGTCGTGGCCTTCGAACAGCCCGCCATGCCGGTAGACACCCATGTCTTCCGCGTCTCGAACCGCATCGGCCTCACCTGCCACTCCAAGACGCCCCTCGAGACCGAGCGTACCCTCACCAAACACATCCCGCCCGAGAAACTCTCCAAAGCTCACCACTGGCTTATCCTCCACGGCCGCTACGTATGCCAAGCCCGACGGCCAAAATGCGGCGAATGCTTTCTGGCCGACATCTGCAAATACAATAACGGCTAATAACATTATTGAAACGGCGAATTGTACTAATTAAACTAAGCTACGCAATACAATTTTTAACGAATTACTCTAATAATTGAAACGGCGATTTGTACTAATTAAACTAAGCTACGCAATACAATTTTTAACGAATTACTCTAATGGAAGGAGCACTTCTTCATAAAAATGAATCTTTTGCTATTATCGGGGCAGCTATGGAGGTCCACCGAACGCTAGGTTGCGGTTTTGTAGAACCTGTCTACCAGGAAGCATTAGCCATTGAACTATCCAAAAGGAACATCCCCTTCGAACGAGAAAAAGAACTCACTATTGAATACAAAGGAAACAAACTATCCAAAACCTTCCGTGCCGATTTTATTTGCTACGATAATATAATCTTGGAACTAAAAGCAACATCGGACTTCGCTGACGAACATTATGCACAGATATACTCCTATCTGAAAGCCAGCAAAATGGATTTAGGTATCTTGATTAACTTTGGGAAAACATCGTTAGAATATGAGCGAATCCCTGCCAGCAAAAAATGGCGTCATGATTCGAGTAATTAGCCCCAAATTCAGACTGCGTAGCTTAGATAAATTAGACAAATTCGCCGTTAAAAAGAACTTTGATGTTAAATAGAACTTTGATGTTAAATAGAATTTTGCTGTTAATATGATTGTAGGAATGATCTTTCTTCAACCGGCTTTCCTCTGGGGTCTTTTGGCATTGGCCGTTCCCATTGCGGTGCACCTCTTCAACTTCCGCCGCTACCGCAAGGTCTACTTCAGCAATGTCGACCGCCTGAGTGAGGTGCGAAGCGAGAAACGCAAGGTGCGACAGCTGCGCCGATGGTTGGTGCTGCTGATGCGCTGTCTGGCCATCGTCGGCCTTGTGCTGGCCTTCGCCCAGCCCACGCTGCCTGGCAGCGAGCAGCTGCAGTCGGGCACCACTGCCGTGAGCGTCTATGTGGACAACTCGTTCAGCATGGAGAATAACGGCAGCGACGGCAGCCAACTGGAGACCGCCAAGCAGAAAGCTCGCGAGATTGCCGCCGCCTACCGCCCCGGCGACCGCTTCCAGCTGCTCTCCAACACCCTTGCCGGCGAAGAGTTCCGCTGGCTGAGCCGCGAGGAATTCCTCGATGCCGTCGAAGCCTTACAGATCAATCCCGCCACCCGTCGTCTCGGCGAGGTGGCACAGCGGCAGGCCGACTTCCTGCAACAAGGAGGTGCCACCAACCGTCACGCCTATCTCGTCAGCGACTTCCAAACCACCATCGCCGACCTCGACGCCCTCTCACCTCTCACCTCTCACCTCTCACCTCTCACCTTCACATTAGTTCCCCTCGAGGGCACCGCCACCGACAACCTCTATATCGACACCCTCACCCTCGACGCCCCCGCCTATTTCGTTGGCGGCAGTGTCACCGTCGAAGCCTCGCTGCGCAACGACGGCTCGCGCGATGTGGAGAAGCTGCCCGTGAAACTCTTCGTGGGCGACCGCGAACGAGCCCTTGCCACCGTCGACCTCCCCGCTGGCACCACCGCCAAAGCCTCGCTGCGCTTCACCATCGACAGCGCCGGATGGCTCAACGGCCGCGTGGAGATAGCCGACTATCCCGTCACCTTCGACGACAACTACCACTTCTCCCTCCTTGCCGGACAACGCATCGAGATGCTGCTGACGGGTACGAGCAACGAGAACTTGGAGAAACTCTTCTCTTCCGACTCTGCCGTCCACTACCAACTCTCGACTCTCAACTCTCAACTCTCAACTCTCAATTTCATTCTCTTGAATGAACTCTCCGCCCTTCCCTCAGGACAGGCACAAGCCCTCGCCTCGTGGGTTGAAGAGGGCGGCACCCTCTGCGTGGTGCCACCCGCAGAAAAAGGTGTGGAGCAGCTCAACGCCCTCCTCGCCCTGATGAATGCCCCTCGCCTCGAGAGCTGGAACACCCGCGCCGTCCGCGCCACAAAGGTCGACCTACAGAGCAGCCTCTACCGTCAGGTCTTCAATCAGAGCACTCGGGAGGATATGGAGATGCCCAGTGTGCAGGGACGTTACCTCCTGTCCACCGGACAGAGCCTCTGCCAACCCATCATCACGCTGGCCGACGGCAGCCTCCTGCTGGCCTCCATACCCCATGGCAGCGGTCGTCTCTACCTCTTCTCCACCCCCCTCACGGCACAGTGGACCGACTTCGTCTCGCAGGCCCTCTTCGTCCCCACGCTCTACAATATGGCCCTCTACAGCCGTCCGTTGCCTCCGGCCGCCTACACCCTCGGTGGCTCCGACCCCATCTTCCTCCAGCACACCTACGACCCCTCGGCCCAGCCCCCCACGCTTACTCAAGCCATCAAACAATCAAACAATCAGTCAATCCTCCCCGACCTCCGTCGCGTGGGCAATCGCAGCGCCATGATACCCCACGGAGAAATCACCCTTGCCGGCCACTATCTGCTGGGTGACGAATACTTGGCCTTCAACTACGACCGCAGCGAGTCGCAGCTGCGCTTCCTCACCCCCAGCGAGGTATCCGAGGCTGTCGACGGCATCGAGGGTATCAGCGTCGTCCGCAATGCCTCCAAGCCCCTCGACCGCGAAATCCGCGCCCGCCGCAACGGCACCCCCCTCTGGCACTGGTGCATCTTCCTCGCCCTCGCCGCCCTGCTCGGAGAGATACTATTATTAAAATTTGCCAGTAAAACTAGTAAGACTAGTTAGACTAGATAAACTAGAAAACTAAAAAAAACCATAATCATCTATGCTCCTCGAAGTAAAAAACCTCACCCACTCTTACGGCACCCAACGGGTGCTCTCCGGTGTCAGCTTCACCGCCGCCGCTGGCGAAGTGGTGGGCATTCTCGGAGCCAACGGAGCCGGCAAGACCACCCTCCTGCGCCTCGTCACCCGCATCCTCACGCCCGATAGCGGCAGCATCCTCTTCGACGGCCACCCGCTCGCACAGGACGACCTGGCACAGATAGGCTACCTCCCCGAGGAGCGCGGCCTTTACCGCCACATGCGCGCCGGTGAGCAGGTCGTCTATCTGGCGCAACTCAAAGGACTCTCGCACCGCGACGCCGAGACAGCGGCACGCGAGTGGTTCACTCGTCTCGGAACCGCCGACTGGTGGAACCGCCCCGTCAGCCGGCTCAGCAAGGGCATGCAGCAGAAGGTGCAGTTCATCGCCACGGTGACCCACCGCCCTCGTCTGCTCATCCTCGACGAGCCCTTTTCGGGTTTCGACCGCGACAACGCCACTATGCTGCGCGACGAGATACGCCGCCTCAGCGCCGCCGGCACCGCCATTCTTCTCTCCACCCATAACCTCGATGCCGCCTTCGACCTCTGCTCCAAAAAGATAGAACTATGAAAAAAATCCTTGTCGTCATCGTCCGCGAATACCGCATGCGCTTGCGTCGTCCCGCCTTCTGGGTACTGACACTGTTGGTGCCTCTGCTGCTGGCGGTCCTCTATGCCCTTCCCGTCATCGCCGCCCATCATGCCGCCGACCGTTCCACCGTGCTGGTGGTCGACGAGAGCGGCCTCTTCCACGACCTGCAGAGCACCGACGAAGTCGTCTTCCAGCCGCAGCCCGACCTAAGCCACGCGCAACAGCGCATGGCACAAGCCGACAGCGTCGCCGCCATACTTTACATCCCCGCCCGGCAAAGTGGCTCGGTGCCGCGCGACGCTTTCCTCTACCACCGCGGCAACACCCCGCCTCAGGCCGTCATGAATGCCTCCAACAGCCAGCTGCAGCTGCTCCTGCGGCGCTTCATCCTCGCCGATGTCTACTCCCAGCTCGACCTCGCAGAGCGGCAATCTGTGGAGAACACCGGCATCCGCATCCACACCCTCGATGCCGACAGCGGCCGCGAGAGCTTCGCCACCGTGAAGAGCGTCGCCGCCACTGTCCTCGCCGTGCTGATGGTGCTGGCCTTGCTGGTCTTCGGCATCCAGGTGATGCGCAGCGTGCAGGAAGAAAAAGCCACACGCGTGGCCGAAGTGGTGGCCTCGTCGGTGAAAGCCGTGCAGCTCCTCACCGGCAAACTCATCGGCATCGCCCTGGCTGCCGTCACGCAGCTCGCCCTCTGGGCCTGTCTCACCGCCGCCGCCATAGGCCTTATCCAGCACACCAACCCCGACCTCTTCACACAGGCCCGCACCCAACAGGAAGCCGCGCTCAGCGTCGCCACCAAGGGTGTCGAAGCCTCCGCGCAGTACCATAGCCCCGTGCAGCTCGTCGACGAGACCGTGCAAGGCCTCACAGCCATCAACCTTCCCCTTGTGGCCTCGATTTTCTTCCTCTTCTTCCTCTTGGGCTATCTGCTCTACGGCGCCCTCCTCGCCGCCTTGGCGGCACGTCTCGACAGCGACGCCGATGCCCTCCAATGGGTGCTCCTCCTGCTCTCGCCGCTGCTCCTCACCCTGCTGCTCATCCCACTGATAATCAATGCCACCGGCGGCACCCTAGCCACCTTGCTCACCTACCTGCCCTTCACGGCTCCCGCCACCGTGCTGTTGCGGCTGCCCTTCGGCATCGGCATCACCGACGTCACCCTTGCCGCCCTCCTCATGCTCCTCTGCTTCGCTTCCGCCTCTCTCCTGGCCGCACACACCTACAAACGCCATCTGATTCAATAACCGCTGACGGCTTTCTTCTGTCGGCACCCTTTTTTTTGTCGGCACTTTTTTTCTGTCGGCGAATTGATCGAATTATGCGAATAAACTTTTGCTATATTCGAAACCTGAGTTCGATTTTAAATTATCGTGTTTTCAATATGTTGAATTTAACGCTTAATAAGTGTTAAAATATTTTGTCATATCAAGGGATTTTCGTATCTTTGCAATTGTAAATCAAACAAATAAACGAACAATCCCATGAATTTATCCAAAGACAAAGTTACTGAAATTTTCTATTTTGCGGACAATTTCTGCAAAGAATTCCACAAATCCATAGAGGCCCACGCCATAGAGGAGTCCGGAAAAGCAAGACGGGAGCCCAGAAGGAAGCCTAAGATGTCATCCGGAGAAGTAATCACCATCATGGTATTGTTCCACTACGGTGCATTCCGCAACCTCAAGCACTTCTATATCCACTATGTGTGCAAGCACATGCAAGGCGAGTTCCCACAGACGGTGTCGTACAACCGCTTCGTGGAACTGATGGAGAAGGAGGCTCTCTCGATGGCCGTCATGCTGAAGATGTTCTGTCTTGGGGAATGCACAGGCATCTCCTACGTGGATTCCACCCCCTTGCGTGTCTGCAAGAACAAGCGCATCCACAACCACAAGGTCTTCAAGGGGCTGGCGCAGGTGGGCAAGAGCACGATGGGATGGTTCTACGGCTTCAAACTGCACCTGCTGCTGAACGAGAAAGGCGAGATACTGAACTTCGTCATCACCCCCGGAAACACCGACGACCGCGACCCACTGAAGGACGAGGCCTTCCTGAAGAAAATCAAGGGAAAGCTCTATGCCGACAAGGGGTACATATCCAAACAACTTACGGAAATCCTCTTCGTCGACGGCATCCATCTGGTCACCGGCATCAAGAACAACATGAAAAACACCCTGGTCGAGCTGAAAGACAAGATACTGCTGCGCAAGCGCTCCGTAATCGAGACCGTCAACGACGAATTAAAGACCATGTGCCAAATTGAACACTCAAGGCACCGCAGCTTCACAAACTTCCTGACCAACACACTGGCCGCGATGATTGCGTACTCCTTCTTCCCAAAGAAGCCTGCGATAAAGTTCGAGGTGGTGACCACCAACCAGCTCTCATTGTTCTAAACAGCAGTGTCTTGTACTGTATGGATTATGCCGCGGCTGAAACCGCGGCACCTATGGCTGTTGCTTCTCCCTATCTGGATTCTCCGGCAACCATTCAAAATCGAACTCGGGTTTATACGGAATTCCTTTGGCGTATAGAAGTTTATTTCGATGTTCAGATGTTATTGGAGCGTCCGTGGCAATCGTCAATCTGGGAATTTCAACCCCACCACCAAATCCAACAGGCTTGTCCGACAAATATATATAGGGTAGACTCTCCTCTATTGGTGCAAAACTCTCATTTAAATAGCCTTTAACATAGATAGTGTCTTTACTAAGATTGTTTATATTTTTGCTCAGATAACAAGTCACGGCTCCAACTGTATTATACTCATCCCATAAGAAATAAGTGTCTTCCACACAAGCGGATTGTTTTGTGCAGCCGCAAAATAATAGGACGCATAGCGGTACAAGAGCAAAGGTAAATGAGGTTTTTTTTGTCATCATGTTTTTGGTGTTTATTTGTTCGACTTCAGCTCGTCAATCTGTTTCTGGAGGTCGATGATGTAGAGTGTCAGTTCCTCGACTTTCTGGAGCAGCACCTTGTTCATCTCGCCCACATCCACGCCGTCTTCGTCCACAGCTGCGGCCGACGGCACCTGCGGCAGATGGCCGTTGGCGGCGATGAAGCCCTCAAGCTCGCCGAGTGGCATCAAGGTGTACCTGTCGGTGAAGACATAGTCGGGCCAGTCGGTCAGGGTGACGTGCAGACTCTTGACCTTGGCGTTGCCCTGTGCGTCGCAGAAGAAGCCGTTGCCGATGGTGGCGCTTCCGCCGACGGTCATATTGCCGGTAGAAGAGACTGAAAAGCCCGAACCGACAGACGCGCCGCCTGTTACCGTCAGAGTGCTTCCGATGCTTGCGGTGCCGGTAATCAGGGTGTTGCCACGGATGCGAGCCCTCCCGTTGACATCGAGTTTATAGCCTGCCGTCACGCTGTCGCCCACGCTGAGGCATCCGCCTCGGGTCATGGTGATCATGCCGTTGTCGTTCTGAAACAGCACAAGCCCGTTCTCATGCTGACGGAACGTGACATCATAGTTGTATTGCTTTATCGAGAAGCCGTCAATGTCCGAAGTGCCCGTGTTGGTGTTGGTAATGCGGACAATGGTAAGATAGTCGTTCGCAAAAGTCCTAAGGATTGGCGGCAGCGGCGGGTCATAGATAGTCGAGGAATGGACGTGAAGCGTTCCCACAGGATTGCTGATTCCAATGCCCAGTGTGGTGCACGTCTGCGCAAAGAGAGACATCCCCATGGTTACGGCAGCAAAAAAATATAGATTTTTTTCATGACTGTAATGTTTTTGGGTGTTTTCATGTATGTGTTGTTTTTTTCTTGTCTTTTCAATGGGCTTTTGTTCTGGCCTTCCGGGTGTCTGCGACGTGTCCCCTCCGTCTGTTGTTTGGTTGTTGTTTGGTTGTTGTTTGGATTAATCCAAACAACAACCAAACAACAGACGGCCTAAAATCGAACAAAGGACGGAGGCGACAGGATGCAAATACGTAGACTATAAACCGTAAACGGTAAACGGTAAACCGTAAACTAATGTGTCACTACCAGTTTCTTGGTGGCGGTGCCTGAGGGGGTGGTGATGCGGAGCATGTAGGTGCCGGCGGGCAGCGGGCTGAGGTCGAGAGTGACATGGTCGGGAGTGATGGCACGGAGATGCCACCCGCCGACGGGCAGACCCTGAGTGTTGTATACCACGATGCCCTGCACCTTGCCGTCCACGCCGACGGTTATCTCTCCATCAGTGGGATTGGGGTAAATGACATCTTTAAATAACACTTCGTTGTTAGTCATTTCAGAAAATATAGAGCCATATTCCGTAGTGTAGCAAGGCATTTCACAACCTTCAACCTGGCTGTGACCACTTGTCTCGTTATCTGAATTATTCTCGTTTTGTATTGATGGTGTTCTTGCCACGATGAGAGTATGTTCGTGTTTCAGTTTCCGCCCATAGCAGTTTTTCAGAGTTACGTTTGCCAAATATCCTCCCATCACCACACCGTTTCCATCCCATAGGCATACCGTATCTGAGCGGATTGAACCTGCACTTTGATAAACAATGGCATTGTTTCTGTCCATTAATGTGAATTCCCATGAGTCTGCGTTGATAGGGCATATTCTGTAGCCATTCCCACTCACAATTGATGGCCATGAAGGGACAGTAATCGCCATGCCATTAAGCCATTGTGGATTAATATTAACCGTGACTTCACTGCCTCTTTTCGCCCAGAATCCATCATTAAGAGTTATTTCATTACCGGCCTCCAGTTTCAACTCGGCGCCATCTTGAATTAACAGGGAATTACTATATGAAGGAATTGATATTGTATTATATGCATACTCTTTTCTTTTATGCCCTGTGGGCAAACATGTGTAGGTTAAACTGTTTATTTGAGACTCTTCATATGTTGGTGATATCCCGACGATTGCTTCGTTGAACCAATCATAGTCATGGTATCCGAATTCATGTATTTTGTTTATTTTACAATATGCCTTACTATTACCATGACCAAAATTAATGTGAAAAAAATCCATACTGTTATACCCATCAACGATAAAATAGTGTGAATAAATTGATATTAACCATGCCTGGCCATAATATATAATAGGTCTGCCGTTATCTATTTCAGATTTTAGCAGGTCAATCCAGACAGATTCTTTCCATTCGTCAGGATCATACTGCTCTACACCTTTGTATTTCAGTGAATCCCTAAGGGCTTCCGTTATTCTTCGCATAAGAGTCCACGAACCTTTACACTGGTAGTGCATACGAGTTTTTCTTCCACAATCGCGAAGAAACCGCGTCAATTCCAACGCCTCTTCCTCTTCTGTATATGATGTTAAGCATGGAGGCATTTTTTCCCAATGATATTCCATATTTTGTGAATAATTTGGCCACTGCCAGTACCACATGATTTCACCTAATGCTACTGCTCCACAGCCGACAGGCTTATGTCCGCAATTACATAAACTTGAGTCGCTTGCATCGCAATCTTGATTGTATGAAGGCCTGCACATGTTATCACCACCATTATTATAAGACTGCCCCCAAATAAGAGATCCTCTTCCTGTACCATCAAGTAATGGCTCATTTATTTGACGTTCCATGTTCAATCTGGTTGACTCTAAGATATTTTGCCAAGCGGGGTTTTCTTGCATAGAATCAGACCTCGTTCCTATTATGTCGTAGATTTGTTTTTTATACCATTCAAGTAATTCTACAAAAGCCGTTGGCATACTATTAAATATTTCTGTTGATACTCCATATGCAGGTATAGGATAAGCCCTATAGTCTGCTGATACTAAACACCAACTGTCATTTGTAAATTTTATATTGTATAAACAAACAACATTCTCGATCTCTTCTGTTTGAATGCTCTGAATTAATGGTGTTATTGTGTCTTGCATCTCCATAAAATGCACTGCAATATTTTCAACCATCTCATGAGATACTGTTTGTGCATTGGCAAGATTATGTAACGACACAATAAAAAGCGTAGACAAAATAATTTTTCTCATATTTATAAGTAAAAGGTTAAACCTAAGGATGCCGAAAACGAGTCATAGCGTACAGGATTGGGTCGCCAGCTCCAATCCAGGTAGTGGCTGTCTTCGAAACCATGCATGTCGTTCAGGTAGTTGTAACCAAACTGGAATGTGAACCTGACTTTGTCGCCGCCAATGCGGAAAAAAAACTGGGGTTCCAATAGCATATTGGCTGTTGCATATTCCGCAAACGACTCTGGCAGCGAACCATTGTTGTAGTAATGTATTGTGAATTCAGGCACCATGACACCGACTTTCAAGGCGACACCTGCATCAATGTGGGCTTTGGATGCATTGTGTAACCCATAGTTCAGCTGTAGAAACGGTAGGACATAATGCCCTTTTGTGGTATAAAGGATATCGGCTCCGTTCCAGTTCTCGCCAATCCCGAATCCCAACGCAGCATATCCCTCCAGAAGGGTGCTCCCCATCGATTTGAACAGTCCAGCCGCAAGATGGGAGTAGAAATTTTTGTCGACTTCGATGTTCGTGTTCGCGTGCAGTTGGATGGCAAAAGCGTCGGTGACGCCGACGGTGACAGTGCTTCCGACCGAGTAAGGCGTTGTGACTTCTCCGTTCAGCGACACCCTTATATCGCCTTTGTGGTCGATCATGGGCACATCTGCCAGTTGCGGATGATACAGTGTCGTG
>JAEEGF010049014.1_pt1 | contig 17563 bp, 16 predicted proteins | sample 9134171 | NCBI WGS metagenome assembly JAEEGF01 (sample SAMN16246542, study PRJNA631951) | gut metagenome | biome: gut microbiome; feature: rumen; material: AP-attached | host: Bos | place: Iran: Karaj | collected 2018-10 | reverse complement strand
TTCCTGCCGCCGTCTCCCCAAAGGCGGTTGCTGAGCTCAAGGTTGAAACCGACCCAATCGAAACGCTTCGAAAACCCTGACCGATAGGTCTTTTCACAGTAATTTCCGTAGATTTCGAGCTGTGTAAAGTTCACTTTTCTTGGCAGCAGAGCAAACATAAGCAGCGTGTTGGATAAAAAGTTCCTGAATGCCTTGTTTAAGCCCGGAATGGCCTTTAAAGCCATCTGGCAGACGTCTGAAAACTGGTTGAGCGGGCTGAAAAATGCGGTGTTTTTGTGCTTACTTGAAAACATCTACAAAGATACTCATTTTCAGTCACTTGACCAAATTTTTAAAGTTAAAAAAAGTATAAATAAATTATTGTATATCAAACATATAAATCAAATATTTCCGAGGTATTGAATTAATGGACATGGTTCAAATTTATAAATTATGGATATTTTACAATCGATTATTATCAGGCTTGAATCTTTCTCTAATAAAAAGGAGAAAAAATATAGGATGAAATACCTTGACTTTAGGCATAAATCTAGAATAACTGGGGATACGCACCTTAATGAACAACAGGAAAGAGCAGTCTATTCTTTTTGGGATAACTATTTTCATATACGTCTATCTGCTCATGAGTTTTATTTGGAAAAGACAGGGGTGTTCGACCCAAGATTTATCCCAGACTCGGTACATTTTAGAATAATTGATAGGTACCTCAACAATTGGGCGGCTGCAAAATGGATTGATAATAAGTGTTATTATCCTCGCATTTTTAGTGGTTGTAAAATGCCTGAAATATTAGCCTATAGATTGAATGGTTTTTGGTATGATGGAATGGGGTATGGTGAAAATAAAGAAGTTATAATGGAAAAAGTTCTTGCTTCTGGATCATGCTTCGTTAAAAAAGCAACAGATTCATACGGAGGGAAGGGGGTGTTTTTCTTTGATTGTAAAACAAAGAATAAGAAAGATTTCGAAGAATTAATCAATTCAATAACTTCGGATATAGTTATTCAGAAGACTTTGGAACAAAGCAGTATCATGTCAAAGTTAAACCCTTCTTCTGTGAATACTATTCGAATTATTACACTATTAAAAAAAAATGGTACAGTTAAACCATATTCAACCATTGTAAGAATGGGTGTTGGAGGTTCGAAAGTGGACAATGCGTCAAGCGGTGGTATAACATGTGGTGTAAATGATGACGGGAGATTAAAGGCGGTAGCATATAATGTAAAAGGTGAATGTTTTAAAGAACACCCTGATACACATCAAAAGTTTGGTGAAATAGTGATACAATGTTATGAGAAATGTAAAGAATTAGTAGTTGGTCTACATCCACAAATACCACATTTTAGATTGGTCTCGTGGGACTTGGCAATTGATCAGGATAATGAGCCAGTGTTGATCGAAGCTAATTTATGTGATGGCGAAATAGATTTCCATCAATTAAATAACGGACCTTTATTCAAGGAAGATACGAAAGCTATTCTTGATGAGGTTTTTTCAAAGAAATAAAATGAGTTCCTGGTATTATTAATAATCAAAGATGGAATGTTATTATATGACAGAAACCGAAAGTAAAAGCCTTGTTTGGATCAGATCACTTGCAATGTTGTCCATTGTTGTCTGCCATCTTTTTCAGGCTTATCATAATGTTTGGGCTGACGTTTTTAACATTGGAGTTCAAGTATTCTTGGTTATGAGCGGGTATTTATATGGATATAAGGTAATAGACAATTGGAAAGATTGGGGGAAAAAACGAATAAAAAAGGTTTATATACCTTATCTGGTTTTCCTTATATTAGTGATACCATTTTATGCATTATTTCACGAGGAGGCTATGAAATGGAAAGTACTACCTTTTTATTTTGTCAACTTGCAGGGATTCAGATTTTTGTATGGGGGGGCATTTGCTAGGATTGAAGGTTTAAGGCATGTGTGGTTTATTACTGCAATCATGTGCGCTTACATGGCAACTCCATTTTTACAAAGACTTAGAAAATATAGTGCTGTTGCATTGCCTTTATTGATTGCTACTATAGCTGTTGCTTATTTTGCAACACCTTCTTTGCGGTATGTTTTTGTGTTATCGTGGTTTTATCTTTATGCGATAGGCTATTTATTTGTCAATTTAGAAAATAAATGGCGTTCGTTTTATTTGGTTTTGGCAGCTATTGTTATCCTTATATTGTTTTCAAGTATTTCTGGTAACGATTTTTTACATCCATACGATTATAGATATAGATTAATACATGACATCGTCGGTGTTTTTGTTGTGATAGTAGGGGTGTATTTACTATCATTGATAAAAAACCTCAAGACTCCCAAGGTCATAGAAATACTTGATAAATATTCATATTATATTTTTATAGTACATTTTATTATTATGTGTGGACCATTTTCGTTGTCAACGGTAACATCTAATACGGCATTAAATGTCATTATTATGCTATCTGCTTCCGCGTTGGTTACATGGTTATTCTCGATTATTATGAATCGATTGAATAGTTTATTGGATAAATATTTGTTTATTAAGATTAGCAAATAAATGTTTGCACTAGTGTCTCTCAATTAAATTTACATTTTCCATATTGCATCTTATCCTCACGAGAATTGGATAAATGAAGGAATGGTGATGATTTCTAAACATACGATAGATTCTCATGGATGAATGTTGTTTCAAGCCTCGGACATATGTTTTGATATCTAGATTACAGTAAACCATGTTACTATTAATACATTTAACAAAATTTCAGAGACACTATTGAAATGTTTGTTTTATTTTACAATTTAATTGTATAATTAAAATGGGTATAATAAGAAAAAAATTAGCTCTTTATTATCATGCATTAAGCATGGTAAGTTCTTATCCTGTAGAATGGAAGAAAAAGCCTGCAATCTTTATTGATTATTTGTCACTTGAAAAAAAGAAAGGACTTTGTATAGACGAGTACAATGAATTTGAATTCGAGAAACGAAGTGACAAATTTAGAGAAGAGTTTCTTGGATTAAACGAACAACGTATTTATTTGGATTTCTTAAACCCTGCAAGATATTATTCATTATGCCGAAATAAATATTTGACGCATAAGATTTTGGAAAACACTGGCATAAGAAAGTCTTTGCTTTATTGTTATTATTCTGTGGAAGGGTCATTTCAGAATAGTGATGAATGTGCAAGTGATATTAAAGGAGTTATGCGAATACTGAATTCAAAGGGGGTTCATTCGTGTGTGATAAAAACAACAGAGAGTTCACATGGAGACAATGTGTGGGTGATTAAAGACATTGTTTACGAACAAGATGATGCGACATTGACAAGGTTCGATGGTAAACAATTGTTGTTGTCATCAATTCTAGGGTCAGATTCTTTGGTGTTTGAAAGTGTCATTCATCAGACAAAACAGTTTGCCTCATTTAATGAATCATCTGTTAATACCGTTCGGTTTATGACGACACTATGGCCTGATGGTTCTGCGAGAATAATTGCAACGTTCATTAAGATTGGTAGAACTGGTAAATGTGTGGATAATGCGGGAGGTGGAGGAAATGTGGATGTATGTGTTGATACAGAAACAGGTGAAATAAAATATGCTATTCAATATGATGGTTGGCATAAGATAAAAGATATTGATGTTCATCCTGATTCTGGGAATCAACTTAACGGCGTAATTATAGAAAATTGGGACACCATTAAGAAAGATGTAATTGGATTTCAGCAAGCTTTCCCATTTTGCAAAGCTATAGGTTGGGATATTGCCATTACAGATGATGGCCCTGTTGTTATTGAAGCAAATGATTTCTGGGACCGTACGGGACAGTACTTCATTCGTAGAGGATGGCGCAATGCCATACATGAGTGTTATTCTGCATGGAAAAAGACGGGTGCGAATTATGATATAGCACCACGTTTTTGGGAATCTTATGATAAAAAACGATTTGAAAAACTATTTGAATATAATTGATTTTTTATACTTAATAGTTTGAAAAATAAAAGCCATTTGAATTATATTGTCACCCTGATTATATGACTGAAAAAAGTGATATTTTGATAGATAATAGCATTTCTTATTTCGGTCATGAGAAACAACCCATGGAAACAAATATCCAGATGCTAAAACAAAGAGACGATTTGGAGTTTGTTTCGTGGAATCTATAATAACATTACACTGATAAGTTTAGTTTTTGTATTAGAAAAAACTGACAAAACTTTTTTGTTGGAAGGCGAGTTAATTGTTCCTGGATAGTATATATCTATGTGATAGTCTTTTGCGGAGAACTGAATATTCTGAAATAATACAAGAAGTTACAGCTCCAAACGAACGTTATTATTAGCAACTGGTCAACAATGGTGCTCGTTATGAAAAGGTGTCGTTTCTAGAAACAATTCCATACGGCAAGAACCATTCCTATTTTGAAGATAGTGTGTCATAAACTTATGTGGAGGTAGTTGAAGATTATTACAACGGAAACGATTTGATAAAGATTTGATGTTATTGCAAAAATTATCGAACTGTCAAATAAAAAAAACATTTGAATTATATTGACACCCTGATTATGTGAAAGATTGTGACGGGTTATTAATGGATAACAGTATTTCATATTTTGGGCAAGAAATGAATACCATGGAAAAACATATTGAGTTACTAAAGAATATGGATTGGAAATTGTTTCCTGAAAATAGTTACGACCTAGAGAAAGCATATTAGTGTGCCGAATAGGGGCGTAAAAAACAAACACTGAGATAGTATGTTCGTATAAATATTAAGATAGAATAATGGAAAAAGAGTCCATTTTTAAAGACAAGGTTTTGATGATTACTGGTGGAACAGGTTCCTTCGGTAATGCTGTTTTGAAAAGGTTTCTCCGAACGGATATTGGAGAAATCCGTATATTCTCACGTGACGAGAAGAAACAGGATGATATGCGTCATGAGTATCAGGTGAAGTATCCTGATGTGGCACATAAAATCAAATTCTACATCGGCGATGTGCGCTCATTGGAGAGCTGCCGCTCGGCTATGCCGGGGACGGATTATATCTTTCATGCCGCTGCTCTGAAACAGGTTCCGTCGTGCGAGTTCTTCCCCATGGAGGCTGTGCGCACTAACGTCATCGGAACGGATAATGTCCTCACTGCCGCCATCGAATCAGGAGTGAAGTCGGTTATCTGCCTTTCGACTGATAAGGCCGCCTACCCAATCAATGCCATGGGTATCACCAAGGCCATCGAGGAGAAGGTGGCGGTGGCGAAGAGCCGTTATAGTGGTAAGACTAAAATCTGCTGTACACGTTACGGTAACGTGATGTGCTCGCGCGGATCGGTGATTCCTCTCTGGATTGACCAGATTCGTAGTGGGAATCCCATCACGCTGACAGAGCCTTCGATGACTCGTTTTATTATGTCGCTGGATGAGGCTGTGGATTTGGTTCTTTTCGCCTTCGAGCATGGTGAGAATGGGGACATCCTCGTTCAGAAGGCCCCCGCGTGTACTATTCAGACGCAGGCAGAAGCCGTGTGCGAACTGTTCGGCGGTAAGAAAGAAGAGATACGTGTTATAGGAATCCGCCATGGGGAGAAGATGTATGAAACGCTTCTGACGAAAGAGGAGTGCGCGAAGGCCGTGGATATGGGCGACTTCTACCGGGTGCCGGCGGATAACCGCGATTTGAATTACGATAAGTTCTTCAAAGAGGGAGATACGCAGAGGGTGACGATTGAGGAGTTTAATTCTAATAATACTAAGAGGCTGAGCTTGGAGGAGACTAAAGAGAAGATTGCTTCGCTGGAGTATATACAAAATGAGTTGAAGGGAGTGGGGAATAACGTTAAATAGTCTTGCAGAGATTGTTGTCTCGCGGAAAACGTTGAGCAAATATTTTTGTCTCGCAGAAATCGCTGAAACCGCAGATGGAATTATTTGGTCTCGCAGAAATCGCTGAAACCGCAGATGGAATAATTTTAGTCTCGCTGAGACCGCTGAAATCGCAGAGCAATTATTTTAGTCTCGCTGAAATCGCTGAAACCGCAGATGGAATAATTTTAGTCTCGCAGAAATCGCTGAAACCGCAGATGGAATTATTTGGTCTCGCTGAAATCGCTGAAACCGCTGATGGAATAATTTTAGTCTCGCTGAGACCGCTGAAATCGCAGAGCGTTATGACGGAGAATCAGGTCTCTTATCAGATTCGAGGTGCTATATATGAAGTATATAAAGCTCTTGGTCCTGGTCTGTTAGAGTCGGTTTATGAAGAGGCTTTGTGTTATGAGTTAGAACTGAGAGGACTCAATGTAGAAAGACAAAAGCAGGTTCCTATCATCTACAAAGGTATTCATCTGAATACAGATCTTCGTTTAGACTTGCTGGTCGAAGATAAGGTTATAGTTGAGCTGAAGTCAGTTTCAGAGATGAGAGATGTTTTCTTTAAGCAAACACTTACCTATTGTAGGTTGTTAAACAAAAAACTAGGTTTGTTAGTTAATTTTAATGTGGAAGACATCTTGCATGGCGCCATTTTCAGAGTGGCTAATGGTCTTTAATACTCGCTGAATATGCAAATAAAATATTTTCTGTGATTTCAGTGGTTTCTGCGAGATATATAAAAATGAAATATGAAAACTTTTAAGAATAACGGGAAGCTGAAGCTTCTTATCATTGTGGGTACTCGGCCGGAGATTATCCGGCTGGCGGCGGTTATTAATAAGTGCCGCAAGTATTTTGATTGCCTGTTGGCTCATACTGGGCAGAATTATGATTATAATCTGAATGGGGTTTTCTTCAAGGATTTGAAGTTGGCTGACCCCGATGTGTATATGGATGCCGTGGGCAACGACCTTGGCGAGACGATGGGTAATATCATCGCCAAGAGCTACCAACTTATGGTTGAGGTGCAACCTGATGCGGTTTTGGTTTTGGGCGATACGAACTCATGTCTCAGCGTTATCGGTGCAAAGCGTCTGCATATCCCTATCTTCCACATGGAGGCTGGTAACCGCTGCAAGGACGAGTGCTTGCCTGAGGAAACAAATCGTCGCATTGTTGACATTATCAGCGATGTGAATATGGCATATTCGGAGCATGCACGTCGATATTTGGCCGACTGTGGATTGCCGAAGGAACGTACCTATGTCACGGGTAGCCCGATGGCTGAGGTGCTGCATGAGAATTTGGCCGAAATTGAAGCCTCGGACATTCATCAGCGACTGGGTCTGCAGAAAGGCCATTATATACTTCTTTCTGCTCACCGTGAGGAGAATATTGACACGGAAAAGAATTTCCTATCACTTTTCACAGCAATTAATAAGATGGCTGAGAAGTACGATATGCCTATCTTGTACAGTTGCCATCCGCGGAGCCGTAAGCGGCTGGAAGCTTCGGGGTTTAAGTTGGACTCTCGTGTAATACAACATGAACCACTTGGTTTCCATGACTACAATTGCCTTCAGATGAATGCCTACGCTGTAGTTTCGGATAGCGGAACCCTGCCTGAGGAGTCGTCGTTCTTCACAAGTGTTGGCCATCCGTTCCCGGCTGTGTGTATTCGTACCAGTACGGAACGTCCGGAGGCTTTGGATAAGGGCTGTTTCTTTATAGCCGGTATCGATGAAAAATCATTGTTGCAGGCTGTGGATTGTGCGGTGGAGATGAATAACAATCATGACGATGGAATACCTGTGCCGGATTATGTGGATGAGAATGTGTCGACTAAGGTGGTGAAGATTATCCAAAGCTATGTGGGGGTGGTGAATAAGATGGTCTGGCGAAAATTCTAATCACAATCAAGAATTATAGAATTTGAGAATTATTTTTTAGGCAACTACTATTAATTGCTTGTAATTATAGTCTTAAATTCTTATCGAATTCCAAGTGTGAAGTTTACAAATCCTTGATAAATAGAAGCACCCTAAATAGAAAACCTTTAAATGGCTTTGATATACCCTGAAGAGAGTAAAAGAATTCTTGGAATTGCGATGCAGTTGCATCGTGAGATGGGCTGCGGTTTCAAGGAGAAAGTCTATCAAGATGCTTTCGAGGTACTTCTCAAAGAAAACAAAATTAACTATGAACGTGAGAAGCATATTGACCTCTTGTTTCATGGAGTGATACTTGAACATGACTTTTTCTACGACTTTTTAGTTTACGACAAGATAGGCGTTGAACTGAAGGCTGTGTCTGAATTGTATGGGGAATATGAAGCACAGCTAATAAACTACCTTCATGTCAGTAATCATAAGTTGGGATTGTTATTAAATTTCGGTACTATGAGTTTAGAGTATAAGTGGTTTCCCAATGAGTGGCATCACAGGCAATGTGCAAGCATTGGGTGTAAAAACCTCTAATTCTTAAATTCTTGATAATATTAAAATAGATATGAAGATATTAGTTACGGGGGCGAAGGGGTTTGTTGGGAAGAACCTTTGTGCTCAACTTAATAACATTAAGGAGGGAAAGGATAAGACCCATCCGGGTTTGTCTATCGAAGCTGTTTATGAATATGACATTGATAACACGATAGATGAACTTGATGGTTTTTGCAGGGATTGTGATTATGTGTTTAATCTAGCTGGGGTAAATAGGCCGCAGAACCAAGAGGAGTTCATGCAGGGAAATTTCGGCTTTGCCAGTACCTTGTTGGATACGTTAAGGAAGCATGGTAATCGCTGTCCTGTAATGCTTAGCAGTTCGCAACAGGCATCTTTGACCGGTCGTTTCGGTAATAGTGAGTATGGACGTAGCAAGAAGGCTGGTGAGGAGTTATTTTTTGAATATAGCAAGGAGACTGGTGCCAGTGTGATGGTATATCGTTTCCCGAATTTGTTTGGCAAGTGGTGTCGGCCTAATTATAATAGTGCTGTTGCAACATTCTGCAATGCTGTTGCGAATGATTTGCCTTATACGGTGAATGATCCGTCGGTAGAGTTGGAATTGCTCTATATAGATGATTTGGTAGATGAGATGATAGCTTGTTTGGAGGGGCGGGAACATCATTGTGAATTTGACGGGTTGGATGTTGTGGGGGTCTCGCAGAAATCGCTGAATTCGCAGAAATTGGGAAGGTATTGCTGTTGTCCAATTACGCATAAGGTTACATTGGGTGCTATTGTACAGTTGCTGCATCAATTTGCTGAGCAGCCGAAGACACTCACGATTCCAGAGATTCCTGAGGGGTCGTTTGCCAAGAAGTTGTACTCCACGTATCTCTCGTATTTACCGAAAGAGAAGGTTGCATTTCCGTTGAAAATGAATGTTGATGCTCGAGGTTCATTCACGGAGCTTGTACATACGCTCAATTGCGGACAGGTGTCCATTAATATTAGTAAGCCTGGAATAACCAAAGGACAGCATTGGCACAATACGAAATGGGAGTTTTTCATTGTTGTGGCGGGACACGGATTGATTCAGGAGAGAAAGATTGACTCAGATGAGGTATTGGAATTCGAGGTATCGGGTGACAATATTCAGTGCGTTCACATGTTGCCGGGCTATACGCATAATATTATAAATCTTAGTGAAACGGAGAATCTTGTTACAGTAATGTACTGTAATGAAATATTCAATCCGGATAAACCGGATACATATTTCCTTCCAGTACAGTAATAGTTGTCAGGAGTGTTTTTAAAAGGTATTTTAAAAACAGAGTATTCTCCGCTTCTCTATCGAAAGCCAAGATCAGTTGGCTTTCTTCATGTACTGTAACGAGATATTAAATCAGGGTAAACCTGATACTTATTTCCTTCCAGTACAGTAATATCTGTCAGGAGGGTTTTAAAAAAGTATTTTCTGGATGGAAACGAGAAATAAACTTCAATGACAAAAGAGGTAGACGTATTATTTAAGCTGATCAGACTATCATTAGGCAAGGAGAGAGATTCCTCTTTGCCTAATGATGTTAATTGGGAAGAGGTATACGACATGTCGTTAATGCAAGGTGTGGGTGCTATTGCATGTGACGGGATTTTGGCATCGAAAGAATGTTGTATAGATGAGGATTTGCGTTTTAAGTGGATGGGTCAGAGTATGGTGATAGAACAGAAGTATCTTCATCATAAAAACTTACTTGCAGAATTAGCAAAGATGTTCCAGCAACAGGGTATACAAATGATGTTGCTAAAGGGTTATGGGTTATCTTTGAATTATCCTGTTCCAGAGCACAGACCATCTGGAGATATTGATATATACCTATTTGGAGACAAGTCGAAAACTGATGAATTTGTAGAGAAAGAATTGGGAATAAATGTAAAAACAAGTTACGAAAAACATTCGTCGTTTATATATAAAGGTGTTACCATTGAAAATCATGGTACATTCTTTGATATATATTCCCACCCTTCAAATGAATATGTAAATGATTATATTTGTGAGTTGATAGAAGGAAGAACGGAAGAGGTTACGATAGGCGATTCATGTTTTGTGATACCAAACCCTACCTTGATGGCAATTCATTTGTTGAGACACACTGCATGTGATTTCGCTGCCAATTCCATTTCATTAAGACAAGTATTGGATTGGGCATTACTGGTTGCGAACCGAGGTGCTGAGATGGACTTGCAGGTCATTAATACTTTTGTCGAAAAATCTGGAATGTCTCAGTTCTTTCAACTGATTAATGCATTCTGTGAAGAAAGATTTGGTCTTGATAGTTCATTGTTTTCATTGACAGTGGACGTACCTGTTGATTGTGGTCGCTTCGTTAAAGATATTTTTTTAGGGAAGAGGGTGTCGGATTTTCCGTCACCATCGAAGAAGTTGTCGTATGGTATTAGAAAATCTATGCAATTCTGGCAGAATCGTTGGAAATATAAAATGGTATATTCAGATAGTTTATTGAGTTTATATTTTACTATTGCAAAAAATAGACTTATCCATTAGTATAATTACATAAAGAACAGTTATATGTCTGAGCGTAAAAGAATTTATTTATGCCTTGCCCATATGAGTGAGGCTGGTTTGGAACAGAAGTATATTAAGGAGGCTTTTGACACCAATTGGGTTGTACCTCTGGGACCCAATGTAAACGGCTTTGAGGCAGATTTGGAAGAATTTGTAGGTGAAGATAAGAAGGTGGTTGCACTGTCGTCGGGGACGGCAGCGGTTCATCTGGCTCTTATTGCCTGTGGGGTGAAGCCTGGTGATGAGGTAATCGTGCAGAGTTTCACGTTTTGTGCATCGTCACATCCTATTACATATTTGGGTGCTACGCCGGTGTTTGTGGATTCAGAGAAGGATACCTGGAATATGAATCCTGAACTGCTGGAGCAGGCAATTATAGACCGTAAAGCTAAGACAGGCAAGTATCCGAAGGCTATTATCCCAGTGGCATTGTATGGTATGCCGTATAATATTGAGGCTATCATGTCAATTGCTAACAAATATGGCATTCCTGTGATAGAGGATGCCGCTGAGGGTTTTGGCTCCCGTTTCGATGGACGTGTACTCGGCACCTTTGGTGAATTCGGCATCTTGTCATTTAATGGCAATAAGATGATTACCACCAGCGGTGGCGGTGCATTGATTTGTCCAGATAAAGAGTCTGCTGACAAGATAATGTGGTATGCAACTCAGGCTCGCGAGGCTTATCCCTATTATCAACATGAGGCGATTGGCTACAACTATCGCATGAGCAATATATGCGCTGGTATTGGACGCGGACAGATGACAGTGGTTGATGACCACTTGCGTCATCACAAGCATGTGCAAAAAATGTACGAGGAGCTCCTCGCAGGTGTTGATGGCATTTCGATGATGAAGGCTCCATCTGAGAAATATGACGCCAACTATTGGCTCTGCACAATGTGTATAGACCCCGAACTCCGTATCAAAGGACAGGAGAACGCCTATAAGAAGGTAATCACGGGTGCTGTTGGAGGTGCTGCTGGGGTGATACATGCTGTCGATTCAGCCACGACGGATTGTCAGCCGAATGACAATGTGGAGGCATTGCGCATGTTTATGGATGCTGCTCAAGTTGAAGCCCGTCCATTGTGGAAACCGATGCACAAACAACCGGTGTACAAGAACAATCCGGCCTATGTAAATGGTGTCAGTGAATCGTTTTTTAAGGTGGGTATCTGTCTACCTGCCGGTCCCTATGTTTCAGATGAAGAGGTGCGGTATATTGTTAAATGCATCAAAGAATCTATTGAATGATTTTTGACTTATATCAAATATCGGAAGACAGTTGATTATTTGCCACTCTTTTTAGTGGACAAATGAGTATGTATTAAATTATACTTTGGACTAATGAATCAGACTGAGGTTCTATTAGAGTTTTTAAGAGCAGGTGTGTTGGACAGGTCTCCCAATATTCAACATATAGAAAGTATAGATTGGGAAAGACTTTTGGTACAATCGGGCAAGCAAGGGGTGATAGCATGGGTGTGGGATGGTATTTGTAAATTGCCAATAAGCCAACAGCCCCCTCGGCAACAGCGTATTAACTGGGGCCTTTCCGCACAGGAGATTTGGGGTAATTATCAGAAACACTGTGAAGTCTTAAAAACAATGATTGCTTTGTGTAATGATAATAACATAAGACTATTATTGCTTAAAGGGATTGGCTTGTCAAGACTATACCCTAAACCACAATCTCGTCCTTGTGGTGATATTGACATTTATTTATTTGATGACTATTACAAAGGGAATAGGGTGTTTACAGGTCATGATGTAGAGCGGATAGACAAACATGCAACATTTATTTTTAATAACCTGTTGGTGGAGAATCATTATTTTTTTCTTGAGCCCAATACTCGTCAGATGAGGTCTATTAACAGGTACCTAGAATCCACTTTGAATGATGTGTGCTTAACAGAGGGAGGGTATTACACTTTTTCTACAATTGCAGATTTTGTTTTTCTTACCATGCATACATTAAAGCATTTTAGAGAGACAAAGATGGTTCAATATAGAAATGTTTTGGATTTTGGAATGTTCCTTTACCGTAATAGTGGGAAGCTCCAACCCTCTTTATGCTTGGATGTTCTGTCAAGTTTAAATTTAGTTAAGGGTTGTGAATTGTTGGTCTATTTATCGGAAAAGATTTTAGGTATAGACTTGCAAGAATACCATTTCCATCAAATCCCTAAAGATGATGTTGAGCAAATAAAGGCTACCTATTTAATTGAAAATGGAGACATAGAGGAGAAAAGGAGTAGATCTGATCTGAAAAAACAATATCGCTGTGTTTGGCGTTATGTTCCAAGATATTTAAGCTATTATGTGATTGCCAAAGCAAGGCTATCTTTAATAATTAGAAGTTTGTTTCGAATACCAGCTTCTATGTCGATTGCTCCTTGGTTTTATCAGCAAATCATCCATAAAAATAACTGATAATTACAGGTTAAGTCGTCTGTGATAATGGTAAGGAATTGACCCAGATGCATTTTTTGCTGAAATGGTGAAAGGCAATATCATTTATAGTGTATGAAGGTTTTAGAGATAAATGCAATTTTCTTCTATAGAAGTACAGGCACTATAGTCAGTGATATTCAGTCAATTTGTCTCAAGAATGAGATTGATTGTTATGTTGCATATGCTTCTTCCTTCAATAAGCAAGTCATACTAGGTTATAAAATTGGTTGTAAGTTCTTGCATAAGATGCATGCGTTGCTATGTAGAATTGATGGGAAGCAAGCCTATTACTCATTTTTTGAAACATTTCTTTTACTAAGGTATATTAAAAAACTCAAACCAGATGTAGTCCATCTACATAATGTACATAACAATTATTTACATCTTAATCTTCTTTTAAATTATTTAGCAAAGAATAATATTGCGACAGTTGTCACCTTGCACGATTGCTGGTTTCATACGGGAGGATGCTTCCATTATACAGAAGTAAAATGCAATCGATGGATGCATGGTTGTGGATCGTGCCCCAAGAAATTGAAAGATACGCCTGCATATTTCCGAGACTGTTCATCCAAAATACTTTCAGATCGTATAAAATATTTCAGTGCTATTCCCCGTTTATATGCTGTTGGGGTTTCTAAATGGATTCTTCAAGATGCACAACGGGTTGTTTTTAAAAATCGACCAGTAAGTGTAATATATAACGGAGTTGATTTGGAAATTTTTAAGCCACAAGGTAATGGGTTCAGAAAGAGTATGGGATGGGAGTCAAAGGAGGTGATTTTAGGACCGGCTACAAAATGGTTGGCCTCTAATAATGAAAGTACTTTAAAATATTTTTTGGACCATTTGTCTCATAATCAGATCCTGGCTTTATTCGGTGTGACGGGAGAAAGAACAATATCTCATCCTCAATTATATTACATTAAATATACAAATGATCGAATACGGATGGCAGAGATATATTCGTCTGCAGATGTGATGGTGAATTGTTCGTTTGAAGATTCATTGTCGTTTATTAATATTGAGTCACAGGCATGTGGTACTCCTGTTGTAACATATGATGGAACAGGAATAGAAGAGACTGTAGATGGATTGTGCGGTTTTTCTGTAAAGTCTGGCGATTATGTTTCGCTGTTTGAAACTACTTGCTGTGTATTAAATCATCCTCCCTCATCTGAAAGTTGTAGAGCATGGGTTTCTAAAATGTTTGATAAAAATATTAATTATACTCGTTATATTGACGTATATAGAAGCATTATTAAATCAAGGTGAATCGGTTTTGACTCTGAAAAATAAGAATGTTGGATATACAGTAGGCTTTTTTTAGTTGAAATATGATGGGGTAAAAACATATCGAATCTTTATACAGTATTATGGATTGGGAGGGACTCTGCAGGGAAGCAATTCCTTAAGGGAATAATCGTCCAAAGCAAGGGCTGCCATAATAGGCGGTCCTTTTTGCTTTGGGTTTTATTATCTCTTGGTACATCAATATAAAGAGCATATCGCATGATATGCTCTTTTTTTATTGTACTTCCTTCAAATAAGAATTGGTTTGGCAGTAGGGTAAAAGAAAAATGGTGACAATTACTTGTCACCATTTTTCTTATTAGAAATCTAAAAATTAGATGTTCTGGACAAGACGGATGAAAGCACCGCAGCGTTTTGCAATAACTTCAGCGTTCATGCCGGTGGTCTTGGAGAGCTTAATAGCATTGGCTTCGGTATCGCTATCGGGAGTAGCAGTCCAGTAATAGCTCATAGAGCCGCTATTCTCGGGGAAGTGAGCCTGAGCATTAACATCTCTACCATAGGTGTTGATGGGCAGGAAGACACAACCGTCGGCTTCCATGTTGAACCAATCGCTCATAGCAATGGCAACAGAAGCCTCGGTGGCATTGTTAACTCCAGCATAGTTGGTGCTGTAGCCGTCGGGGAAGATGATGAGACCTTTGACAGTCATGGCTCCGATGGTCAGCTCAGCATTGAGGAAGCGGTCACCGCTACGGGTGTTCAGGAGGTAATCCCATTCAGCAGCGGTAAGGGTGCGCCACAGATTTGCAGCGTTGCCACCGTTCTCAATTGCGTTGTTACCCCATTCGTTGATGCCAGCCAAAGCATCTGTGCCGGGGAGATAGTTATATGTACCAACTCTGTTCCAGATAGCATAGCTGTTACCAGTGTTACCAGCAACATCATTATTGGCAACATTATAACGGTTAGCACCCCAAGAAATGAGGTCACGATCTCCACCATAACCTTGTCTCTGGTTGATAACATCTAAGTAATCCCACTGGTTGTCAGCAATGTGCCAGAAAGGATGGCCTTTTACTGCAACATACTGAAGGTTACCCTTAGCAAAGCGGACAGTCTGGTTTGCGCTGACGGAGAAAGCACCATTAATGGTACCAACAGGGTTGGCGCTGAAGTTTGCACCGGAAAGCGGAGTGTTGATGTTAAGAGTGGTATAAGCAGTACGGATAATGCTAATATTCTGATAACGTTTAACAAACTGAGTGTTTCCAGCGTAGAAAGTTATAACAAAAGTTTTGTATTCAGCGGGAGGCATTGCAATTTTGTAAGCTTTTGCAGCAGGCACTTCAGGATTTTCGACTTTCAGGGTGATGGTCTTGGTGCCATGGCCATTGGGCTGAACAGGGGAGATTACGGGATTGTTGGGATCGGTCATATCGATGCGGAATTCACCGTTGATAACCTGATCGGTGGTAACAGAAATGCTATCAATAGCAACATCACCGCTAACAACGATCTTTGCAACACCGCAAAGATTTTTGAATTCATAACCAGGATTCAGGGGCTGTTCAGCATACAGCGGGAAGTCTTTGTAAAGCTCACCAGCCACACTGTTCTGAACCTTAGGCATTGTAAATGCGCCAGCATTTACACCAACATTCCAAGGATAGATACCAATGATGGGACCATTGGAACGATCGAAAGGACGACTGGTATTCACATTCTGAACAAAATCAAATTCAGCGCGAGGAGCCATTCTTGTGGCTTTGTAAATGGCAGCATAGCCATTCTGGTCAATGAATCTGATTTGGTCACCCTCGTCCCAGTAGTAGGTATAGGTCTCACCCATCTGGTGGACTTTTGCATCGTTGAGGATTTCGTTTTCTTCAAGAGTAACAGTGATAGGCTCTGCTACAGTGTTCTCTTCTTTGTTACAGGATGTCATTGCTATGCCCATAGAGGCGATAGCCATAATGTAAACTGAAAGTTTTTTCATTTTCTCTTTCGACTTAATTTTAGTTTTACTTTGGCAATTAATTTACCTTTTTTAGTCAAGTTCATAAACGGGGCCACCGGTGCCACTTTCGATGCCACCAGACACCATAGTGCCTTCGAAACCGCGCTCAACGCGAGCGTTCATCAACTCAACCACAGGTGCTACATACATAGCTTTCATTTTGTTTGTCATTTCTTTCATTTTTTTTTCTTGATAATAGTTTTTTGTTGTTAATAATTATTTTAATTTTCATTCAAAGGTATTGGATAACAATGCGTTCCGCTAATTGCTATCCGAACCATATCTAGTGCAAAGATACACATATTTTTTTAATTGCAAAACTTTTATTCATTTTTTTATTCCATATAATAATTTTTAACGTATGACGTTATTGAAAACAAAATAAAGTTGATGATAATATGAGTTTAATCGATTTTTTTAAAAGTAATCGTTATTTAAAAAGTAATCGCTCTAAATTCTTGGTATTGCTTTTTTTATTTGCTTTGATTGTCTTTTCCGGTGGAATATTGTTCACTCTTGGACTTGCATTCAGAAGGCGAACATTGCTCTTCCGTATGTCGTATATGCTTATAGCTGTTCTGTGGGTCGTTTTGACAATTCGGGCCATTTGTGTAAAGGTGAATATCAAGGCAATTTGGCAAGGCATGATAAGTGAGTTTTATGGCATGCAGGAGAATTACGAAAGATCCTTGAGCAGAAGGTATCAAGATCTGCTTTCCCGATACCCGATGGCTGTTGCCGAATACGAGTCCCACTGCTGGCATCAAGATCCGAGGCCAACAAATTCGGAGATTATGGAGTCGGCTTTGGCGATAAGCGAGCAGGAGTGGGTAGATCGTGAAATCGCTGCAAAGAAGAAGATTGCCGACAAGAGTGCTTCGCATAACTCTTAGTTTCTGTTTTACTATAGTTTGACAAGTATAATCGGTCGTTGATGTAACCATCAA
>JAEEGF010695254.1_pt1 | contig 17564 bp, 16 predicted proteins | sample 9134171 | NCBI WGS metagenome assembly JAEEGF01 (sample SAMN16246542, study PRJNA631951) | gut metagenome | biome: gut microbiome; feature: rumen; material: AP-attached | host: Bos | place: Iran: Karaj | collected 2018-10 | reverse complement strand
AGCAACGTTCTTGCTCCAGAAAAGAATGATCATGGATATTGTTGCATAGCCCAGAACAATAAAAGCATTGGTTAGTATCGTGCTATATAAAAAGCTGCTCTCTGCGACATTCATCTTCGCTCCCATTAATAACCCTGTAATCGTGATAAAAAGAGTATAGATTCCATATGAAATAAAGGTTACGATCACACAATTTACGAACTTGGCGATAAGGAGCCTTTTTCTTGAAATCCCTCTTCCAATAAGGCACTGCATGGAATTTGACGTAAACTCATCGGCATATACGCTTACGTATATGGCAATTCCTATAAACAGATTCATTGTGTTTATAGCTGTACCCTGACTGGAAGCAAATGAAAACCCGCTTAGTCCGTCACTACCTTTTGATTGAATAGTCCAAAAGAGCGAAATAAGGAGGCAAATTCCAAGTACGATCCAATATGACGGTTTTCTCAGAATTCGTTTCACATCTGCAAAAATAAGATCTTTCAAAAGTCAAACTCCTTTCTCCTGAAAAAATAAGTCGTTATCAATAGTGCTGCCAAAAGATAACAGATAGCAGGCAGAAGCTCCCAGGGGGCTGCTCCCACTTCTACTTTGGTATATGCCCAATCTAATAGCCCGTCAAAGGTATAATCATATAATGAAAGAGAAGAAAAAAACTCTACTATGTTAAACACCAGCTTAAATATGGCTGCAAATGCGATACATGCGATAATACCAAGAACTGTAGAACCGGAGATGTACATGATCATGGCAGAAAAGACGATGTATCCAAAATGTCGTAGCCATCTCAGGATGATATATATGATAAGACTTGTCTGTTGCTGCGGGCTTAGTACGATTGCCGATTCTGTATTTATTACGATAAGAGCTGCCACAATTATGATCAGATACAGGCAAAGAAGTAAAATGGCGGCGTCAAGGAGCTTGGCTATTATGAGCTTATTCCTGGTTATACCGTGGCCAAGTATGGTCTGCATGGATTTCGAAGACAGCTCATGTGCAAAAACAGCATAAAATGTAGGAAAGACTATAAAAAGAGCTATAGGAGCTCCACTAAGTGCTTTCTGCACACCATTTATAAGTCCGATTGAGCCATCATTTACAACACCTTCAAGTACTGCATACGAGATATAGATCAGTGCAAGCAAAAGACCGACGTAGATAAGGCCAACCCGAAAGATACGTTTCAAATCTGCTCTTAACAAATTCCTCATTCTGCTGATCCTCCAATGAGTTCAAAGTAATAGTCTTCCAGAGTAACTTTCTCTTTTCCTTCTTTTAGGATATCAATACCATTTTCAGTAAGAATACTTTTGGCTCGTTCCAGATTATCGGCAGAAACTGTCAGTTCTACTTCAGGGCGCTTTGCAGAAAGGTCATCCTGTGTGATCTCTTTGGCTATAACTCCGTTGTGTACTATGCCAAAGCGATCTGCGGTATTTTCCAGTTCGCCAAGAATATGACTTGATACTATAACTGTCATACCAAACTCATCTCTGAACCTACGTATCATGTGCCTTATATCGGCTATACCCTGAGGATCAAGACCGTTGGTCGGCTCGTCAAGGATGAGAATATCAGGATTACCAAGGATTGCATTGCCTATTCCAAGACGCTGTTTCATTCCAAGGGAATATCCTTTTGCCTTTTGGTTTTCCTTACCGCCTGTAAGTCCCACAACATTCAGGACACGATCAACTTCCTGCTTTAGCTCTTTTCCCTTGATACCCTTTGCAGCTGCATAGTACTCAAGATTGGCTCTTCCGGAGAGATATCCATAGAAATTGGATCCTACAAAAAATCCAATTTTAGACCTGTTTGCAAACAGCTCTTTGCGACTTTGTGAGCCATCTATGGAAACACTGCCGCTGGTGTACTCCGACAAGCCAAGGATCATTTTGAATATGGTGGTTTTTCCTGCACCGTTTTTACCTACCAGACCGTAGATGTCGCCTTTATTAACCTGCATGGTGACCCCTTTTAGAACGTCATGTTTACCATAGCTTTTGACTATGTTATCAAGCCTTATTGCTGCATTTGAAATCTCTGATCCCATAACTTCTCCTTCCTGCATAAGACATCACCAGACAGTTACTCTATTTTCCGGGCTTAAATACATTCCATCTCCAGGTTTAATATCATAGGTTTCAATGAATTCATCATATTGTTGAAGCATAATGTTTATTCTGTGGAATGGCAGAGGATGCACGTCACCTCTGATTGTGTCAAGTTCGTTTTCCTTAGTTGTCTGCTGTGCATATTGCCTTGCAAAAGCCCTGAAAAACTCGTCATAATCAAAATCAGGGATATTCCTTGCTACATATAGAACTGACTTGATGCCTCCCATATCGGCTATGGCTTCATCTTTTATATTGTTTCCATTTACTTTCTGTTGCCCGGGGATAGGCCTTGCCAGTGAGAAATAGCCGGCAAGTTTTGATGCCTTTTCATCCATCTTTGACCTGTCTTCTACAGCCATCCAGTCGATGGCGGTTATATTTTCATCAAACTGACGTCCATACAGGTCAAACTTAGTGCCGTTAGAATCAAATCCATGAGTTATCTCATGTCCAATAGTAGTTCCTACAATTCCCGCAAACTGTTCAAGTGTTGCATCCTCTCCATATGCAGCATCACACATGGCTAGATACCCCGCCATTATATAGATGCCGTTTTCGCCGGTATAATACACACAGTTAATCTCGGTAGTGGTTCTGCTTTCGTCATAGATATCCCACTTAAATCTGTCAAAGTTAGGATTCTTACTTATATCTGCCCTGTGAGCTTCCAATATGCGCATGCCCTCAGCAGCTGCATCAACAAGGTTGCCTCCTTCGTTGTAGGATTTTATTTCTGCTGATGAATAGTCAGCGACATTATCAGGCTTTATGAGGTGCAGAGCCATATTTTGCAATTTTTCTTTTGCAGCAGTTTTTGTATCATCCGACATCCAGTCTTCTTCATCAAGTATTTGTGAATAAGCCTTTATCAGTGCGTCAGTAAATTCTTCTACCTGATCTGTTTTTTCGCTGTCTTTAAAATATTTTTCCAGATATAGCGTATCTAGTAATGGAAGATAGCCGCAGATCTTCATATCATTTCTAAATAGGACGCCAAGCTGCCCATCTGATAATCCCTCATGGCCTTTGGCGCTTTTAGTATAAAGAGAGACCATCTTTTCATATGATTCGCGGTCAAGAAGATACTTGGTTGAATCGATGGTATGTACTATAAGAAATGACTTGATATCCTCAAGATTTTTTTCTGTATATATACTAGACAGAGAACTAAGATATGTATAATCCACATAAAAATTATCGCATCCCAAATAGCCTCTGCTATCCAGTATCTGTAAGAGTGGATAATCCCCTTGTAAGGCGCTGATCCCTTCCCTGCTATTCTGAGCCTTTGTGAACATTTCACTTACGTTAAAGTAATCTATATTGCTGTTTCTGGCGATAAAAGTTTCTACTTTGTAATTGCCTTTTAAGATATCGTCTATCTCTTTTTCAGAAAAGCCAAGTCTTCCAAGAAAGTATCCAATTACTTCATCGCATCTTTCTTTGGCTGATAATGTATTAGCTGTATATTCCACATATGAAGAGACAGATCCGAGGGAAAGACTCGGAGCCACGAGATTTAAAGTACTCTTGTCCGGGAATTGAAGTTGTGCTCCTACGGATTCTGGTATTAGAAGACCCAGACCAAAGGGATTTCGATCAAGGCTTCCCTGATATTCTGTAAGTTCACTTATAGAAGATATGCTCTGTATATCTATAATATATTTTTCGAGCGGTTTTACTCCGAGCTTATTTCTCTCATCCCAATCAGAGTGCAGATCTACCAAAGCTTTGTATTTTAAAGCATTGTCGTCTGTCATAGTTTCGTCAGAGGCGATTGCCATACATCTTTCGTATACCAGCTTATCTGCATCAAGAACTATGCTGGCCTCTTCATAAGCAGGATCTAAACTAGCCGACAATATATAGTCTTTATTTGCAGCCGCAGCAAAGTCATCTTGAAGCCGTATGTTATCTTCAGGATTCACCATGCCGGAAACGTCTGAATCAACCCATTTCCCTCCGCCGGGTTCTCCGGAACTATCTGAAATTCCTGCTTCCTGAGAAGATGTGTCCAAGCCTGAAGCACTGTTTTTGTTTCCACATCCGGAAGACATTAGAGCTAAAGAGACCAAAAGTAATATAGAAGTAGTTTTTCTAAATACATTCCATTTTTTGCCTATCATTAGCTATCATTCTCCTATCTCATCTATAAGGTTTTCGAAAGCCATTTTCTTGATTCTGAGAATAAATAGTAATCCTTTGAACTTCTTATTCTTTGCTCCAGATCTTTGCCCAGATTTCATTGGGTTTAAAGAGTTTGTTTTTGCTGATCAGGCAGAGTGCAAAGATTCCTATGATCATGATTACAATAAACTCATACATAAGCCGCCCTGTGCTGTACTGCTGCGTCAGTATGCCATCTTCGGATAATAATGGGTCCGTTGTAAAGCAGATAAAATCATATAACCCGTGTGCAAATATCGGGAATATAACACTCCCTGTTCCCAAATATAAAGAAGTAAGAAGTAAAGCCAGGAATGTTGAATGCAGTACCTGTGATGCAGTCATGATTAAATCTGCACCCTGTGTCAGATTTCCTGCATGAGAAAGGCCGAATATTACAGCCAGAAGGATTATCGCAGTAAGTCTCCTCTCTTTACTGACATATCTCATGACTATAGCAAGTGATAGTATCCTGAACATAGTCTCTTCTCCGAAGCCGGCTGTAATGCCCATAATAGCTGCATTAAGAGAGGGATTAAAATAAAGCGAATGATAAAATAATAATGGCTCTATCAGTGTAAAGATTATAAGAACCCCTAAGAGTATCATTAATATACAAATATCTCTTGCCGGAGCTTTGGGCTTTACAAATCCTTTAAATTCAGGCGAGAACCAAAACCAAAAAATCAGCATCGATATTACTGCGAAAATGCAAATACCTATATTCCCTGCATTTCCTGAAAACATCTCACCTATAGAACCTCCTATTCCCGTTAAAAGCGATGGAATGAGTATGCCTAGTATAACGGCGATATAGGGCATCTTTTCACATATCGAATGCTTTCTTGTTTTTTTATCCATTTGTGACCTCCTGATGAGCTATGATGAAGAGTTGTTAATGGGTATTGCTTTAGGGATTGTAATGCCACTCTACAAGATAAATTTCGACTTTTTTTATGAAAATCTTTATACTGTATAATGTCTTTTCTTTTACAGATTCAGAAGTATCAATAGTGCCAAAAAGCCAGTAAATAGACCCAATGCCTTTGGCATTGGGCCTATTTACTGGCTGATTCATTGAATCATATTTACGTTCAAGAAGTCATACATTCTTGAAAATAAAGTTCAAGAATGTTGTTAATAAGAGATAAAGCTATATCAAGCATATTGACATACCCCGACTGTAGTAGTATATTTACTATGACAGTCGTAGTAACGATTATCGTAGTAAATAATACAAAAGACGTACCGAAAGAGAGTTTATCTTATGCAAGAGATCAGTAGTGATGTGATCCGAGGTTATAACGATACCATCATACTCTTTTTCCTAAGAAAGGAACCATCCTACGGTTACGAGATATCAAAGAATATCCGGGCTGTATCCGATGACAAGTACCTGATCAAGGAGACTACGCTCTACTCTGCTTTCACAAGGTTGGAAAAGAACGGTTATATAACGTCCTTTAGTATGGAGGCAGATAATGGCAAGCGCCGTACTTACTATAAGATCACGGATCAAGGGCTTACTTATTATAGGGAAAAGTGTGAAGAATGGCGTCTTACCAAGGACGTAATAGAAAGATTTATTGATGAATAAATAAAAGAGGGGAACTAAAAATGGAAACTATCAAAAACTATCTGGACGCAATGTTTGCAAGCATTCCTGATACGCCGCAAGCAAGAAAGGCTAAACAGGAACTGTATTCTATGATGGAAGACAAATACAATGAGCTTATACAAAGCGGCATGCCCCAGAATGAAGTGATCGGTACTATCATCTCTGAGTTCGGAAGTAAAGAAGATCTTATGGAAATCCTGGGTCAGAAAAAGCATAGCATCATACCTGCACCACAACTTGATGCCCCAAACTATGAAATGCCCCCCAAGGGAAGACGCATAATAGACTCTTATGAAGCTGACAACTATATTAAAGATTGTACTTCATCAAGAATATTACTTGGATGCGGCATATTCTTCTGCATTATAGCTCCGATTGGTCCTATTCTTGCTTCAGGACTTGGAGAAATCTTTTTATTAAGATTATTTGCTGATTTTATTGAAGCAATAGGTGTTATTCTTTTATTTGTATCCGTAGGTTTGGGCGTTGCACTTATTCTCCTGTCTACAAGCAGAAACAAGCTGTGGAGATTCCTTGATCATGAACATTGTATGCTGGATCCCGAAGCCGAATTCGTAATCCAAAACGAGCTTATTGATAATCAGGAAAACAAATCATTCATGCTGGCCGGAGGCATACTACTATGCATAGTAAGTGTAGTCCCTGTTATATTCTTCGGAATATTCTCTATCTGTGATTTCTTCACAGATGCTCTGGGACCATCTCTTATATTCGTCCTGGTTGGAGCCGGTGTGTTCTTCATACTCAATGCTACCAGAAGGACCACCCCTTGCGAAAAGCTCCTAACTCTCAAAGATAATGTACTGAAATAAAATATATCTAAGAATATACTCCCCACTTTGCGATACTGTACTATCCAAGTGGGGAGTTTGAATTACTAATACTAAATTTTCACAACTTTGCCACTTGTCCCGTCAACCATGACCTTGTCGCCATCCTTGAGCTTAGAGGTCGCATCACCTGTTGCAAGTACTGCAGGAATATTATATTCCCTTGCTACTATAGCGGCGTGAGATAAGGTTCCGCCTGTGTCTACAACAACTCCGGCAGCCAAAGTAAATAGAGGCGTCCATTCAGGGTCAGTATAGGTGCAGACCAGTATATCCCCCTTACAAAGCTTATTGAATTCGGCAGGTGATGTTACAATGCACACCTTACCTGTAGCCTGACCTGTAGATCCTGCTATGCCTACAATATCATCGCTATCAGTAGATAGAGCTCTCTCCATTGACCTTACAAAGTAAGCCTCTGCCAGAGGTCTTTTTGCTTTACGTCTTTCTATAATATCTTTATAATCATCGAGGCTTCCCTTTTTACAGACATCATATAGTTCGTCTGCAAAGAGCATCAAAAGGTCTTGTCTTTGAGCAGGCATTGCCTTACATAACTTATCAAGTAGCTGTCTGCAATACTCGAATTCGCTCTCCCACAGGTACTGCGAAGCTTCACGTATGTAATGATAGTGGCGGACTGCTTTAACTCTTTTCTCAAAATCCGCATATTTAGATGCAGAGACAGATGCCTTAACCTTGTTCATGAGCTTATCAAAAGACTTCTCTCCCTCTTCAAGAGTAGCTACTCCGGCGCCGCTTTTTACCATGGGTCTTAATACGCTGATAAAGCGCTCTTTGTCTTCTCGCCAGGTCTTTGCCGCAAAACAATAACAGTTGTAATCTGATTTACTGCCATAATTGACCATAAAGGTCGATAACTTTGTACCAAGCTCAGGATACCGTACCGCGATCTCTTCATATGAATGGCTATCTACGTAGGCTGCCATCTCAGGATCACTATTGATATATGCAGCAAGGAGAGATAATTCTCTATTGATATCAGCTGTTATGTATGATAATCCCTCCAATACATCAAAGGAATTCAGGTTCTTATCAATCTTCTTAAGGACTTTAGTTACTTTCATACTCTCAATAGCATTTGGAAAAAGGGCATATAAGAACCTGTCATATACTGTCTTCCCGATAAGATCATGCATCCTTTCAAGTGCCAGCCCCAGTTCCTTGACTGTGACGGGTCTAAGCTCTTTTTCCTTATGAAAGGCCTGTGTACAAGCCTTAAGAGATTCTTCTGACTTAGCAATATTGTTGTCTATATCGCAGATCATCTTCCAATATCTTGGAAGAGCAAATATCCCTTTGGTGATCTTGATCTTATTACTTGGAAGGCTGGTTATTCCGTTGTCATCTATAGGATAGAGGCCATCTCCGAATTTAAGACCAATCTGGTCAAAAAGTATTTCTTTCTGCTGACCTACAAATCCTCCGAAGTCATGATCAAGAGGATAATATGGTGTAGGCGTCTTCTCCAGGTTGAACAGGATATTCTCTCTCATCTTGCCCTTGGCAGGCTTGGTAACAGGAAGGCCTTCAAAATCTGCATCTGTAAACTTCTTCTCACTGCATTTACTGATCGTAGTGATGGCTCTTGCCTGAAGGATATAGATCTTATCATCCTTGAAAGCCCATTCTATATCCATGGGATGGCCATAGTGCTTTTCTATATTGAGTCCTTCTGCTACAAGCCTTGATACCTGCTCATCGCTCATGACTTTTCTTGTGCGCATATTGTCAGGAACGTGTATACGGCAAGTTCCATGGGATTCTAAACTATATACTATCTGATCTTTCTTGTCACCGATATGCTGACATTTAATACATCCATATCTGTCAGTTATATACTCATCAGGGCTGACAATGCCTGATACTATAGCTTCTCCAAGGCCATAGGATGCGTTGATGTGCACATTGTCTGCATCTCCTGATGGATCGCTTGTAAACATGACGCCCGAAATGTCTGAATTCACCATCTCCTGAATGACTACTGCAAGCTTTACACTATCGCTGTCATATCCGGAATTCATACGATAACTTACAGCGCGGTCTCCCCATAGAGATGCATAGCAGTCCTTTATAGATTGTAGGAGCATCATGGCGCCATCAACATTAAGATATGTCTCCTGCTGTCCTGCAAAGCTTGCATCCTCTAAGTCCTCTGCTGTTGCCGATGACCTGACGGCAACAGGATGTCCTATACTGTTATATGCCTCTACTATCTCTTCTTGTAAGCTATCCGGGAAGCTTCCGTTTCTTATCGATGTGCGAAGCTCCTCCAATGATCTTGACCTATCCGCCTTATAATAATCTAATACGTTTATATTGTTGTGCTTCATATATAGCTCATAAGCATCAGCGCTTATAACTACGCCGCCAGGCACAGGGATCCTTGCAGCAGTCATCTCTCCAAGGTTTGCACCCTTGCCTCCTGCTATAGCAACATCTTCTTTCCTTATCTTGTCAAAACCAAGTACATACTGTGACATAATCTATCAGATCCTTTCTAAATTTATTACTGTATCAAGAAACCTGCCCCAAAATAATGGATGAACTTCAGCTATGTTTTTGTTCCTGCTAAGCAGCCAGAAATTGCTTCCATGCCCTTATCCCAATTATGATAGAGAAAATAAGTGCCAGAATACTTGATAGAGGCTTGCACAAGGTAAGACCTTCTATCCCCATTATCCTTGGCATTATAAAAGTGACCGGTATAAGGAAAAGCCCGTTCTCAGAAACTGTTACAAGGGTTGCTCTTCCAAACCTGCCTATATTCTGAAGCAGCATCCCTATCAGGATGTAATACCCCATAAAAGGCATAACAGATAGCTGCGCTCTAAGAAGTATCACCGCATAATCTATAACTTCAGCATCGTTACTGAATCTCATGACAAGCGGCTCTGCATATATATATAAGATTGGAACGGATATAAAAAGAAATACTGTTACAGTGATATATGTCTGAATGAAAGAATTCTTAACTCTCGCATAAAGCCCTGCTCCATAGTTGATGGCACATATCGGCTGAAAGCCCTGACCAAATCCTATAACAAGGGCACTTGCTATATAAGCAATCCTCACAGCGATAGTAATTGCAGCAACTGCATATACACCAAAGCCGGCGGCTGTATTATTTAATATGATCGAGGATATGCTGCTGATACCCTGCCTGCAGAAATTGGGAGCTCCTCCTTTTAGAATCTCTAGTGTATGGAACCTGTCAGGCATTCCTTTACTTAGCTTAACCGGTACATTACCATTACCTGTGGTGCTGTGCCACAGGATCGCCGCTCCTACAAGTTGTCCCAACAGGCTGGCAAATGCTGCTCCCGAAACTCCCATTCCTAGTATCAGGATAAAAACAGGATCAAGAACCATATTGATAATCATACCTGTAAGGAGCCCCAGCATTGACTCTTTGGCAGATGCTGCAAGGCGAAGTTCATTGTAGATAACATTGGATACCAGCATTATAGGCACCGTGATAACAGTGATCCTAAGATATCTTATGACTTCTTCAAGTGTTCTTACTGATACGCCGCCGCCCAGAAGCAGCGCCAGAGGCTTTAGAAATAGCAGTCCCAAAATCATTGCCGCGCTTCCTGTCATAATTGCAAGTACCACGCCCTTAGCAGCCATCGTCTCAGCCTTGTCTATATCCCTTTTGCCAAGCATTCTTGATATATAATTGCCCGATCCGTATCCAAACCAGAATCCAACCGCCTGAACCATGGATATGAAAGTAAAGACTATACCAACAGCCGCCAGCATATCTGTATCGTTTAGCTTCCCGACAAAATACGTGTCAGTCATAGAATAAATGGTGCTGACCATAATCCCTATCATTGACGGAATCGCCTTACGCACTATAAGAGGATATGTTGGTTTTATTGTAAGTTCTTTATATTTATTATCTCTGATCTGCTGCTGTGTCATATCAAGTTGCCTCGCTTAATTACTGATAACCTCAATCTTCTCACTTGGACGTTTGAAATCTATGACCTCTCTTATTAACGTGAAACCTGCATGAATTGTCTTACCTGCGCATAGCAATACTCATGGTATATCTTCTCAAAATGCTCTTTTGGTACTATCTCCGAGTTAGAGAACATGACTCCGCCCATGACAGCTGCAGATATGATCGCATCAACATCACAGCTTACCTTATAGCCGTTTTCTTCCCAGTACTGTACAAGCTGATTCATAAAGTTCCTGTATATCCTCCTGCCAGCGCCATCGTCATTCTTATCGCTTTGTATGAAAAAAGCTATACTGTCACTAACTCTGTTATTGAAGGCCATGTTCTCTTTAAGATGCATACCCTCGCGGTATAGAAGATCTGACAAGAATCCAACCGGATCAGCCAGCGTCTTGTCTTTGTGTTCTAGCATGAGGTCAGTCTTCTCCCTTATCCTCAGAAGGATCAGGTCTGTTACAAATGCATCTTTATCCTTGTAAAAAGAATAAAAGCCTCCCTGCGCTATACCGACTCTCTTTGTAAGCTCTCGAATCGATACATTCTTGATTCCGTCCTGTGCAAGGAGCTTTAACCCCTCACGCCTTAACTTTTCGATAGTCTGCTCTTTCTCTTCGTCTGTAAATGCCTTGCCCATGCTAACCTCCATAAGATGCCATCTCACAATATGGCGATTATTATCGAATGTGGCTACGTTCACTGCCAGTCTATGAACATGTTGATTATTTGTTCATAGCTTATCTATGAACAATTATAGCGCATGTTCATAGGCTGTCAAATATTATTTCAAAAAAATAGCGTAGCAGCTTTGAAAGCCACTACGCTTAAGTTTTAGTGAGTTATATCAGTTGAGTTCTATGTATCCTGTTGAGAAGTCAAGTGAAGGATCTTCCTTACAGTTAAATGCTATACTCATCTTAACTTCTTTGGATTTTACATTTTCAAAAGTATCTTCAGTACTGTACAAAGTACTTGTCTTTAGCATATATCCGGCAGGTAGATATAAATCCCTAAGGCCGTATATATCACAGCTTGCGCCATCTATAAGTATATCTTTGGTAGTTATCCTAAATGTTTTGTCTGACTTATTATTTATATACAGTATATAGCCTTCATCATAGCTTTCATCATTTATATTCTCCGTTAGTAAATGATGAGCCTTCCCTCGCCCTTAGCATTTTGGTGCTGACCTTTTTGGAGCATCTCTTCAAGTATTTTGGCACTACCTGATGCAATCTCGCGAGAGGAATGGTTCTTCTCAAGATCTTCAAGCTTTATATCAAACGAATCAATTGTATTTAAATAATGGAACTCCTCAAGGCCAACAGTAAATATACGATCTTCATCAATCGGCTCTCCCTCGAATTCGAATTTTAGGAATTCATGAGTCGTCTGATCGTATACTATCTTAAGGCCTTTCGATAACTGATAAAACTCCGTATGTTCGCCTGCAAGTGCTTCATCACGCAGTACTCTCTTCATGCCGTGTTTGATCTGAGCACCGGTCCAATATGTCAGGAACAAAGGCTTGTTATATGGATAGTTCTCATCAAAGTCTCCCTTAGTAACAACCGGCCCAAGCTGCTCTGTACGTATAGAACCGGATCCAAGCAGGAATATATCAACGCCAAGAGCCTCTTTAAAAAGGTCAGCATAGAGGTCTCCCAATTCAGTCTCGCGGATACGGGTGGGATGGGTTAACTCTCTTACGAATTTCGTAAGGATACGTCCATATTTGGCATCAGTCTGCGTCTTATATGTCTTGATGAGCTCTTCCATCGCTGTATCACGAGGGCAAGTCTCGTCATTTATAGGTATCGGTTTCCAGGAATAGCTGTCAATCTTGTTCTCATCAGTATCTACCAGTATGTCAAAACGTCCTATCTGATCTGTTCCGGTACCTGCCTGAACTATCGGTATACCATTTACAACAGCAGGTTCTTCCAGAAAAGTATGCGAATGACCTCCTATTATCACATCAACGCCCCATGCAGGATCCAGCAAAGCGGCCAGCTTCTTGTCCTCTTCAAATCCAATATGTGTTAGCAAAACGGTAAAATCTATATCAATTGAATTATATACATCACAGATCCTGCCAACTTCTGCGGCAGCATCCTCTAAGGTTATAAAAGTGCCTATCATCTGATCAGTCTTACACTGCATAAGCGCAACTTCCGTAAGAATACCAATAAATAGAATATTCATACCATCAACTTTGAGTACTTTACATGGCTCAAAAAGCCTTGCATTATTAAGCTTGATATGAAGATTTGCATTGATTATAGGGAACTCTGCACATTTTTCCAGAAAAAGAAGATGCGCAACGCCATAGTCTACCTCATGATTCCCGACAGTTACTATATCAGGCGAGAGCATATTCATGATCTGAATAGTTGAAATACCATGAAACTCTGAATCTATTACAGATCCTCTAAACATATCACCTGCTATTGCATATATAACATTCTCTTCTTCCTGACGTACCTTGTTGACATATCCTGACAATAAAGAAACGCCTCCTACAAGCTTCTCATCGAGCTCTTCGGCAAGAAAATCACCATGCATGTCATTTGAATGAAGAAGTGTGAGCTTTTTCAGATGTTTCATAGCATTCCTCCATGACGAGCAATTGTGCGAGTCCGGCAATCCGAATATCAGATTCGGATTTGCCATCAGGGCTATTTGGGCTCGTCTCAAATAGCCGTGTGAAAAATTGTCATATCGATACAATTTTTCACACTATGTTACCTCCCGCTTTCCAAAAGTGCCTGTATGGCACTATCTGTTAAGTGAAGCACTATCCTACCCTCTATCCTTGCGTCCTTGTTCTGGCCAAGGGTTAACATCTCTTCAAGTATCTGCGCGGACGATGTAGCAACTGCGCGGTGTTTCTGATTTCTATCTATTTCTTCTATCTCAAGGTCAAATGAATCTTTTAGATTTCTTAAGTGGTAATCCTGTAGTCCTACAGAGTAGATCCTGTCATCTCTAACAGGTTCGCCGTTAAAATCAATTTTTATAAGCGAATGCGTCTTCATATCGTACTCTACTGAAAGCCCGGATGAAAACTGATAGAACTCGGTATGATCACCAAAGAAGGCCTGATCCCTTAGCATATGTAATATTCCATGCTTTAGCTGCGCTCCTGTCCAGTATGTGATATTGACCTGATCATCATAAGGGAAGGCAGCCATAAAATCTCCCTTTGTGACAACATGTCCAAGCTTTGGACATCGTATAGATCCCGATGCCAGCAGGAATATGTCCATACCCAGAGACTCTTTTAACAGATCTGCAAAAAGATTTCCAAGCTCAGTTTCCATATATCTTGAAGGGTGAGTCAATTCTCTTACAAATGTGGTGAGGATCACGCCGTACTTTTCATCAGTTGTATTCTTATAATTAAGGATCATATCCTCAATTTCAGGATTCTTAGAGCAGTTTTCGGCGTTTATTGGAACAGGTGTCCAGGTATAGCTGTCTATCCTGTTATTATCGGTATCCACAAGAATATCAAAACGTCCTATCTGATCTGTGCCTGTTCCTGCCTGAACTATAGGAATTCCGTTAACTACGCAGGGCTTATCCAGAAATGTATGTGAATGACCTCCTATTATCACATCCACTCCCCATGTTGGATCCAGCATCCTGGCAAGCTTCTTGTCTTCCTCAAATCCAATGTGGGTCAGAAGTACAGTAAAGTCTATATCTATTGAATTGTAGGTATTACAGATCCTGCCGATCTCCTTTACCGCATCCTCGAGAGTTATGAATGTACCGATAAGTTCATCCTTTTTGCACTCGTTTAGTACCATTTCAGTAAGTATACCTATAAAAAGGATTTTCATACCATCAATGGATATTACTCTGCAGGGCTCAAATAGCCTTATATGATTAAGCTTTATATATAGGTTTGCATTTATGATAGGGAACTGTGCACATTTTTCCAGAAAAAGAAGATGTGCAATACCATAATCGATCTCGTGATTGCCCAAAGTGACTATATCCGGTGCAAGCAGATTCATGATCTGAATGGTCGAAAGGCCGTGGTATTCTGAATCAATTATCGATCCGCGGAACATGTCCCCGGCAATTGCATAGATTACATTCTCTTCTTCACTTCTGACCTTGTTTATATATCCGGAGAGCATGGATACGCCGCCGACAAGTTTTTCGTCCACTTTCTCGGCAAGAAAATCTCCATGCATATCATTAGAATGTAGAAGCGTAAGTTTCTTTAGATTACTCATACGTCTTTTCCTTTATTAACCTCATGTCAAGAGCAAAGCGAGTGACTAATGGTTCGAATTGGTGGAGCACGCGACACCAATTTGGATTTGAAAGTGGAACACTTTCAAACTATCCTTTAGCCCCACTCTATGGACCATTCTTCGTTTGATATCTTGTGGAAAGAACCTTTCCACGAAGAAGGTCCGGGATCATCTATACTTTCTTTGATCTCCTGAACTTCCAGGATAAGTTTGACTTCGCCGTCTTCTTCATATAGACTGCCTGTACATGTGATTCCAAGAACCTCATTGTATCCGACAATCAGGCACTTGTCACCGACTGTAGATGTAGACAATTTAAAGAGATTAGAATATGCACCCTGACCTCCATACTCAGCATTATCTATGAAGTATAGTTCCTGAGTATCCGTAATATTGATCCACATATCCTTGGAGTGATCCGGCTCATAGCCATCCTCAATGATGAAATTGTCCATACGCCATATGCCTATATATGGCTTAAAGCCTTCTTTATCAAAGGTAATAGAAGCTTCGAAGTCTCCGCCTAAGATAACCTCGGCATCATCTATCCACGCCTTCATGGGAAGACGAAGTACATACATATTCACAAAATCAAATGCCTGTAGCAGTTTATAATCATTGCCTGGATCCCTTATCACTTCCGCCACCAGCACATATGCTTCATCCCCAAGAACCTCTCCCGTCTGCATAATAAGATGATCCTTGTCCATATATGGGATAAAATTGCTGATCATGGTCTGAATCTGGCCTTTGCTGTTACACCATAATAGATCTCCATATACAAAGCGGCTTAACATATGACTTCCCATATAGGAATGTGACAGATACAGCTTGTCCAGATCATAATAACCGCATAAAAGCTTGCCATCATTTAATCTGAGCTTTGGTTCATCATCATATGTCAGTCCAGGCATAATCTCATAATCATATCCATGTGTTATAAGTTCAAGACTATCCTTATCTCCCGGCACAGCCTTAACCACAATATAATCCTCTACAGAATCTACCGGCCCGCCATAGTGAGCAAAAACAAAGTAGGCTTCTCCATTATCTGTATCATATAGAAAATCATCACACTCAAGGCTTCCATATATGCCAAGCTCAGACAAAGTTCCAAGATATATCTCCTTGTTGCCTGCGCCCATGCTGTATAGCTTTATCACATCATCTTCTGTCTTTTGATATATTACGTCGCTATCTGTAAGGCCGCAGAAAGACAGGCTCACATCAGATTTTTTATCAATCCTGCAATACTGCATGCCGGACACATCCAGAACATCAATATGCTTCATAGATGCATCATCACACCACAGCGCTATCAGATTACTATCTTCTGAAACTCCTGAAACTATCCCGGGACCAACTTTTTGTATCTCGCCGTCCATTGATACTCTGATAATCTGCGACTGTCCGCTCTCATCTATCCATGTACTATAGAATGAATCGCCGCAATAATATAACAAACCGGAACATGGGGCATCTGTTATTGTAGATATCTCACCTGTAGCTTCATCATATGAACATATACCACTTCCATACTCAAGGAACTGGCCTCCAAGACTCGGTTCCATAACGTCTGTTTTTTGATAATCATGGAAAAAGACCTTTTGCCCGACTTTAACCAGATAACCGCCATTACCATATACCAGATCTGTTTCTTCCTGGTCTTTACTTTGCTGCATATTCTTTTGAGCATGGGGAGCGGCTTTTGAATTAAGAGATACTGTCGTAAGAACCACCGATACTGTTAACAACATTACAAATAATCTTTTCATAAATAAAATCCTTTCGGTTGTCGTAGGCGGAAACCCACTGCCCTTGGGTGGTGGAAGGAGCCTTGTAAATTCTTAGCTATTAACCTTGGTTCTCGATATATTTTTGTATAGTTGCTGAGGATACTTCGCCTATACTGCAAGCAAAATAACCATCTGACCAAAATATCTTATGCTTCCAGTAACACTTAGATAAAAATATTGGATATTTCTGCCATAGATAGTGTGTGGTCTGTTGCTTAATAAGCTTTACTATGTCGCATACTCTATCTGTAGTATCGTAACTTATCAGGAAATGTATATGGTCTTTGTCGGTTTCCATAGCTATAATGCCGTAACCTTTAGAATTACAGATATCATATATTTGCTGTTTAGCATCGTCAGCAATAGAGCCTTTAAGTATCTGTTTGCGGTACTTAGTGACTAGAACTATATGCACTTTTAGACTGTACTTGCGTCTGTTGCGATGATTATATCTGTTGTCCATAGGATGTATTTACGGCAAAGCTTCGATTTTTACAGCGACTCCATTATTGGTGTCGTAATCATCTACTATTAGCATTCTGTTATCAATTTCAACGTCGCAGCCTGCATCTTGCAAAGCTTTGATTATTATGTATTTAACTTGTTTTTCCATGTTAAATCGCATTACAAATAATTGATTTTCACTAATAAATATTGTATTATATATTTAGTGAAATAACAATGAGGTACACTATGGAACAGATGACAGTTACAGCTAAAATTCAGATATCTGTTAATGCAGACA
>JAEEGF010575033.1_pt1 | contig 17567 bp, 15 predicted proteins | sample 9134171 | NCBI WGS metagenome assembly JAEEGF01 (sample SAMN16246542, study PRJNA631951) | gut metagenome | biome: gut microbiome; feature: rumen; material: AP-attached | host: Bos | place: Iran: Karaj | collected 2018-10 | reverse complement strand
GGCGCCGGTGGCATGGCGCGCAACGTCGCCCTCGTGGGCGCGGGCCTGGCGGCCTGGAGCTTCTTCAAGAAATGGTCAGCCCAGCGCCAGCAGGAGGGCGCCTATGCGGGCGCGGGCGCCGGCGCCGGCACCAATCCCTTCAGCGCCGACTTCCAGGCTTCCACCGGCGATCCCACGGCCCAGCTCGTCGTGCGCTCCCTTGTCTACGCGGCCCGCGCAGACGGCCACATCGACGAGGCCGAGCAGGTCCGCATCGTCGACGCCATGAAGCAGCTCTTCCCGGGCCAGGATCTGCAAAAGCTCGTCAATTCCCTCCTGCGCGAGCCCGTCGACGCCAAAGCCCTGGCGGCCCAGGTCAAATCCATGGAAGAGGCCGAGGACGTCTACATGATGTCCTGCATGGCCATCGACATCGATCATCCCGCCGAGCGCGCCTACCTCGACGAACTGGCGGGAAGCTTCGGCATGCCCCGCGACCGCCAGGCCGCCATCGAGCGCGAGGCCGCCGAGGCCAAGAACCGCATGGCGGGCGCAGGCCTCTAGACCTTCCTCTGCCTTCCTGCACGCAGAGCGCAAAGGCGCTGCGGGAATGGCCTCCGGCATTGAGCATCCCCGGCTTCCCCTCCCGGTCCAGCGCCTGCAGGGGAGCCGGGGACGTTCATGCCGTCCTTCCTGTCCTGGGCAAGACAGCGCCCGTGCAGGCATGAACTGGGTTGACTGGGCAGCTTGGACAGTCTGGGCGGACTGGGGCATCCGTCCTCTTCCGCCTTGTCCCCGCACGGCCGCGCCTGCACGGGCTGGCGCAAGGCCGCAGGCTATGCCCTGCCTGCCGGAAGACTGCCAGCCTTTCTCGCCTTGCTCCTTTCAGAGCCGCTCGAGGCTCCCTTCGGGATCGCGTCGCAGGCTGCGCACTGCCCCCGCATGCCAAGGGAAGCCTGCAGCGCTGGCCTTGGCTCATGCCTGTGCGCATGCCAGTTCGCATGCCAGGGCGCGGCATAGGCTCTCGCTTTGTCCCCTCAAGGGGCTGCGTGGCTTGTCCCGAAAGGGCAGTCGGATTCTCCCGGACCCTTGCCTTCCGTGACAGGTGTTTTCAAAAAGTTTAACAATATTAATCAGTTAATCAAAAAACGGCTTGGTTTGGCGCATCACTGAGAGGGGAGGCGAAAGAAGGCTTGGGACAAAGCGGGCAGTCCCGATGGGACAGTCTGGGCAGCCTTTTTGCTAGATGCTGGGACATAGTGCGCAGCCCCTGTACAGCAAGGGGAATGAACAGACGAGCGTGCGCCACGATCTAGAAAAGTGGCGCATTCTGGGGTAGAAAAGCTTTTTTTGAGTCTCGTTTTTCCCTGCGCGACCCCTTTTTCCATTGCCAACGTCCGACCCGCCGGAGTCCGCCTGTGCCAGACCTGCCTGCCGCCCCCGAAGCCACATCCCTTACCGACACCGTCCGCCGGGCCCTCGCCTGCGTGGAGGACCTCGACCGCGACAATCGGCTCTTTGTCCTGCTCGACGCGCTTGCCTGCGCCGAGAGCTCCTCCGCAGCCGACATCCTGATGACGGGCCTGCTCGCCCAGCTGGGCGCCAAGCGCAAGCCGCTTGCGTTCTACGACTGGATGGAGAGCCAGCGCCGGGAGCTCATGGGGCTCGGCGCAGGCTACCTCGGCACGGAGTTCTGGTGCAACATGTCGCCTGCGTTGCGCTTTGAGCTCTGCCGCATGGCCGTTGCGGATCCGGACATTGCCCCGCTCCTCAAGGGCCTGGGTTCCAGGAACCAGCGGGTGCGCGAGAGCGAGAACTGGCTCGCCCTGGCGCAGGTGGCAGCCATGCATGCCAACGATGATGCCCTCTTCGTCCAGCTCTACCGCCTCAAGCCGGCGCTGGCCCAGCGGCGCATCCACTAGCGGCTGGCCGTCCCGACAGAGGAGTGGCTCGCTTCGCGCAAGCCGCTGATACGGAAGATCGTCTGCGACGATGCCGTGAAGAGATTCATCTTCGACGGCGCCGCCAGTCCAGTGCTCGGCTGGACCAGCCAGCGCCTGCTCGAGGGCGGCGATGTCGCCGTCGACAACATCCATCCGGTCTCCAAGGCGGGGCTGCTCCTGTGGGCGGGCCGCTGGCAGGAGGCGGAGGCGGAACTGGCGGGCCTAGCCCAGGCCGAAGAGTACTGGCAGACGCACTACCTGCGGGGACTGCCTCTGCTCCTGCACGGCAATGCGGACTGTCTTGCCTGCTTCCGGCGTTGCGCCGAGGTGTACCGCACGGCGCCCTTCACGCCCTTTCCCGCCCTGCCCAGCGTCCCTAGCTTCGCCAGGCAGCTGGCCGTCTTTCTCTTTGGCTCTCCCCAGGAGCAGGAGGCGCTGCGCAGGGAGGCGGACATCGCGTCGGGCAAAGACTACCTCCTTAGCCAGCGCTGGAACGTGGCCAGAGGCCTTCATGCCCTGCGGGCCCTCGACTGGCTGCGCCAAGCCCAGGACGCCAAGGCGCGATTCCTGCTCTGCCGCCTCCGGGGCGCCGAGCCGCACTTTCTGGCAGCCATGGTCTGCTTCGGCGCCCACCAGCGCCTCGGCATCCTGCGGGAAGGCTGGAGCGGCGCCATCGGAACCCTCGAGGGCTGGCACGCCATGCTGGCCGGACTGCCGGCTGCCCAGGGCATAGCCGGGGGCATCCTCGCCAAGGCCCTGCCGCCGGAGCAGGGCGCCGCCTTCGCGCCCGATCCCGTCTGCGAAGGCATGCTCGACTTCTCCCTCCTCGTCGCGGAGGACTCTTTCTGGCAGGTCCAACTGGGAGCGCTGGAGCAGGCCGCCAGGAACGAGGAGGAATCCAGGGAGGACCAGACGGAGAAAAAGCGCCTGTTCTGGGCCGTGGACAAGGACATGCGCCTTGTCGAGGCTAGGGAGCAGACCAGAACGGCGCGGGGCTGGGGCACCCTCAGGCCGGTAGCCCTCAAGCGCCTGCGCGACAGGCAGGACGACTACGGCTGGCTTTCGCCGGGGGACCGGCGCGTCCTCGCCTGCGCCGAGTCGCGCGACCAGTGGGGCGGCTCGCCGCTGATCCTGTCCCTTGAGCGTTGCTGCGAGGTTCTGGAGGGGCTTGGCAACGTCTGCCGCATGACGGACTCGGGCCTCGAGCCCGTGCATGTGTGGCGCGGCGCCCTCAAGCTCAAGCTCACCTGCCAGGGCGAGGGCTGCCGGCTCGCCATCGATGGCTTCGATCTGAGCGCGGCCAACCTCGAGGAAGGAGACAAGGTTTTCCTCCTCAAGAACGGCATCATCTACTACTTTAAGCTCTCCCTGCGGGAGCGCAGGATAGCGGGCATCGTCGGCGCCGGCATCGACTTTCCCAAAAGCGCCATCCAGCGCGTGCTCGACATCTCCCTGCAGGACGCAGGCGTCCCTCTGCAAGCCGAGATCGATGCAGAGGAGATCGATGCCGACGCCACGCCCGTGCTCCAGCTCGAACAGGACGAGGGCGGGGGCTTCTCCGCACTGGTTGGCGTTCGTCCCTTCGGGTTGCCGGACACGCCCTTCTACCCTGTAGGCGAGGGCGCGCCCCTTCCCCTGGCTGCCGTCCCGCGCCCTGCGCCTGCCAAAGTCCCTGCCGCGCCCGCCGAGTCAGGCGAATCCGGCAACGCCGGGGCAGGCTCTGCCGAGGCCCCTGCCGCGCCCGCCGAGGCAGGCGAGTCCGGCAGCGTCGTGGCGCCTCCTGCAGCTGAAACTGTTCCCATGCGCGCCAGACGCGACTTCGACGCCGAGAAGGCGGCGCTGGCCGTCCTGGTCGCGACCTGCCCCTGCCTTGCAAGCGGACTCGACGGCCATACCTGGCACAGCCAGGGGCCCGAGGAGGTGCTGGAGCTTTTGGAAGAGCTCAAGGCCTGCGCGCAGTCCTCGCGCGTGGAGTGGCCCCGGGGCCGTGCCGTGCGCCTCGCCGGCATGCTCAAGCCTGCCAACGTCAAGCTCTCCGTGTCCCGAGGGCCAGGCAGGGACTGGTTCTCCCTTTCGGGCGAGGCGAGCATCGACGAGGGGCGGGTGGTCACGGTGGAGGCTCTGCTGCAGTCGCTGGAAGGCAGCCGCTTCGTGTCCCTCGGCGATGGCGAGTACCTGGCCCTCACCGACGAGCTGCGCCGCAAGCTGGCCGGCATGAAGGCCATGATGGCGGGGCAGGCGAAAGGAGGAGAGCTGCAGTTCAGCGGCCTGGCGGCCCCTGCCGTGGAGCAGATGGCCCAGGGCATGGACATCCAGGCGGACGCGGCCTTCGAAGCCTCGCTCGAGCGCATGCACAAGGCCTTCAACGAGACGCCGGCCAAGCCGGACGGGCTCATGGCGGACCTGCGCGACTACCAGCGCGAGGGCTACGAGTGGCTGCAGCGCCTGGCCGTCTGGGGCGTGGGCGCCTGCCTGGCCGACGACATGGGCCTCGGCAAGACCGTGCAGACCATAGCCGCCATGCTCAACCAGTCGTCCAAGGGGCCCTGCCTCGTGGTTGCGCCGACCACCGTGTGCGCCAACTGGGAGCGCGAGATTGCCCGCTTTGCGCCCAGGCTCGAGACGAAGCGCCTGGGGCTGGCCGCAAGGAACGAAGCCGTAAAGGCCATGGGCCGGGGCGAGGTGCTGGTCGTGGGCTACGGGCTTCTGCCCAACGTCGCGGAGGAGCTTGCGTCCAGAAGCTGGGCCATGGCGGTCTACGACGAAGCCCAGGCCCTCAAGAACCCCCTCACCAAGCGCGCGGCCGCTGCCAGGAACGTCAAGGCGGACTTCCGCGTCGCCCTCACGGGCACGCCCATCGAAAACCGCCTCGACGACCTCTGGAGCATCTTCTCCATCATCAATCCCGGCCTTCTCGGCAGCTACGAGCGCTTCAGGAGGCGTTTCGGCCAGGCCGCCCCGGGCTCGCCCCAGGGCAAGGCCCTGCGCCAGCTCACCCGCCCCTTCCTGCTCCGCCGCCTCAAGAGCGCGGTGCTCGACGAGCTGCCTGCGAGGACAGAGCAGAACATCATCATCGACCCCTCGGACGACGAGAAGGCCTTCTACGAGATCCTGCGCCGCAAGGCCGTGGAGAGCATCGAGCAGGCCGACCCCATGCATCGGCGCTTCCTCATCCTCGCCTGGCTCACCAAGATGCGTCTGGCCTGCTGCAGCCCCTCGCTCTCCAGCGAAGACGTCAAGGCCGGAGCCAGGCGCCGCGGCCTCAAGTTCAGCAGCAAGATAGACCGCCTGCGGGAGACGCTGGAGGAGCTCATGGCCGGCGGCCACAAGGCCCTTGTCTTCAGCCAGTTCACGAGCTTTCTCGCGCTCGTGCGGCAGGCCCTGGAGAAGGCCGGCATAGCCTTTCTCTACCTCGACGGCCAGACACCCGAGAAGGAGCGCCGCAGGCTCGTGGACGCCTTCCAGAACGGCGCCTGCTCCGTCTTCCTGCTCTCGCTCAAGGCCGGCGGCACGGGCATCAACCTGACGGCCGCCGACTACGTGGTGCACCTCGATCCCTGGTGGAACCCCGCGGTCGAGGACCAGGCTTCGGACCGCGCCCACCGCATCGGCCAGCTCCGCCCCGTCACTATCTTCCGCTTCATCATGGCCGGCACCGTCGAGGAGAAGATCCTTGCCATGCACCGGGAGAAGCGGGACCTGGCCGCCGGCTTCCTCGAGGGCACCGAGCAGGCCGTCAAGCGCATCACCGACGAGGAGCTCCTCGAGCTTCTGCGCTGACCTGGCCCTGCGCCGCCTTCAGCCAGGGAAGGGCGCTGCCAGTCGCCGTCGCTGGAGGCAGGGGACTACGGTCTGGGAGCGGCGCATGCGCCTGCCGTCCTGCGGCAGGCTGCCATTCCTGCTTCGCTGTCCTGTCTGCGGGGCTTGGACCTTCCATGCCGCAGCGTGCGGCGATTGGCCTGCGTCCGGTGCGCTTCGCCGTTGATTTCTCATGTCTCGCGCCATTGCGTCTTCAGGAGCTCGGCGAAGGCGAGGCAGTCGGCGTCCGCCGGAAATGGAGCTCTCGGCTTCCTTGAGGAAGGCGCGCAAGAGGCCATGACGCAACGCGTCTCGGACCAGCGCCGGCCCAGAAGGCAGGCGCCCTCTCTGATGTCGTCCACTGCCTCATCCTCGTCGAGCGGCCGGCCAAGCGTCGTCTCCGTCCAGGGCCGGCGCCCGGGCTGGAAAGGGGAAGAAGCGGCCTGATCTTCGGCGACGTCCAGGAAGCCCAGATGTCGAGGATCATGGCGGAGAGCCGGCGGCTTGCGCTGGGCAGGTGCCGAAGCCGAAAAACGGCGTCGTCCACTGGCTGCCAGCACAGGTCTTGAGGCAGGAGCCTGAGAGCGGCGAGTACCCGCCCTCCCGGAGCGTGGAGGACGTTCTTGCCAACAAGGACGGCGTGCTCAGCGAAAATCTGCTCGAGTTCAAGCTGAGCGTCAGCGAATAGAAATTGACTTTTCCAGATAATTCAAGTAGTAGAGTGACGATAAAGGTGGCAATGGAGATTTTTCATGGACTCAATCTTGGAAAGAATTGACAACAACTACAAAGAAATTAAAAAATTTAGGCCCTTTGAGGACAAGAACCTGCTCAAGCAGATCCGCGACTTCTACAGAGTGGAGGTCACTTGGTCGTCGAATGCCATCGAAGGAAGCAGCTACACGCTCTCAGAGACGAAGGTGCTGCTCGAGGACGGACTGACCGCCGGCGGAAAGCCCCTCAGCCACGCTCTGGCCGCCAAGAGCCATGCCGAAGCCTGGAACTACATGTTTTCGCTTCTGCAAGAGCGCTTCCTTTCCGAAAACAGTCTTCTCGCCATGCACAGGCTCCTTCAGGGACTGGAAAACGATGCCGTTTCCGGCTCGTACAGAAAGGAGCAGGTGTTCATTACCGGTTCAAAGCACATGCCGCCGCATTTCAAGGACATTCCTGTAGCGGTGCAAAATCTGGTCAGGAACCAGGAGAAGCTGTTTGTCGCATGCCATCCCGTGGTCGCAGTTGCCAAATTCCACAAGGAGCTTGCGTTTATCCACCCCTTTTCGGACGGCAACGGCCGCATCGCCCGCCTTGCCATGAACTGCCTCCTCATCCAGCGGGGCTTTCTTCCAGTCTCCATTCCGCCGACGCTCCGGCATGACTACGTGGAAAGCCTCGAACGCGCTCATGTCAACGATGCAGACCTCATCGCCCTTGTTGCGCGGGCCGAGCTGGAAACACAGAAGGATTTCCTCCGCATGCTGCGGCAGTGCGGGGCCGAGCCGCACGAAGCGCCGGCGCAGGCTGGAACGCAGGCGGAGGCTGACGGCCCGGGCTGGTAGCGGGTCCAGGCGCAAAGATCCTGCACTGCGGGCTTCCGAGCTTTGGGCATGCGCATTCGGGCAAGGCGCCGTGCTGCCGGCGAACCCCTTGGAGGTGGCCTGCGTGGCGTTCTTCACCGAGGAGGGAGACTGTCCCCTGCCGGAGAACTGCCGCCTGGCGCTGACGGCGAACACGGACGGGTGGCGTGGCCGGCCGGATGGACTGCAGAGAGCCGGATGGACTACGCCTCCGAGGGTGCCGGACGGGTCCGGCGTAGTCCCTCCCGTAATCCAAAAGCATGTGGCATGCAATGAAGGGACATGACTTGGCCTGGTTCTTGCAGACATGGCCTGCCATGTGTCATTTTGAGCCAAGGGGCTGTTTTCAAAACAGAAAAAAGGAAACCGCCACGTCAGTTCGATGATGTGGCGGGCATCCTTGAAATCTGTATGGTACCGGATCCGGATGCGCTGAAACTGGTGCCGGAAGCGCTGCTGACGCCGGCTCTCGTCGCAGCTATAGTGGCAAGCAGCGCGGCCTGCTCCCTGTTCCCGAAGAGCACGTCGCCGAGGTGGTAGACCGTGTCCTTCGGGCCCACGCAGGCACTCCAGTTCGCGAAGAGCGCCTCGTCCATCTCCGAGGCCGAAGCGAAGGGTCGGCTGCAGTAGCGGAGAACGGCGCCGTGGCCGAAGTGCGTGTCGGCGGTGAAGAAGATGCTCATGGCGGTGCCTCCAGAAGAAAGGGCCATCCCCGAGGGCTTCGTGGGCAGGCGGGGATGACGGCATCGCCTACATGGACTGTCTGGCTGGAATGAAGAGGATAGAGCCGGGGTAGTTCTGGAGAATCCGGTCTGACGTCACAAGGAGAAGCCCCTCGGAATTGGCCTGCGCCACGAGAAGCCTGTCGAAGGGATCCCTGTGCAGCGGGGGGATGCTCTGCAGCATGAGGACGTGCTGGCCGAGCACCGGCAGTTCGCGGTACCGGTGCTCGAGAAGCTCCCGGCGCAGGACGCCGCCGTCCACGGTGAAGTCCGGGCGTCCGAGACCCGCCTTGATGACGATCTCCCAGATGCTGGCGACGCTGAAAAAAAGTTCGTTGCCGGGATCCGTCGCCATCGTCCTGGCGCGTTCCGGAAGAGTCCCCTTCGCCGCCCACAGTAGCATGTGCGTGTCGAGCAGAATGTTCATGCGGAAGGGCCCTCGAACATCGTGGCGATCTCTTCTCCTCCCATGGAGTCGAAGTCCTCGGGCACCTGCAGCCACGGCATGAATCCAACGCGGTCTTCCGGCTTCACTTCGGGCCGGCAGGCCTGGACCGTGACCAGCGGCGTGCCGTCCCTCGCGATGACGAAGGGCTCGCCCTGCACGGCCCCTTCCACGAGGCGGGACAGATGCGTCTTGGCATCGTGCATGTTGACCTGCAGCATGGCATCCTCCTTGCTTAGCTAAGCTGTGAACTAACTTTATGCCCGCTAGAAGCCCGGGTCAAGCCTGCCTGGCGCGGATGAGTCGCGAATTCGGGTTTCAGACCCGAGGACAAGCATTTCCATGCGGGGTTGTCCCCCCGCTCCCCCCTGTGCCGACGGGCATCGGCGGGGAGGATGCCCCGCCGTGACCCGCGGCCGTATCCTGATCAGAGCGTCGTTTTCCCCTCCTTCCCCCTGCCATCCCCGTTGCCTCCCGCCGGAAGCAGGGCCCTTCCCGCCGTCTTGTCCCGCTCCTTCCTCCCGCGCCATGCAGGGGATAGGCGGGCCATGTGCCTGCCGGGGAGGCTGCATGCGGAAATACACCACTGTGGAAGCGGCGCTGACGGCCGTCAGCGAGGACGGCCTGGCCCTGCGGGACGTGCCGGAGGATCTGAAGACGGCGGAAGTCTGCATGGCCGCCGTCAGTGAGTACGGACTGGCGCTGGCGTTCGTGCCCAGGACAATGAAGACCAAGGAAGTCTGCCTCGATGCCGTGAAGCAGGACGGCAGGGCGCTGCGATGGGTGCCGGCAAGGATGAAGACGGAAGAAGTCTGCATCGAGGCCGTCCGGCAATGCGGGCGGGCGCTGAAGATCGTGCCAGAAAGGCTGAAGACGCCCGAAGTCTGCATCGAAGCCGTCACGCAACGCGGGCTGTCCCTGCTGGACGTGCCGGTGAATCTGCGGTCGGAGGAGATGTGCCTGGTAGCCGTCAGACAGCATGCGGGCGCCATGCAGTACGTACCGGTTCGGCTCCGAAATGACGTCAAGACCGCCCTGGAGCAGGAGACGGCTGCCTTCACCGAGTCGGAAGTCGCAGAGCCAGAGACCGACGCCCCAAGACCGTAGATGCAGGCTTCAACCGTGCCGTTGCGCCATTCCGGCCGTCTCCCATGTCGGCAGGAGACTTTGCGCCATTCAGATAGAGGCGATTCAGCACACTGGGTCGGAATTGCGCCGTTCGTTGCGCCATTCACGCCAGCAGGGCCGGACTATGCATCTGCATCGCCGGCCCGGCTCTTCGCCCATTCTTTCAGCGACACGGCAGGACCCTCTCGGAGAGCGTCCAGATAGTCGGCCCACAGTTGCATCATCTCCGTCCGTTCTTCAAGATACTCGCTGATGTTGTATATGCCACGTATCTTATCCATGTGAGCAAGTTGTCTTTCTATAGCGTCTTTGTTAAATACGACATATTCATTCAGCAATGAAGAAAACGTTGTGCGGAATCCATGCATATAGACATCAATATATGTGTTGTATCCTAATTTTTGAAGCGCTTTCAATATAGTGTTTTTAGAAATATGTCCATATTTTTTTGAGCGCTTTGAAAAAAATATAAATTTACTATCCTTTGAAAATTCTTTTGATAAGTTGAGAATTTCAATTACTTGTCGGGACAGAGGAATCAAAAGTGGCTTTTTCATCTTCATTCTCGCTGCGGGAATGGTCCAGATCGCCTTGCCAATATTGATTTCCTCCCAGAGGGCGCCAGTCAGCTCTTCGGGTCGCAGGGCAACGTACGGCGCGAGGCGTAGCGCCAGGCCCGACTGAGGCACTTGGCAGCGCGGAAACCAGCCGTGGATGCGTCGCAGCAGGAGCCCCAGATCTCCGGGATCGGTAATGGCGGGACGGTGCTCCGCCGGAGGCTCGTCCGGCAGCAATTCAGGCAGGTGCGCATCGGGGAAATAGTCATCGCGGACGATCCCCTGAAGGCGAGCCCAGTCGAAGATCATGACGATCATCTGCGCAAGCCGGTGGGGCACGGTCTTGGCGCCCCGGCCGGAAACGCTTTTTCCAGCGGGCTCTCGGCCGCGACAACCAGATCCTTCTTAATGAGTTCAGCGATCGGCCGGGAGCCGAGGGGGCCTTTGAGGTATCCCTCGTAGCGGCCTCTGTGCCGGAGGATCACTTCTGGCTTCACGCGCCGGGCATAGTTCTCCAGCCAACCAAGGGCCGCATCCTCGAACGTAGGCAGAGCCGCTCCCTTTTCCTCAACAATATGGAGTCCATCAATACTGAATTTGACGCGATTCGGCGGGATGCCGTCCTTGAGCTGTTGCAATGCAACGGCCTAGCGCTTCCTTGCCTCGCTGAGGTTGATTTTGCCCTGATCAGCCCTGCCGTATTCGTCGAGAGTCAGTCAGGTATTGACGCCTGGCATTCTGACGCGGACCTGCCAGGACGTCATCGAGTGCTGGTAGTAAAGGTACAGTCCATTGCCACAGCCCAGTCTATACGGATACTGTGGTGGCCTGAACTCGTCGATGTCCTTGGCTGACAAAGGAGCCTTTCGGTTTGGCATGGGGACCTCCCTGCTGTTCCCAGAGACTGCGACCTGGCGTCCGATACCCTTTGCGCCATTCGTTCTGCCGGAGGAATTTCCTTTGCGCCATTCTTTACGCCATTCGGTGCACGGCAGCCAGACTATTCTGGGAACACCATGACAACTTCTAACAGCCGCAACTGGGAAAAGTCTTGACACAACACCTTGAAATGAAAAGCTCCCAACGCTGAGATCGCCCAAGCGTTGGGAGCTTTGAAAATCTGGTGTGGTACCGGAAGTGGGACTTGAACCCACAAGGTGTTGCCACCGGAGGATTTTGAGTCCTCTGCGTCTACCAATTCCACCATTCCGGCACAGGGAGCATGCACTCCGCAAGAAAAAGTAGCCCCGTCGCACGTGGCCAGTCAAGCGCTGATTTTGGCCTTCCTTGCCTAGCGCTTGTCGGGCGAGGTGCCGGCTTCGGTGCCGGCCATTTCAGCGGCCTTGGCCTGGGCGCGGCGCATGGCCTCGCCCATGTCGGCGGGCACGCCTCTGGCCTGGGCGCTGGCTATTTCCTCTTCAAGTATTTTCAGCGTGAGTTCGCGGATGCGGTCCTCGAGAGCCGCTGCCTCTGTCGTTTCCTGGGCCATGGCTGTCCTCCTGTCGCGTTCCTGCCGGAAGATCCGGCAGACAGAACCATACGCGCTTTTCGCGGCTGGCAAAAGCCGCCGGCCTAGGCCAGGCGTCGCGCCGGCAGCCTGCCGCTGTGCTCCCCGGCTCCTTGCGCATTGACAAGCGAGGATGGCTGATTTATAGTTGCAACTAGCTGATTATATTAATATTTCTTCAAATTCAACAGCTTGGCGGCGCGCAGGTTTTCCTGCGCGCCCCTGCGTGCAGGAAGGCGCCATGTCCGACTTCGTCCATCTCCACTGCCACACCGAATACAGCATGCTCGACGGCGCGATCCGCCTGAAGGATCTCTGCGAGCGGGCCAAGAACTACGGCATGCCGGCAGCGGCCGTGACGGACCACGGCAACATGTTCGCGGCCGCCTCCTTCCAGAAGGCCTGCTCCGCCTACAGCATCAAGCCCATCTTCGGCTGCGAGGTCTACACCTGCAGCAACCACCTCGACACGACAAGCGAGGACGCCAAGCGCCGCCACCATCTCGTCTTGCTGGCCAAGAACATGGACGGCTACCGCAACCTCGTCAAGATCGTCTCCAAGGGCTGGCTCGAGGGCTTTTTCTACAAGCCGCGCGTGGACTGGGAGATCCTCCGCAAGCACGCCGAAGGCCTCGTGTGCCTCACGGCCTGCATTCAGGGCGAGATCCCCCAGGCCTGCCTTGCCGGCGACATGGACAAGGCCCGCGCCCTGACGAGGCAGTACGCGGAGCTCTTCAAGGACAGCTTCTACCTCGAGATCCAGGAGAACGGCCTCGCCGAGCAGAGAGTCATCAACGCGCGGCTGCACGAGCTGGCGGAGTCGGAGGGGCTTCCGCTCGTTGCCACCAACGACTGCCACTATCTCGATCACGACGACGTGGAGGCCCACGACATCCTGCTGTGCATCGGCACCGGCTCCACTGTGGACGACCCCAAGCGCCTGCGCTTCCACACCGACCAGCTCTACTACAAGTCGCCCGAGGAGATGGAGCGCGACTTCCCCGGCGATGCCGAGGCCCTTGCCAATACGGCGCGCATTGCCGAGCAGTGCAGCTGCGAGCTCGTCTTCGGCAAGCACTTCTTCCCGGTCTACAAGCTGGAGCCCGGCCAGAGCCTGGAGTCGGAGTTCCGGCGCCTGGCCGAGGAGGGCCTGGAGCGGCGCTTCCGCGAGCACCCCGATCCCGGCTCTCTCGACCTGCAGAAGTACCGGGATCGCCTGCAGCACGAGATCAAGGTCATCCTCGAAATGGGCTTTCCCGGCTACTTCCTCATCGTGCAGGAATTCATCAACTGGGCCAAGAACAACGGCGTGCCCACGGGGCCGGGACGCGGCTCGGCCGCAGGCTCTCTCGTGGCCTGGGCCATGCGCATCACCAACCTTGATCCCCTGCCCTTCAACCTGCTCTTCGAACGCTTCCTGAACATCGAGCGCGTCTCCCTCCCCGATATCGACGTGGACTTCTGCGAGCGCAGGCGCTCGCGCGTCATCCGCCACATGGCCGACACCTACGGCGAGGACTCGGTCTCCCAGATTGCGGCCTTCGGCACCATGAAGGCCAAGGCCGTCATCCACGACGTGGGCCGCGCGCTCGGCATGAGCTTCCAGGACCGCGCCTCCATTGCCAAGCTGGTGCCGGCCAACGATCCCAAGATCCACATCCGGGACGTCTTCGCGGCCAGCGAGGATCTCCAGCGCCGCTACGCCTCGGATCCGCAGATCAAGAAGCTCATCGACATTTCCGAGAAGCTCGAGGGCCTCACCCGCCAGGCCAGCATGCACGCGGCCGGCCTCGTTGTCTCGGACGGGCCCATGACGGACTACCTGCCCCTCTTCAGGGGCAGGCACGGCGAGCAGGTGACCCAGTTCGACGGCCCCATGGTCGAGCAGACGGGCCTGGTGAAGTTTGACTTCCTGGGCCTCAAGACCATGACGCTCATCCAGGACACGCTCGACAACATCAGCCTGGAGGGCAAGGAGCCCCCCAATCTGGACACGCTCCCCTTCACCGACCAGGCCACCTACGAGCTCTACTCCCGCGGCGACACCGACGGCGTCTTCCAGGTCGAGGGCTCCGGCATGCGCCAGTACCTGCGCATGCTCAAGCCCTCCTGCTTCGAGGACGTCATCGCCATGCTCGCCCTCTACCGCCCGGGTCCCCTGGGCTCAGGCATGGTCGACGAGTTCATCAAGCGCAAGCACGGCGAAGTGCCCGTGGTCTACCCCCACGATTCCCTGGAAGACTGCCTCAGGGACACCTACGGCGTCATCGTCTACCAGGAGCAGGTCATGCAGATCGCCCAGATCATCGCCGGCTACACCCTGGGCGGCGCAGACCTCCTCCGCAGGGCCATGGGCAAGAAGAAGGCCGAGGCCATGGCCCAGCAGCGCTCCGTCTTCGTGCAGGGCGCGGCCAAGAAGGGCATCGCCGAGGAGAAGGCCAACGAGATCTTCGACCTGATGGAAAAGTTTGCGGCCTACGGCTTCAACAAGTCCCACTCCGCGGCCTACGCCCAGATTTCCTACTACACGGCCTATCTCAAGGAGCACTACACGAGCGAGTTCATGGCCGCCCTCATGACCAGCGAAATGGGCAACCAGGACAAGCTCCTCAAGTACATCTCCTGCTGCAAGGACCGCGGGGTCGAGGTGCAGGCGCCCTCGGTCAACTACTCCCACCGGGCCTTCACCTCGCATGCGGGCAAGATTGTCTTCGGCCTCGGCGGCATCAAGAACGTGGGCGACGAGGCCATCCAGGAGATAGTCTCGGCCCGGCAGAAGGGCGAGTACGTCTCCCTCTTCGATCTGTGCTCCCGCGTGAACCTGCGCAAGGTCACCAAGCGCGTGCTCGAAGCCCTCATCAAGGGCGGCGCCTTCGACTGCACGGGGGCGACCCGGCAGGCCCTGCTCTGCTGCCTCGACCAGGTGGTGGAGAAGGCTCAGAAGAAGGCCAGGAGCGGCGCCCAGACAGGCTCCCTCTTCAGCCTGGCGCCCCAGATGAAGGTCGTCCAGGAAAAGCTGCCCGGCGTTGGCGTCAACATCCCGGACGCCAGCCTCGAGGAGTTCGCCGACGACGTCAAGCTCCAGAACGAGAAGGAGGCCCTGGGCTTCTACCTGACCTCCCACCCGCTCCAGCCCTTCACCCAGCAGATCCACCGGCTGCGCGGCATGACGCTGGAAAGCCTCCAGGAGGCCGGAGGCGGCGCCGAGGTGCACTCGGCCGTGCTCGTCACGAGCGTGCGCGAGGTGATCACCAAGGCCAAGTCCCAGCGCATGGCCTTCGCCCAGGTCGAGGACCTGACTGGCCACGCCGAGGTCACCTTCTTCCCCAGGGACTACACCGACGAGGTGCAGGCGCTCCTGCAGAGCGACAAGCCGCTCTGGATAGACGGCACCGTCGACGTCAGGGGTCAGGAGGAGGCGGAACCGCAGCAGGCAGAGCAGGACATGGACGAGGGCGAAAGCCAGGCCCCGCTCCGCGAGATCAAGATTCTGGGCAACCGGGTCCGGCCGCTGTCCGAGGTCTGCCAGACCACCATGGAGCCCGTGATCGTGACCATCCCGCCGGACAGGCTCGACGCGCAGTCCGTGGCGAGCCTGAAGCGCATCCTGGAAAACCACGCCGGCCCCGTGCCCTGCGAGGCGCAGGTGCTGCTGGACGGCGAGTACTGGTACCATCTGGCCCTGCCGCCGGAGCTTTCCGTGACCCCGGGGCCGGAACTGGACAGGGCCGTCCAGGCTTGGGCCAGACCGGGATAGCCCCTGGCCAGACCGTAGAGCCGGGCCCGCTTCCCGCTTGGCGGGCTAGCCGGGCTAGCTGGGCTTGATGCGCTCTGCCGCCAGCCTGGCCGCGCCCCAGAGGCCTGCCGTCTCGCTGTTGAAGAGGTAGACGGGAATGGCCTTGAGCATCCTGGCGTGCCGGCCCTGGGCGATTTCGTCTCTGAAGGCCTTGGATCGCGCGATGCCGCGGTTCTTGATGGCAATGCCCCCGGCTATCCAGAGCCCGCCCCGGCAGAGGGTGGCGAGCATCCAGTCGCGGCAGGCCCTGCCGTAGAAGCGCGCGTAGGAGGCGCAGAGCTCCCGTTTGGCCCGCGGCCCGCGGCCTTCGGCCAGCATGACGGGGCTGCGCAGCCACCACTCCTCGAGTCCGAGCACCTTTTCGCCGAGCTTGGCCGCATCCATGCCGGCAAGGCCCAGATACTTGGCGAGCCCCTCGAGCCCGCGTCCCGAGAGCACGTCCTCGACTGAGGCGTAGGGGCCTTTGCCGCGCTTGTCCCACTGCTCGGCCATGTAGCGCTGGAAGTCTTCCTCGTCGTGCGTGAAGGGAAAGGCCGCATGCCCGCCTTCGGACGCCAGGATCAAGGCCCTGCCGTCCCCCTGGGGAAGAATGGCCGAACAGCCAAAGCCCGTGCCAGCGCCGCAGCAGGCGCGCACGGCCTGGGGATCAGGGCAGGGCTCGCCTGCCACGAGTTCGGCCCTGGCGCCCTCCTCGGTGAGCACGGCGCTCGAGACGGCCTCGAAGTCGTTGGCAAGCCGGCAGGGCATGCCGCCGAGGGCCTCGGAAAGCCCCTGTTCGGAGAGAGCGAGCGGCGCGTTGGTGAGGCTGGCGCGGCCTTGCGCGACAGGCCCGGCCACCGAGGCGCAGAGGGCTGCCGCCTCTCGGACCGCCTTGGATCCGAAGGCGAACTCGAGGCCGAAGACGAGGTCGTCGGGCATGGCAACCTTGGCCGTGGGGATTGCGGCTAGGTCTTCCAGGGCCAGGCGGCCCTTGCTCAGGCTGAAGAGGGCAAGCCGGCAGTTCGTTCCGCCGATGTCGCAGGCAAGCACATGGGGCATGGCAGGGCCTCCCTGAGGCTGATTCATTGGTGCTGCGTGCCGGAGTGGTCGCCGGCTCGTCCGGGACCGGCGCCGGCTGCCAGACGGCACCGGGGCCGGTCCTTGGGGATGCGGGCGGAGGCTACCAGCCGCTGAGGCTGCGGTAGTCCTGCTCCATGACGTCGCCGAGGAAGCGGTCGTCCATGAACTGCCAGCGCACGCTGCCGGCGGCTCTTGGCTGGACGGGGGCCTGAGGCGCGGGCGCCATGACCGCAAAGGCCTTGCGGGCGCGCTCCTCGAAGCCCTTGACGAAGCCTTCCTGGCCGAAGGGCAGGGGGGAGAGGGCCGTCATGCCTTCAGGCGCAGGCTCCCGGTACTCCAGGATGATCTTGGTCAGACGGTAGTTGCACACGAGCGCGCAGTAGCGGGCAAGCCAGTAGCAGGGAGCGCCGTCCTCGCCGGCGTCCACGGGCTCGCCGGCAAGGCCGGCAAAGGGATCAGACTTGCGTGGAACCAGATAGGTGAAGGCTGTCCAGCCCTTGCCGCCGAAGACTTCCATGCCCTCGTTGACGGCGCCGGGACGGGGATGGACCGTGGTCCAGTACCAGCCGTTGGGCAGCTCCGCATGGGTCACCGAGGCCTCGGGTCCCCGGGGGCCGGCCGCAAAGACGTGGCTGTGCACGTCGAGAACAAGCCCGCCTGCCATGTTGGCGTCGTAGAGCCTGCCCGAGCCGAAGCCGCCGGCTTTCCAGGCCAGGCCCGGCACGGCGACCTGGATGGCGGGACGGGAGGTGGAGACGTAGGAGCCCTGGGCGTCGAGGCCGCGCTGCTGGAAGCCTGCCTGGCATCCGCCAAGGAGCAGGGTCAGCGCAAAGGCTGCCGAAAGAAGCTTTTTCATGGAGTACTCCCTGGGCCCTGCGGGCCCTGGCTGATCAGTGTTGCCTGCCTGGACTATATCCGCAAATGCCTGCGCCTGCCAGCGTCGCGGCCAGCCAGGCCAGGCTCTCGCCCAGGATGGTTCCGCCCAAGTCTGCCAGTCGCGCCAGTCGCGCCAGGACGCATGCCTTCTTGGCGCGGCCGCAGCCGGCCCGAGCTGCC
>JAEEGF011467698.1_pt1 | contig 17570 bp, 19 predicted proteins | sample 9134171 | NCBI WGS metagenome assembly JAEEGF01 (sample SAMN16246542, study PRJNA631951) | gut metagenome | biome: gut microbiome; feature: rumen; material: AP-attached | host: Bos | place: Iran: Karaj | collected 2018-10 | reverse complement strand
TCCTTGCTGCCATCCTCATCTACTTCATTGGTAGATACATCATCAAGTTCATAAACAAGCTCGTGAAGACTGCTCTTGAAAAGAGAGACATCGACCCAGCCATCAAGTCTTTCGTCAGCAGCCTTGTCAACATCGCACTGACAGTAATGCTGCTCATCGCAGCCATCAGCGCGCTCGGTGTCGAGACAACATCATTCGCAGCGTTAATCGCATCTGCCGGTGTCGCTATCGGTATGGCTCTCAGCGGCAACTTGCAGAACTTCGCTGGCGGACTTATGATTCTTCTGTTCAAGCCTTACAGAGTGGGCGACTACATCGAGTCCAACGGACAGCAGGGCATCGTGAAGGAGATACAGATCTTCCACACCATCATCCTTACCGTTGACAACAAAATGATTTTCCTGCCTAACAGCTCTACATCAAGCTCTACTCTTGTGAACTACAGCAAAGAGGAGTTCAGAAGAGTGGACCTCGTTTTCGGTGTGGAATACGGAGCAGACTTCGAGAAGGTCAGAGAGACCATCGCACGTGTCTATGGCGCCGACAGCAGAGTGCTCAACGACGCTGGACACGAGCTCTTCATCGGACTGGGCGAGTTGGCTGCCAGCAGCGTGAACATCACCGTCAGAGCATGGGTCAAGTCAGCCGACTACTGGGGAGTGTACTTCGACATGCAGAAGAACATCTACAAGACTTTCAACGAAGAAGGCATCGGATTCCCATTCCCTCAGATCACAGTCTCACAGCTGAAGCAGTAAGACATAAACATCATAACAAAAAGCTCTGCGTGGTTTGCGCAGGGCTTTTTTTGTTTGCACCACGACTTTTCTTGATAAAAAGCATCGCACAATATGCGATATTTTGCATTTTTGTCTGGAGATTAGACGTCATTAAGCACTTCTGTCGCAAATTTGCGACGCTGGATGCGCCGGAATTACATTGTAAAAAACTCAAAATTAGCAACATGTTTGACATCATAGATGCCACAGGGCATGGCGACAAAAACGACCCACGCATGCGCAATGTGGAGGCGGAGATGGTGCGCAGTCACGAACTTTGTCTGAAAATCTCATCCAAGAAACCTACCGACCCGGACTACAAGAGTCTGCTGGAAGAACTGTTCCAATGCGAGATAGACAACAGTGTCGCCATCGTTTCTCCTTTTTATTGCGACTGCGGATGCCGGATTACCATCGGGAAAAACGTGACAATCAACAAAGGAGCAACCATACTCTCTCCTGGCAAAGTGGTCATAGAAGACAACGTCCTGATTGGTCCGGAGGTCAAGATCGCAACGGTAAATCACGACCTGCGCGACCGCCACAACCTATTTCATTTCGGGAAGGTGACGATAAAAGAGAATGCGTGGATATGCATCGGCGCCATTATTTGTCCGGGCGTAACCATAGGCAGAAACGCCGTCGTCGCCGCAGGAGCCGTAGTCACGAAAGATGTGCCAGACAATACAATGGTAGGCGGCAACCCTGCTAAAGTCATTAAAAAGATAGAGTTGTAAACACGCCGAGCCGTCTTTCCCGCAATTTACAGTCTCACAGCTGAAGCAGTAAGACATAGACATCATAACAACAAAAAGCTCTGCGTGGTTGCGCAGGGCTTTTTTTGTTTACACAAGACATTTATTAAAAAACATACTGACGGATTTGCGAATATGGATTTTGAATGATTACATTTGCAATGTTGTCTTCCGCAGAAGCTCAACTAACGGGAGAGTGGACAGTGGGAGCAACGCGACATATTAGTTTAGCGTTTACTTGACGCTTTGTGTCTTTAGCGACTTAGAACTTCGCAACTTCTGACTTAAACTAAAGAACAAGGCAACGGTAGATGCTCATGTGGTGATTTTATACCCCAAGATGGGTGTATCTTCATAGTGCGTGGGCTTCTGCGTTGCTCGTTCTGTTCTCTGGGCAATGCGAAGGCCTTAAGTCGCGGGACGAGCAATCGAACCCGCGCTTTTTTATGCCCATAGGTGAACATGGCTTATTTAATTGGCGTAGGGTGAGAGGAAAGGAGAATTTATGTTTAACCAATTAAATAAAAAAGCTATGAAGCAAAAACTTTTATCAACAATGTGCGCGTTGTTTTGCACAATATGCGCATGGTCTGCAAATGGATTCGAGGTAGACGGAATCCTGTATCAAATAGAAACGACATACAATAGCGCTACTGGCCAAAGCGAGCCAACAGGGGGCGTCATTGTTACAAGTTTTTATTACGACTACAACACATACACAGGAATAACGAAAGAGTACACTGGAAACATAACAATACCTGCCACAGTAACACACGAAGGAACGGTCTATCCTGTCAAAGGCATTAGTTGTGACCTCAGCAAGGTAAGTAACATAAATGTAAGTCCAGACAATAGTTACATCAAAAGCATTGATGGAGCCGTTTATAGCAAAGACGGCGACACCCTCATATGCTGTCTAAATAGAACAGAATTTTCCATACCAGAGGGAGTAAAGATAATCAGAGAGTCCTCTTTTGGCTATTGTAATGACTTAACAACACTAATAATGCCAGCAAGTCTGGAATATGTCGAAACTTTATATAATGAAAAATCCGACCAAGAAGGCACCAAGAATCTGAAATATATAACAATCAAAAGCACGACGCCTCCAGAAGCAGGATATGACGATATTATATACAACAAAAATGGTTATTTATACGTTCCAAAAGAATCATACTCTTTGTATGACGAGCATTGGTACTGGGGCGGATTCAAGCACATACAATGCATAGAAGACGGAGTTGCGGCAGTGCCTGGCGGCGTAACAATTGAAACTGGCACAGGCAGCGCTGTATTCACATGGCCAAAGAGCGACAATGCTGTCGCATACGAGCTGAAAGTTCTGAAAGACGGTGTGGAAGTCTGCTCATTGGAATTCAACGCTCAAGGGCAAGTGACCGGCATAGTGCTAAGATCAGCTGGCGAAAGCGAAGGCTTCAAGTTTAAGGTTGGAGGTCTGGAGGCAGACTCCGAGTATGACTTCAGATTAAAGGCAATAGGAGTAAACAACGCAGAGATAGCCTCATACACAGGAACATTCAGAACAGACGGAGGAATGAATGTTGCAGTGGAAGAGTCAAACACGTCAGATGCCGTGGAGACCGCACGTTATGACATAAACGGCAGACCGCTGAACGCGCCAGCCAAGGGCGTGAACATAGTGAAGTACAGCGACGGAAGTGTCGAGAAAGAGCTTGTGAAGTAACACACAAACACAATAACAACGAAAAGCTCTGCGTAAACCACGCAGAGCTTTTTTGTTTACACCTCAAATGTTTTTACTTGTCGTATTTCACGCCCCTGAGTCTATCGTAAGCCGAGAAGATGCCGGCGAGTATCGCTCCCGAAATGGAGTGCCAGACACACGAGATGGCGCAAGGCACGACAGCGAGCGGATATGTGGCCATGAAGAAGTTGGAAGCCAGATTTGTGGCAAGGCCGGCGTTCTGCATTCCCACCTCTATCGATATTGTCCTCTTCTTTGGCAACGAGAAGCGGAACAGCTTGCCCACAAAGAAACCTATCAGATAGCCGAGAGTGTTATGGCAAAGCACTACGACGAATATCCACAAAAAGAGCATCAAACCGCCCCTGACGAGGTCCTCGTGGATAGTTGACACTACGCCGCCGACTATCATCGCCAGACAAATCACGCTGACACCCGGCATAAGAGTCTTGACCGTGCCGAAGACCGGTTTCTTGCTCAGATAATAATTCAGCAGCGTACCGAGCGAGACTGGCAGAATCGTCACTATAAGGATATTCTTGAACATGCCCACCGCATCTATATCGACCGACTGCCCTGCCGTCCACACAAGCAGCATAGGCGTGACGACCGGAGCAAGCATAGTGGAAGCGCACGTCATGCCCACCGAGAACGCCACGTCGCCATGACACAGAAACGACATAATATTGCTGCTGACACCGCCAGGGCAACAGCCCACCAGCAGGATGCCAAGCGCTATCTCGACCGGAAGATGGAACACTTTGGTGAGCAGATAAGCCACCGAAGGCATGATGATAAACTGCGCGCACGCGCCGATGAATATGTCCCACGGACGGCTCAGCACGATTTTGAAGTCCTGAGTGGAAAGCGTGAGGCCCATCGTCAGCATTATAGCGCCCAAAATGACCGTCTGCGCGTTGCCGCTCACCCACTGAAAGATGAACGGATAGAAGAACGTCACTAACGCTGCGGCTATGACAAATAGCGAGGCATAACCGGACAGCACACGACTCAATGTCTGAAGAAGCTTTATCATAATACAAAATGTTTATGTCCAAAAAGAAAGCCCGCCCAGCTAACTGGGCGGGCCTTTCACTCACTCTTCCTCCAAAAGTGAGCAAAAAAGCCGAAGATAAAATCTTCGGCTCTCTCCCCTCGCTCTTCAAGTAGGACTTGAACCTACGACCCCCTGATTAACAGTCAGGTGCTCTAACCGACTGAGCTATTGAAGAATTCGGTGCTTCAACTGAGGTCTTATCCTCTCGTTTTGCGTTGCAAAGGTAAGGCATTTTTTGAAATATACAATATCTTTGCGAAAAAAATATTTCGCCACATGCTACACAGGAAACTTAAAACCGAAGAACTCAACAGAATCTCGGCTGAGCAATTCAAGGAAGCGCAGAAATCCGGCCTCGTCATCATGCTGGACAACGTGAGAAGTCTGCACAACATAGGAGCAGTCTTCCGCACGGCTGACGCCTACAGAGCCGACTGCATATACCTGTGCGGCATCTGCGCCACTCCGCCCAACGCCGAGATTCACAAGACAGCGCTCGGCGCGGAGCTTTCGGTCGATTACAAATACTTCAAGAACTCCATAGATGCCGTCAACGACCTGAAAGCGAACGGATACAAGGTCATAGCCATAGAGCAGACGGAAAACAGCGTTAGCCTCGAGAATTTCGAGATTAAGACAGGCGAGAAATACGCTGTTATCTTAGGGCACGAGGTAAAAGGCGTGCAGCAGGAGGTTGTGAACGCCGCCGACTATGCCATAGAATTGCCGCAGTTCGGCACCAAGCATTCGCTGAACGTGTCTGTGACCGCCGGCATTGTGATTTGGGAATTCGCCAAACGCATGATTATAAACCAGCAGTAGTGCAGCACGGCACTTAGCGGCTAACTATTCATTATCGTCACAAACTCAACAAAGGCATAGACTGCAGATATTGCGGCGCCGACCACAAAACCCCAGATACACCAGTCTTTCGCTTTCTTGCTCGCTCTTTCTGCCTCTTCATATCGACCTTTGTTCCATAGAGTGGACACTTTGGATGAGTGCACTATTCCCACAATTCCAAAAGGCAGACAACAGAATAACGTCACCAAAACAGACCACACGAGGTAAGTCTCTGGCATCGACGCATATTTCCCATTTTCATTTTTCAGTTCTTCCTCATTCATAACACACAGGATTTTAGATTACGACTGAAAATATCGCTACATTTTTCGTGAAATGCAAGCAAAAAAACAATCAAGGCGCCGAGCCCCCTCAGTCTCGACGCCTTAACCATTATGAAAGTTATTGTTATGCTATTTTTAAGAGTTCAAGCCTTCCGAACCTCCAACGATATCTATAAGTTCGTTAGTGATTGCAGCCTGACGCGCCTTGTTGTACTTCAGCGTAAGTTCCTGCATCAACTCCGACGCGTTGTCAGTAGCAATCTGCATTGCTGTTGTTCTCGCGCCGTGTTCTGCAGCCACAGAGTCCAGAATCGATCCATAAAGATGCAGTCTAACGACTCTTGGCACTAACGCCAGTATCACCTTGTTCTTGTCTGGTTCAAGTATATAGTCAACGGTGTGCTTCTCGCCATCCTTCGACTCCGACGGAGCCACAGGCAGGAACTGCTCCGCACGCAAATCCTGCGAAGCCGCGTTTCTCATGTGGTTATACACAAGCACAACCTTGTCTATTTCCTTGTTCACGAACTTCTCTATCAATTCGTTGACCAAAGCGACCGTCTTGTCGTAGTCGGGTTTATCGACCAAGTCGTTATAAACGCCCTCAGACTTATAGCCTTTTCTTTCCAAGGCATCAGCCATCTTCTTTCCTATGGCATAGACCTTTATGTTCTCCTTGCCGAGATTCTCATACTGGCCTATCACCTTCAGCGCCTCTTTTATCACGTTGCTGTTGAATGCTCCGCAAAGACTGCTGTTGGAAGAAATCGCCACGACAGCCACCTTCTTGACATCTCTGACCTGAGCCAAAGGCACAGCCAGTTCTTCTGTCGATGATGCTATGAAATTAGCCAACATCTGCATAAGTTTCTGCTGATAAGGCAAAAAGCTCGTTATAGCATCCTGAGCGCGGCGCAACTTAGCAGCCGACACCAGCTTCATGGCGCTGGTTATCTTGCTCGTCGATGCCACAGAGGCTATTCTCGCTCTTACTTCTTTTAATGATGGCATATCTTTTCTGTTTTATAAATGTTCAAGATCAGGCTTTGCCGTATTCTACCTCTATCATGTTCTTTGCCTCTGTCTCGAGAGTCTGCATTATCTCGTCGGTGATTTTTCCTGACTTCAATACGTCAAGAACATCAGCCTTATGCTTCATCTCAAGCATGTCGAGGAACGATTTCTCGAACTCGTGTATCTTGTCGATAGGCACACCAGCGAGCAGTCCCTTTGTTCCGAGGAAGATTATCGCAATCTGCTTCTCGACTGGCACAGGAGCGTACTGTCCTTGCTTGAGGAGCTCCACGTTCTTAGCACCCTTGTCCAATATTGACTTGGTCACGGCATCAAGGTCGGAACCGAACTTAGCGAATGCCGCCAACTCACGATACTGAGCCTGGTCGAGTTTCAGTGTTCCTGCCACCTTCTTCATGGCCTTAGACTGAGCGTTACCACCCACACGAGACACGGAGATACCGACGTTTATCGCAGGTCTTACTCCGGCGTTGAACAAGTCTGTCTCCAAGAAGATCTGACCATCGGTGATGGAAATCACGTTTGTTGGGATATACGCGGACACGTCGCCAGCCTGAGTCTCGATGATAGGCAGGGCTGTCAATGAGCCTCCACCCTTCACGATGTCTTTTATTGAGTCTGGCAGGTCATTCATCTGCTTAGCCACATCCTCAGAAGCGATAATCTTCGCAGCACGCTCCAAAAGACGTGAGTGCAGATAGAAGATATCACCTGGATAAGCCTCACGTCCTGGTGGACGACGAAGAATCAGAGACACCTCACGATATGCGACTGCCTGCTTAGACAAGTCGTCGTAGATCACCAATGCGTGGCGGCCTGTGTCGCGGAACAACTCTCCGATAGCAGCGCCGGCGTATGGCGCGTAGAACTGCATGGCAGCAGGGTCAGCAGCAGTTGCCGAAACAACGACAGTGTAATCCATTGCTCCGTGGTCCTTGAGTGTCTTCACCAGATTGGCTACAGTAGAAGCCTTCTGACCTACAGCGACGTAGATACAGTAAACTGGGTCGCCGTTCTTGAAGTTCTCGCGCTGGTTTATGATTGTGTCAACTGCGATTGCTGTCTTACCTGTCTGACGGTCGCCGATGATAAGTTCACGCTGACCTCTACCGATTGGTATCTGAGAGTCGATAGCCTTAAGACCGGTCTGGAGAGGCTGGTTCACTGGCTGACGGAACACGACTCCAGGAGCCTTTCTTTCCAGCGGCATCTCATACAGCTGACCTTGTATAGGTCCCTTGCCGTCGATAGGATTACCCAAAGTGTCAACGACACGGCCCAGCAAGCCGTCTCCAGCCATCACCGAAGCGATACGGCCAGTTCGTTTCACGGAGAAACCTTCCTTTATGTTCTCTGAAGGACCGAAAAGCACGGCACCTACATTATCTTCCTCCAAGTTCATCACAACGCCCATCATTCCGTTCTCGAACTCGATAAGCTCGTTGGCCTGGACGTTATCCAAGCCGAAAATGATAGCAACGCCGTCCTTAACTTGAAGAACCTTTCCGACTTCTTCCATACGGGCAGTGCTTTCCATGCCTGCCAGCTGCTGTTTCAGAATGTCGTAAACTTCACTTGGTTTAATATCGGACATAGCGATTTATTTTTTGATTGTTATTTTCCTGTCAATTTACTCTCTATTTTCTCAAGCGACGCCTTGACGCTTGCATCGTAGCGAAGGTTGTTAAGCTCGAGCACGAATCCGCCTATCAGGTCCTCGTTCGTCTCGTCATACATAACCACCTGCTTGCCTGTTGACTTCGAAACCTTCTGTCTCAAAGCCTCCAAAGCCTCGGACTTAAGCTTGCGAGCAGTTATCACCTTGCTCAGCACAATGTTCTTGTCTTTTCTGTATATCTCTTGATACATCATCGACATGAACGGCACAAACTCAAGACGTTCCTTTTTCACAACGAAAAGGAAGAACTGGTCAACAGTCTCTGTCAGACCTGCGCCGATAGCAGTACGAAGCAATTTGAGTTTGTCGTCGTCGGAATACATCGGATTGGACAATGCCGCCGACATTCCTGGCGTATGGAAAAACGCCTCCGACAACGCGTGCATCTGCTCGTACACAGATTCTTCCTCTCCTCGTTCCTTGGCTATGGAATAAAGAGCACTTGAGTATCTAACAGATATTTTTCCTGTATTCATTTCTTTTGTCTATGAGATTTTCGAGCGGACTGCATTAGTTCAGCATAGCGTCCTCTTCCATTATCTTATTCACAAGCGCCATCTGAGCCTCGTCCGACTCAAGGTCGTGACGGAGCACCTTGCCGGCGATTTCCACAGAAAGCTTAGCGACCTCGTTGCGAACTTCTTTCAAAGCCTGCTGTTTCTCGGCTTCAATAGACGCTCTCGCCTCAGCCACAATCTTGTTAGCTTCAGCCTGCGCCTCAGCTCTGGCTGTTTCGAGCCACTGTTTCTTCTGGGCCTTCACCTCGTTTATGGCCTCTTGCTGAGCCTCCTTGGCCTCGGCAAGTATTTTTCTTCTTTCCTCTTCTACGTGGGCCAGCTTAGCCTCAGCCTCATCCGCCACCTTCAACGCATTATTGATGCGCTGCTCGCGTTCCGACAAAGACTTTGATATTACTGGAAATGCGAATTTTGCAAGAACAAAAAGCACCAGCAGGAATACCACCAGCATCCAAATGACGAGTCCCGATTCCGGATTAAACAGATCCATAATTGACTTGTTGGTTTTGCGCCTATAAAGACGCGGTCCTTAAAAATCTACTTTACTTGGCTATGCTTACGGTTGGCACTGCTTTCGCAGCGCCAACACCAAGCATAATCTTTTGTGTTCTCTTACATCAAGAGAGCAAGTACAGCTACGACGATTGCGAACAATGCCACACCTTCTACCAATGCAGCCGCAATAATCATGTTTGTACGAATATCATTCACGGCTTCTGGCTGACGGGCGATACCCTCCATAGCTCCACCACCGATTTTTCCGATTCCCAGACCTGCGCCGATGGCTGCAAGACCTGCGCCAACTGCTGCTCCGAGTTTTGCGAAAGCTGCGTAATCAGCCACTGCGGCTGCTGCTTGAAGAATTACTGCTGTTAACATAATGTTTGTGTTTTTAAAAGTGATTGTTTAGATTATAATTATTTTTCTCTTTTTCTTATTCTTTTTCACTGTGCTCCTCTATTCTCGACAGACCGATGAACACTGCCGAAAGCAGAGTGAACACATACGCCTGGAGGAATACGACCAGCACTTCGAGCACCTGCATGAAGAAGGCGAAGAGCACTGAGAACACTCCTGTTCCGATTCCGATTCCCAAGTTCTTGCCGCACTCGCTGAGGATGAATATAAGCACCATGAAAACGAGCTCGATAATGTGACCTGCCAGTATATTGGCAAAGAGACGGATCATCAACGCCAAAGGCTTAGTGAACACTCCTACGAACTCAAGTATCGGCATTATTGGGATTGGCACCTTGAGCCATGATGGCGCTGCCGGAACAAGGAAAATATCCTTCCAATAATCCTTCGACGCGAACACATTGATATACACAAATGTGATGAGCGCCAGAACTGCTGTGACTGCAATGTTGCCTGTCACATTAGCGCCGCCTGGGAAGATTGGAATCATTCCAAGAACATTGTTAATCAAAATAAAGAAGAACACTGTCAGAAGATAAGGAGTGTACTTTTCGTACCCCTTGCCTATACAAGGCTTGATGACCTCATCGACAATGAATAACACAAGCACTTCGAATGCGCCGAGAATTCCCTTAGGCGCTTTCTTCGGATTCTTCTTGTAAAAGCGCACAAGCGAGAAGAACAACGTCAACACCAAAGCCGAAGCGATGAGTATCTCAAGCACGTTTTTGGTTATAGAAAAATCCCAAGGCCTTACCTCCGAACCGTCCGGCATCACCTCCACCAGACGTCCCTTGTGAAGGGAAGAATTGGAGATTCTGAATCCTTCATACTCGCCAGTCTCTTCGAGACGCGCAGACGAGAACACGAACCATCCGCGGCTCTCGCTCTTCACAATGACAGGGAGCGGAATGGTTATCTCTTCGTCGTTGACGGCTGTGACATGCCAACCGTACGCGTTTCTTATGTGGCCAAATATGAAATCTCCTGCTCTGAATTCCTTTTCCTCAGTTTCTGCCGAGAATGCCGAGAATATCGACACGAACATCATAAGGAGAATTATGCTTCCTTTTTTTAGCAGATTCATCATTATAGCTCGTTTTATTTTTTCTTCTTATTCCAACGTAATAGCATCCATGTCTCAAAGACAATATAAGCCAAGAAAAACACTCCGAAAGTGACCACGAAGACGATAGCGTTAGTCTTCACAAAAAGCACATACACCATCACCACGACAAGAGAAAGCAGCAGTCTCGCCACCTTGATGCCCATTATCAGATTAACTCCGTTTCCGCTTACGTTTTTCAGCAGACTCATCGTTATGCTGCCGAGCATCAGGAAGAACGCCGGTATGACAGGCAGAAGCCTCGTCTCCTTGCATGCCTCCTCTCCTATGACAAGTGTCGCTGCGATATACATCATCAGCAACATCAATGTCAGTATCAACATGTCTCGTTTCATGAGTTCTCTCTCGAACCTCGTGTTTTTCTATATTAAAGCTTACGCCTTGTTTTCAAGGACACGCTCCACACAGACTGAAATCGCATTGTCTCTCACCTCGACAAAGCCGCCGTCAACAGTGAAAGTCTGCTGCTCAGACGATTTGCCGTCAGCGCTCTTTGTCCTCACGACTAAGTCGCCTTCCTTCAGAGAAGATATCAGAGCCGCGTGATTAGGCCAGACAGTGAATGAGCCGAGCTCACCTGGCACTGTTACCGAATCTACCTCACCTTCAAATAGTGTGCTTTGTGGTGACAACAATGTGAATTTCATATCCGTTTAAATATTTCTGTTACTTCTTTGAAGCCTCTTCAAGCATCTTCTTGCCCTTGGCGATAGCGTCGTCGATTGTGCCGACGAGGTTGAATGCCATTTCTGGGTATTCGTCCACTTCGCCGTCGAGAATCATCTTGAATCCTCTGATAGTTTCCTCGATTGGCACAATAACGCCAGGTATTCCTGTAAACTGCTCTGCCACGTTGAATGGCTGCGACAGGAAACGTTGAACACGTCTCGCTCTCGACACGATGAGCTTGTCGTCCTCGCTCAACTCCTCCATACCGAGGATTGCGATAATATCCTGAAGCTCTTTGTATCTCTGCAAAAGGACTTTCACTCTTTCTGCTGTCTGATAGTGCTCCTCGCCTATCACGTTAGGGTCAAGGATTCTTGATGTTGAACCCAGCGGATCCACAGCAGGATAGATACCAAGCTCGGCTATCTTACGATCGAGCACGGTAGTCGCATCCAAGTGGGCGAATGTTGTCGCTGGAGCAGGGTCTGTCAAGTCGTCGGCAGGCACATAAACCGCCTGTACTGATGTGATAGATCCGTTCTTTGTAGATGTGATACGCTCCTGCATCTGTCCCATCTCCGATGCCAGTGTAGGCTGATAACCCACAGCCGATGGCATACGTCCGAGCAGAGCCGAAACCTCCGAACCTGCCTGAGTGAAACGGAAGATATTGTCGATGAAGAACAAGATATCCTTGCTGCCGCCCTCCTGTGCCGAGTCACGGAACGACTCTGCGACTGTAAGTCCGGAAAGCGCTACCGAAGAACGTGCTCCTGGTGGCTCGTTCATCTGTCCGAACACCAGTGTTACCTGAGATTTCTTCAGTTCTTCCTTGTCTATCTTGGAAAGGTCCCATTCACCTTTCTCCATGCTCTCTTTGAATGCGTCGCCGTAACGTATTACGCCAGACTCGATCATCTCTCTCAGCAAGTCGTTACCCTCACGAGTACGCTCACCTACTCCGGCGAACACTGAATAACCGTTATAGCTCTTGGCCACGTTGTTTATCAGCTCCTGGATAAGGACAGTCTTGCCTACACCGGCACCACCGAACAAACCGATTTTTCCTCCCTTCACATAAGGCTCGAGCAAGTCGATGACTTTGATACCTGTGTAAAGGATTTCCTGTGACGTAGCCAGTTCCTCGAATTTAGGAGGCTCACGGTGAATTGGGAATGCGTTCTCGCGCGAGAGCTCCGGCATTCCATCGATAGGATCGCCGATAACGTTGAGCGAACGTCCCTTAATCTGATCGCCAGAAGGCATAGTGATAGGGCTACCGAGAGCGTTCACTGTCATGCCTCTTACCAATCCGTCTGTCGAGTCCATGGCTATGGCACGGATTGTATCCTCGCCGATATGCTGCTGGCACTCGATTATTAAGTTCTTCTTACCCTCGCCCTTTACAACTTCAAGAGCGTCGTGAATAGCAGGAAGGTCCTTGCTGCCTTTCGCGAAAGCCACATCGACCACCGGTCCTATGACTTGTACTACGTGACCTGTTAATTGCGACATTTTGTATTTTTGGTTAGTTTTTAATATTCGTCAAGCGAAATTTCTTCAAATATAGAGATGTAAAAATCAAAAACAAAATAATTCTCAATTAAAAATACCTTAAAAGTTCTTTTTTGTAAGCAAAACGACTTTAGAAATTTCAATTTATAACCTGAATCTTTATATATAATGTAAAGAGTATATTTTTAACTACATTTGCGGCATGAAAAAAATCGGACTGCTTTCGGACACTCATGGATTCCTGGACGACAAGGTCTTCAAGCACTTCAAGGACTGCGACGAGATATGGCACGCCGGCGACATAGGCACTGTCGAGGTGGCTGACAGGCTCGCCGCCTTCAAGCCGCTGCGGGCTGTCTATGGCAACATCGACGGCGACAAGCTCCGCGTGATGTTCAAGCAGCACGAGCGCTGGATGTGCGAAGGCGTGGACGTGTGGATGACGCACATAGGCGGCTACCCTGGCAAATACGCAAGGGAAGTGAAGCCTGAGATTTTCATGCATCCGCCGAAGCTTTTCATTTCGGGGCACTCGCACATACTGAAGGTGATGTACGACAAAAAGTTAGGCACGCTGCACATAAACCCAGGCGCAGAAGGCAAATACGGATTTCATAACGTAAGGACATTAGTCCGCTTCGAAATCGATGGCACCGACATCCGCAATCTGGAAGTGATAGAAATAGGTCTGCACAGGCAGAAGATGTAGACCTCACTTCGTGATAAAAACAGAACAAAAAGCACCGTTTCCTTGTTCACAATAATATATGTGACTATCTTTCGGAAGAAATTCTAACCATTAACACAGAAAACACGCCATGCAAAAACTATTATTTATCGCGATCTCCGCGACTCTTTTTTGCACAAACACATTTGCTAAATTCACGGTGAAAGGTACAGTAACAGATGACATGGACGAACCCGCCATCGGTGCTACAGTAAAAATACAGGGAACAAGCACTGGCACCATGACAGACATGGACGGCAAATACACATTGACCATCAATGATAGTTCCTGCGTTCTCGAATTCGCATACATAGGGATGAAACGGCAAGAAAGAAGCGTCTCCGCAAAAGACGGAGACACACTCACTGTCAATGTTAAATTAGAGCTTGGTGACAAAGATTTATGTGATTTTGTAGTGGTAGGCTACGGCACTACGAGAAAAAGCAATATGTTCCATAGCCGCGCCACCGTCAGCCGCATGCCAGAGCCTCGTCCTGTGCGATTGAACACAGAAAAATATGATTCGCGCGACGAAAACGAATTTAAAAGCACTGCCACAGACCCAATATCAGTCTTCTCGGTAGATGTGGACAAGGCAGGATACAGCAACATCCGACGTTTTATTAATAATAGCCAAAAACCACCTATGGGCAGTGTGCGTGTTGAAGAAATCATCAACTATTTTGAATACAACTACCCTCAGCCCAAAGGTGCTGACCCAGTGAGCCTCAACGCCGAAATTTCAGATTGCCCATGGAACAAAGAGCACCAATTAATCAAAATTGGCCTCAAAGCCAAAGAGATAGACACAAGAGAACTCCCTGCATCTCACATCGTCTTTTTAATCGACGTTTCGGGCAGTATGTACGACGATAACAAACTGCCGCTCCTTATCAGCAGTTTCAAACTTATGACCAATAATCTCCGTCCGCAAGACAAGGTTTCTATCGTCACCTACGCATCTGGCACTGACATTAAACTCACCGCCGAGCCATGCAACAAAAAGGGCAAGAAGCGCATCGTCAACGAACTTGAAAAACTCCGAGCATCGGGCTACACAGCCGGTGGTGAAGCCATCCAAAAGGCTTACCGCATTGCCAAGGGGAATTTTATACAGGGCGGAAACAACCGCATCATACTTGCCACCGACGGTGATTTCAATGTGGGTCAGAGCTCCGACGGCGAACTCAAAGAGATGGTTAAGGCGGGCGCAAAAGATGGAATATTTCTCACAGTGCTTGGCTATGGTATGTACAACCTCAACGACCGTATGATGGAGACTATCGCCGACAATGGCAACGGTAATTACGCCTATATCGACAACATTTCAGAGGCTCAAAAGGCTCTCGGCACCGAGATTTGGGGAACACTTTACACTGTAGCCAAGGACGTTAAGGTGCTTGTAGACTTCAACCCTGCCAAAGTAAAGAGCTACCGACTTGTGGGTTACGAGAACCGTCTATTGAACAATGAAGATTTCAACAACGACAAGAAAGATGCTGGAGACATGGGGTCGGGACATTCAGTAACAGCACTTTACGAGATTGTTCCTGCCAATAGCAACGAACCCACACCATCTACAGTTCAGAGCGAATATGTAACGCAGCAGACCACCGGCAGCGAGAACATCTGCACCATCAAGTTCCGCTACAAACACCCTGACAAAGACGAAAGCCTCTTAGTAGAACACCGCATCGGCAAAGATTCATTCAGTCAAAACCCATCAACCGATTACAAAATCGCTTCTGCCGCCGCCATGTTCGGCATGCTGCTAAATGACAGCAAGTTCAGCGAAACAATATCGTACAAATCACTCTTGGAATATCTCCAAGACATTCCATCCGACGACAAAGGCTATATCGATGAATTGAAGGTATTGGTACGCAAGGCAAAAGACATGGAATAAACAACAAACAACACACGATACACAAAGCCCTGTAAATGCAAATAGATTTACAGGGCTTTATATTTCACACGGGTCAAGTGGAATTCACCACAATGGAAAAAACGTAATCACTATATCAAGAAATTCTTTGGGAAAAGACTCATTATCAGCAAAGCCTCATTTTGTCTCCGCCTCAACGCTGCCGTCTATCATCTGCAGGCTTATCCTGTCGCCGCTCTTCAGCGACTTAGCCGAACGGACGCGTTTGCCGTCCTTGCTGACCATGGCGAAGCCGCGTTTCATAATCTCCAACGGCGAAGCGAACTTCAATAGCTGTTCCGTGAGGTCTATCTCATGTCTCTTGTTGCTCACCAGCCTGACTGACTCGCTCCGCAAACGCTCAACAATCGAACGAAGTTCCGTTCTCTCCTGAGCTGTCTTCGCCAAAGCCACACGCTTCAATTCACTGACCAATGGTGCAACAGCCGCCGGCGAAAGTCTTTTCGTAGTCAGCAGCCTGAGCTCGCCGCACAACCTCGCAAGCTCGTCCATCTTGACATCGAATGCCGAGACCAGAAGTTCCGCCACAGCCGTCGGCGTCTTGACAGGCTGATTCGCCACAAGGTCGAGCACACAAGTGTCTCGCTGGTGACCGATGCCGGTAACGACCGGCAACGGGAAATTGCAGACACACTCGGCAAGCTCATACGACTCGAAGCCAGCCATGTCCGACGTTGCGCCACCGCCACGGATTATAACCACGACATCGAAATCGTCGAAATGCTCGTTCACTTTGTCCAAGGCGGAGATGACGGACTGAGCGGTCTTGTCGCCCTGCATTGTGGCTTGAAAAAGATGAGTATAGAACGCATAGCCAGATGAGTGCAACTGATTCATGAAATCGCCATAGCCCGCCGCCGTAGCCGACGAGATGACCGCCACGCGCTGAGGCAGTTCAGGGAAAGGCAACTCACGGTTAAGGTCGAAAACACCGGCTTCCTTCAGGCGGTTGACTATCTCCTGGCGCTGACGAGCCATGTCGCCCAATGTATATGACGGGTCAATATCGCTTACCACCAGCGAAAGCCCGAACACCGGATGAAACGACACGCCGCACTGCAGAAGCACTTTGATGCCCGATGCCAGTTCCACTCCTGTAGCCTCAAAGAACTTGCCCATGAGCGACGGCACGACATTACGCCAGCAGGCGGCTTTGGACTTCGCCGTTATCACATCGCCTGTCTTGTCGATAAGCTCGAAATAGGCGTGTCCATTGCCGTTGACACGGAACTCGCTTATCTCCGCCTTGACCCACACAGCCTCCGGGAACGATGACTCCAAAACCTCGCCCATGAACGAGTTAAGCTGTGTAAGTGTCATTGCCTGTATTTCCGCCATAATGTCCTCGAATTATTTGTTAGCACCAAAATATTTCTTCTGTATATAGAGATAAGCCGCATGGAAATCGGCAACGCCGTAGCCCACCTCATCGTCTGGCGACGAAGCCTTGGAAGCGGTCGAGATTATCGCATCGGTGAGCTGCGCCGGCGACAACGACGAGAACGCCTGCAAAAGACAAGCCGACAGACCTGCCACAAGCGGAGCCGCGAGCGATGTGCCGCTGTTGTACGACGGTTCGCCACGATGGTTCAGCACAGCCGTACGCCTGCCCAAGGCGCAGACCAACGGCGCGAAGCGTCCGTCGGCTGTAGGTCCGTAGCTGCTGAAAGGCGCACGCATGCCGGCTCTGCCCACTGCGCCCACCGTCATCACGCCCTTCGCGTCCGATGGCACAGTAATGGTGCGCCATGCCGTCGCGCCCTTGTTGCCCACCGAGTTCACCACGAATATGCCTTTCTTCACAGCCATGCCCTCGGCTATGGATATGCGGTAATGCATGCCGTCGAGTTTGTCTATGTCTATGCCGTTGACGCCGTCGTCGAAAGAACTGTAACCAAGCGAAGCCGTTATCACATCCACGCCGGCGGAGTCGGCTATCTCGAGAGCGGCTATGAAATTATCCATCTCCACAGGCGCCTCGTAACGGTCGTCCTC
>JAEEGF011808593.1_pt1 | contig 17571 bp, 15 predicted proteins | sample 9134171 | NCBI WGS metagenome assembly JAEEGF01 (sample SAMN16246542, study PRJNA631951) | gut metagenome | biome: gut microbiome; feature: rumen; material: AP-attached | host: Bos | place: Iran: Karaj | collected 2018-10 | reverse complement strand
TCTTCCCATTCCGAACAGAGAAGTTAAGCCCGCCCGCGCCGATGGTACTGCACACCCGTGGGAGAGTAGGTAGCCGCCGTTTTTTAAATGAAGAAACCCTTTGGTCCGAATGACCAGAGGGTTTTCTTTTTTTATATAGGCTAGGCTAGGCTTTTCTAGATATTCTAGCAATCCTAGAATACTAGCAATCCTAGATATTCTGGCAATCCTAGATATTCTAGCTAATTCCAGGTAAACTTTCTACAGGGGGGTATGTAGCCGGTGTTTTGTTAAAAAATAACAATTAATGAGTCTTTTTGCTCGAAAAGTCTGTTTTTTGTTGTAACTTTACACACTATGAGCTATATTTGGGAACATAAAGAGCTTTCGGAAGCAGACCAAAGCATTGCTTTGAGCCTAGCTAACAGCCTAGGAATCAACCCAGTAATGGGTACTCTATTGGTTAATAGAGGCATCCGTACCGAGGAAGAGGCCCGTAGGTTCTTTCGTCCCCAATTAACTCATCTTCTGGATCCTTTCCTGTTCGAAGATATGCAGAAGGCGGTGGACCGTCTGAACGAGGCTTTGGGCAAGAAGGAACGTATCCTGGTATATGGCGATTATGATGTAGACGGCTGTACGGCTGTGGCACTTGTATACAGATTCCTGCAGCAGTATTACTCGAACATAGACTATTATATCCCCAGCAGAAACGAAGAGGGCTATGGCGTTTCCCGTCAAGGTGTAAACTATGCACACGAGACGGGAGTCGGTCTGGTTATTGTGCTGGACTGTGGTATTAAGGCTGTGGACGAAATTGCCTATGCCAAGGAGTTGGGCATTGACTTTATTATTTGTGACCATCATGTGCCTGATCCTGTACTGCCTCCCGCTGTTGCTATTCTGAATGCCAAGAAAGAGGACAGTACTTATCCGTATAAGGATTTGTGTGGCTGTGGTGTGGGCTTTAAGCTGATGCAGGGCTTTGCCATCAGTAACGGCATAGAGTTCTGTAACCTGATTCCCTTGCTGGACCTCTGCGCCATAAGCATTGCATCTGATATTGTTCCCATTATGGGAGAGAATAGAATCCTTGCCCATCATGGTCTGCGACAGTTGAACCAGAATCCCAGTGTGGGTGTAAAGGCTCTGATAGATATCTGTGGTCTGACAGGCAAAGACCTTTCGCTGAATGATGTTATCTTCAAGATAGGTCCGCGCATCAACGCCTCGGGGCGTATGCAGAATGGTAAGGAGGCTGTCTCTCTGCTGATAGAGAAGAATCCCAAACTGGCTAAGGAGAAAGCCGCTACCATTAATGAATATAACGAGCAGCGTAAGGACCTGGATAAGGCGATGACGGAAGAGGCAAACCAGATTGTAGCCTCGCTGGATCATCAGCACGAGCATAAGGCTATTGTCCTCTACAACGAGGAGTGGCACAGAGGTGTGATAGGTATCGTTGCCTCCCGCCTTACGGAAATATATTTCCGTCCTGCTGTTGTACTGACTCGTACCGATGATATTGTGACGGGTTCTGCCCGCTCTGTTGCTGGTTTTGATGTATATAGCGCCATAGACAGTTGCCGTGATTTGTTGGAGAACTTCGGTGGTCATACCTATGCTGCAGGCCTGAGTCTTAAGGTGGAGAATGTACCTGAGTTCAAACGCCGTTTTGAGGAGTATGTAGATAAATACATCTTGCCTGAGCAGACCAATGCTGTGCTGACCTATGAGGCAAAGATCGACTTTAAGGATGTGAACTTCCGTTTCTATGCCGACCTGAGACGTTTCAGTCCCTACGGACCAGAAAATCCTAAACCTATTTTCTGCACAGAACAAGTTTACGACTATGGTACCAGTAGAGTAGTAGGACGTGAACAGGAACATATAAAACTGGAGCTAGTGGATAGTAAAAGCAGCCGCGTAATGAACGGTATAGCCTTCGGTCAGAGCTCACAGGCACGGTATATAAAGACCAAGCAGGCTTTTGACATTGTTTACTCACTTGAAGAAAACAGTCACAAGCACGGCGAGGTTCAGCTACAGATAGAGGACATCAAGCCTGCCTTGTAAGAGAGAAGAAGATGGACACCTATCTCTCCATTCTGAAACGGTACTGGGGATATGATGATTTCCGCGGTATTCAGCGCGATATTATAGAAAGTATTGGCAGCGGACGGGATACGCTTGGCCTTATGCCGACGGGTGGCGGAAAGAGTATCACCTTTCAGGTTCCTGCCCTTGCCAAACCGGGAGTGTGCCTGGTAATAACTCCCCTTGTTGCCTTGATGAAGGACCAGGTGGAAGCGCTGAACAGTCGAGGCATCAAGTCGGCCTGCATACACGCTGGCTTGTCGCACGAACAGACGCTGGTGATTCTGGAGAATAGCGTTTTCAATGCCTATAAGTTTTTGTATGTTTCCCCTGAACGCTTAGGCTCTGAACTGTTCCTCAGGAAACTGGGGCATATGAAAGTTAGTTTCATAACCATTGACGAGGCGCATTGTATCTGCCAGTGGGGCTATGATTTCCGTCCTTCTTACCTGAAGATTGCAGAGGTCCGTAAGGTTAAGCCTGACTGTCCCATTCTGGCTCTTACGGCTACGGCGACCCCTGAGGTGACGAAGGATATTCAGCAGAATCTCCGCTTTAGGGAAGAGAATGTCTTCCGTATGAGCTTCTATCGTTCGAACCTGGCATACAAGGTGCTGCATGCCGATGCTACCATGTTGGGACTGCTACAGCTGCTGAACGAATACGAGGGGTCGTGCATCGTCTATACCCGTAACAGGCAGAAATGCAGCGATCTGGCCAAGGAACTGTCGGAATACGGCCATACAGCCACTTATTATCATGCAGGACTGAAGCCGGGCGAGAAAGACGAGCGACAGAATGCCTGGCTGAGGGGAAACTATAGGATCATGGTTGCCACGAATGCCTTTGGCATGGGTATCGACAAGCCTGATGTGCGTCTGGTGGTGCATGTTGACTTGCCTGACTCTATAGAGGAGTATTTCCAGGAGGCTGGTCGTGCCGGTCGCGATGGTAAGCCTGCCAGTTCTGTCATTGTGATGGACGGCAAGGAACTGGAGCTGTCGAAACGCCGTGTGAAGCAGCATTTCCCCGAACTTGATTACGTGAGAAAAGCATACGAGGATATCTGCTGTTTTCTGCAGTTAGCCGTCGGTGATGGTATGAACGTAACACGCGAGTTCAATATGGAACGTTTCTGTGTTACCTTCCATTATCATCCGCTTATGCTGACAAGTGCCATAGATATTCTGGATAAGGCCGGATATATTGCCTATCGCGATGCAGAGGAGGGGACAAGCCGTCTGCGTATCGATGCTACGAGGAATCAGTTGTTCAGTGTGCTCGACAGTCAGGGCGAACAGATTATCCTGGCTATGCTGAGACGTTATGGCGGCATCTTCGTGGATATGGTTTTCATAGACGAGGATATGATAAGCCGTGATACGGGTCTGACGCTGGATATCATATATCAGGATCTGAAGGAACTGGCCCGCAGGGGACTGGTCAGCTATATTCCGCGCAAGCATATTCCGCTGATAACTTTCCTGCAACGCAGGGTTCAGAAGGAAGAGCTGGAGTTTCCCTATGGCGTTTATGCCATGCGTAAGGAGGCTTACGAATTTCGCCTAAAGGCCATGCAGGCTTATTGTGTGAATACCGAAGAGTGCAGAAGCCGCTTGTTGCTTCGCTATTTCGGCGAGACGAAAACCGACAATTGTGGTATTTGCGATGTCTGCGAGTTGGATGATACGACAGGCATAACAGAAACGGAGTACCTCCGCATCAGGGAGCATGTTCTGAGCCAGTTACAGAACGGCCCCGTCAGAGTTTCTGAATTGGACATAAAAGGAATCCGCCCGCACAGTCTTACTTGGGCATTGGATTACATGCGTGCCAAGGAAGAGCTGGTGGCGGACGGACCTTTTATCAGACTGGTATCTAAAGATTAGATGCCCAGTTTCTTGCGGATTTCAGCGGGAATGGCGTTCTTGTTTACAAGATAGTCCATGGTGTTGAGTGCGATGTAAGCTTTGGTCATGTACCAGATACCTTTGTACTCGCCGGTCTCACCCCATGAGTTCTTTACCAAGTAGTATTCCTTACCATTCTGGTCCTTAGCGATACCGTAGATAAGCATACCGTGGTCGTCGGTCAATTCCCAATTGTCGAAGTGCTCCTGACGCATCTCCTGAGTAGGAACAATCTCGGGAACGGTTACACCCAGAGAGTCGATGATGTTCTTGCGCTTCTCTGATGAAAGCTTCAACCAACGAGCCTTGTCGCTACCAGCCAGGTCGTTAGCCTTATCGCCGTCGATGGCATAGGCCAAGCCGTTGCGGGTGAAGCCCTCCTCGGATACATCACCGCCCCAAGCTACGGTATAGCCCAGATTTACGGCATTGTCAATGATCTGCATCATCTCGTCCATAGGCAGGTTGTAGCTCTGGGGGAAACGCCAGTTGTCCTGTACCTCTACGGCAAAAGAGGTGTAGAAGGGATGATGAGTGTAAGAGGTGATGCTAACGTAGTCATCCAGGTTCAGGCCAAGCTCCTTGACAAAGGTCTTCGGAGTATAAGTCTTACCCTCGTAGGTGAACTCCTCGGGGCACTTGCCCAGGTAAGCATCGAGGATGCCCTGGAAACCAACCTTCCACTGGTTGCTGATCTTCTTGGCGTTGTTTCTGGCGATAGCATTTACGTAGGGCTCCAGCAGGCTGAAGAACTCGTTGAAGTTGTTCAGTGAGTCGCCATAGAGTGAGCCGGGGAAAGGCATGGCATCCTGAGGGCAGATACCGTGTGCCTTCAGTGTCTGCAGTACGTCCTCGGCTGAACCGCCCTGTGAGAACTGGCAGTCGCCGTGGAAGCGAACCGTCTGGATGGCACGCTCCATGTATGTCTTGTTGCAAACGAATGATTCGCAGAGGTCAAACTCCTTGCCGGTAGCCTTGAAGGCCTCAGACTCGAAGTATGAAAGGGTAGAGAAGTTCCAGCAGGTACCACTGCGGCTCTGGTCTTTTACACTGGTGATTTTGTTTTCCTTGATAGTGGTGAAGACGGGCTTGTTCTTGTTTGTCTCAGCCTCCTTCTTCTTGGCTGCTCCGGCAGGCATGATAATCAGAGCTGCCAAAGCTGCGATAATGATTTTCTTCATAAAATAAAATTGTTTTTTTTGTTATTTATTGATAAACTCTTCTACATCATTAATGTGATAGGGGATAATGTCCTTGCCCAGGAAGCGGCATCCGTCGGCAGTGATCAGGATGTCGTCCTCTATGCGGATGCCACCGAAGTCCTTGTAGGTCTCCAGTAGGTCGAAGTTCAGGAACTCGGCACAGTGTCCGCTTGCCTTCCAGTCGTCTATGAGCGCAGGAATGAAGTAGATACCCGGTTCGTCTGTCATCACGAAACCTTCCTGCAGGCGGCGTCCGCAACGCAGGCAGTTGGTACCGAACTGTTCCAGGTTGGGGCGTACCTCATCGTCGAATCCGACGTATGTCTGTCCCAGTCCTTCCATATCGTGAACATCCATACCCATCATGTGGCCCAGTCCGTGGGGCATGAACATGGCATGGGCTCCGGCGCGTACAGCCTCTTCGGTATCGCCCTTCATCAGGCCCAGTTCCTTCAGCTTCTCTGTCATCAGGCGGCAGACGCCGAAGTGGACATCCCACCATTTGACACCAGGGGCGGCAAGGGTGAGCGCATAGTCGTGACATTGCTCTACGATGCTGTATATCTCCTTCTGGCGCTGGGTAAAGCGTCCGCTGATAGGAGTGGTACGTGTATTGTCGCTGCAATAGTTCTCGTTGGTCTCAGCTCCTGCATCGCACAGCAGCAGGCGGCCTGCCTCCAAGGGGCGTGGGCTGGGATAGCCGTGCATAATCTCGCCATGCATGCTGACAATGCTCTGGAAGGATACCATACAACCCTTGCTGCTGGCAATGCCGTTGATGCGGCCGCTTATCTCCTGTTCCGTAACACCTGGGCGGCACATCTTCATCGCTGTGGTGTGCATCTCGTAGCCTATGGCGCAGGCACGCTCTATCTCTGCAATCTCCTCGGCTGTCTTGACGGCACGCTGGTTCACAACTGCCATAATCAGCTTTACTGAGGCCTGAGCCTTTTGCTGGCTGGGGTGAATGCCCAGGATGTCCATCAACTGGATCATCAGGTCGTGACGATAGGGGGGCAGGAAGTGGATGGTGCGGCCGTCGTTCTTTGCCTTCTTCAGGTAGTCTGCCATCTGTGCCATCGTCAGTGTGTTAGCCACACCACTCTGGGCAGCCATATCTGCCACGCTGTCTACACTGCCAAACCATACAATGTCCTCGATGTCTATGTCGTTGCCTACCAGATACTCGCGGTTGTTGTCGATATCTATGATGCCGGCCAGACCCTCGCGATGCTGACCGAAGTAATACAGGAACGAACTGTCCTGACGGAAACGGTATGCGTTAGCGGGATAGTTGGCAGGCGAATCGTTATTGCCTGTCAGCAGGATAATGCCTGAGCCTACCTGCTCTTTCAATACGGCTCTGCGCTGTATGTATGTGTGCTTGTCAAATAACATGTTTCTTTTAATTGAGAATTGAGAATTGGGAATTATGAATTAAGAAATATAAAGGTTTACCATCCAGTCTCGTTCCATCCAGCATCCTTATACCACTGATAGTGTTTCAGGTAGTTGTTCATAACATCACCTTCAGCGCCTTCCTGCGGAATGTACATGGAGATTCCGCCAAAGTGATCCGGGTCGTAGATGGTGGAGTTGTTGCAATGTGAAGCAGTCCATTGTCCTGTGTTGAATCCGCGCAGCGGAACAGCCTTGTCAAAAGTCTTTACCCAGCTGTTATAGTCTTCTTCGGAAAGAATCTTGCTCATGGCCGAATTCATATCGTAACAATAAGTGAAGAAACTGAAATCCGAAGAATACTTCTGAATCTCCTCGGCCTGTCTTTGGGTAATGGTCTGACGACCACTGAACCACTGTTTGATATACACTTTGGTTTGGGCAGCCAAGGTCTCCAACTCGTTGCACTTTACGACTGAGAGGACGGTTCCTTTAAATTTTCCTGTCGGATAGACACTTTCGTATTTGCTTACAATACTACTGACATCGCCCTCGCACAAAGCTTTTCCTAAGAGGTTAAAAGGCGCGCCGGGGTTGGGAATCTCTGCAGGCGATCCAATAATCCAGTCGGCCTGATTCCGTAATTCGTATGCCACCTCTATGCCTTGCATGAAGCAAACGTCAAAGAAGATATAGCTCATATGTGGCAAATGCTCCAATATGCCTCTTAGAGTGGGGATGTTCAGCCAGTTAGTATTGTGACTGTAATCCGGCCCTAATGCTCTGCGCTGGTTCCATATCATGCCCGAGCCGTGTGCACCGAAACTTAGGCCGTATTTCTTTGCAGGAAAGGCATTCACGATGCTCCTGAGGTTTGTCAGGATGGTTAGTGAATCTGTACAATCCTCCTCCCGTGTAAGCTTCTTCCAGACTTCAAGTCCGTTCTCTGCATCCAACTGATAGATTACGGGTAAAGCATTCTGTTGGTCGGTATAGATAATAATCTTGCTGTTGGCGGGAATGTTGTCCTTGCCTTTTACCAGTTCGTCTATGTCATCTTGTGCATAGCCACTCAAACCGTTGTCACCCATCCAGTATATGATGGCAATACTTTCGTAGGTCTCTTCGGGAAGGTCCAGGCTGTCGCTGCAAGCCTGCAGGGCAAGAATGGTCCCTATAAATATAAATAGGTATAGTATTTTCGATTTCATGCCTGCAAAGGTACAATTAAGCGAGCGGAATACAAAATAAAAATCTTTATTTTTATTCCCGAGCGAACGTATTTTCGAGACAGAGTCTCAAAGATAGCTATTTTAATTCACAATTCCTCATTCATATTTCATAATATTAGGCAAATTCTTCATTCTTCGCTCTTCATTCTTCACTTTTATGCAATAAGATGGCGTTTTTATCCGTTATTATAACAAATGCAGTGGATAAACAGAATTCGTCAGGTGAAGATTCTGCTGGTGGTAGCCGCAATTGTTCTGAGTGTGGCATCGCTGGTGGTGTCCAATTTTCTGGTGCGTGACCTCAAGCAGGAGGAACAGCGCAAGATGGAGATTTGGGCCGAGGCAATGCGTAGCCTGAACAATGCCGACGAGAATACAGACCTCTCCCTTGTCTGGACGGTCCTGAACAGCAATAATACCATCCCGGTGGTGGTGTTGGACCGCGAGGGCAAGGTGCAGGATTACAGAAACATCTCCATTTCCGACCGTGAACGTCCCAACGAGATAGAGGTGGTGAAGGCCAAGTCGCAGCACATGCGTCAGTCGGGTAGGGTGATACGTATCAACCTGACGCCCTCTGATTACATGGAGATATGCTACGACGACAGCCTTATTCTCTGGCGTCTGGCCTGGTGGCCTTATGTGCAGTTGGGGATTGTGCTGATATTCGTTGTAGTTGCTATCTTTGCCCTTCTCAGCAGTAAAAAGGCCGAGCAGAACAAGGTGTGGGTGGGCCTCAGCAAGGAAACCGCCCATCAGCTGGGAACCCCCATCAGTAGTCTTATGGCTTGGCACGAAGTGTTGCGCGAGACCTATCCCGATGACGAGTTGCTGCCCGAGATGGGAAAGGATGTGCAGCGCCTGCAGCGTATAGCCGAGCGTTTCAGCAAGATCGGCTCGCAGCCCGAGCCCAAGCCCGAAAGTCTGAATGATGTGATAGAGCAGGTGGTACAGTACATCAACCGTCGCACCAGCAACCGCGTCAGTATGTCCTGCCAACTGCCCCAGACACCTCTGGTGGTTAATATCTGTGCACCGCTCTTCGAATGGGTGATAGAGAACCTCTGCAAGAACGCCATAGATGCCATGGACGGCAGCGGCAGTATCACCCTGGTGGCAAGGGAAGAGGCCTCCTGCTTCTCGGTGGAGATAACCGATACGGGCAAAGGTATTCCCAAGAATAATTTCAAGACCGTTTTCACCCCAGGTTTCACAACCAAAAAGCGCGGGTGGGGCCTAGGACTTTCCTTGGCCAAGAGAATTGTCGAGGAATATCACAATGGACGCATTTTTGTGAAAAATTCCGAGATCGGAAAAGGCACAACGTTCCGTATTGAGCTCAAAAAACACTAAATCGCCAATTTTTAAAGCAAAATCTTGCGTCGTTATTTGTTTTTTTTGTAATTTTGCAGCCCGATGGAGAAACTGGATAGCTATAAAGTGGATCTGAAAGGCATGTCGGAAGGTACTGTGTCGTACTGCTGGCATGTAGACGACGACTTCTTCTCCGCTGTTCAGGGTCCTGAGATTCAGCAAGGTCAGCTGGATGTCGCATTACGGGTGAAGCGGACGGCCGGTGCCTACGAACTGGTGTTTCAGTTGGATGGCACGGTTAAAGTCTTGTGCGACCGTTGCTTGGATTATATGGATTGCCCCATCAGCGCAGCGCACGTATTGCGTGCAAAGCTGGGAGATGAGTTTGCCGATGATGGCGATTTGATTGTTGTTCCCGAGGACGATGGCGTGCTGAATGTAGCATGGAACATCTACGAGTTTGCAGCTCTGGAGATTCCCCTCCGCCATGTTCATCCAGACGGAGCATGCAGCCAGCAGATGACGGCAGCGTTAGATTCTCTCGCACCGGCAGAGGAGGAAGAGAAACCGATAGACCCTCGCTGGAACGAATTAAAGAAAATATTAGATAACAATAAAAAATAAAACAAAATGGCACATCCTAAAAGAAGACAGTCCAAGACTAGAACCCTCAAGAGAAGAACTCATGATAAGGCTGTAGCTCCTGCATTGGCAGTATGCCCTAACTGCGGCGAGTTCCACATTTATCACACAGTATGCCCTGCATGCGGTTACTATCGCGGCAAGGTTGCTATCGAGAAGGAAGCTTAATCTTCTGAGGTAAAGAAATAAGCCGCTACGGCCCCCCAAGAGGGCTTATGCGGCTTTATTTTTTATTGTAACTTACGTTAATTAGGATAATGGAAGAAATTAATGCCGTTATTACAGGCGTTGGAGGATACGTTCCTAACTACATTCTGGACAACGAAGAGATGTCTACCATCGTAGATACCTCAGACGAATGGATCATGGAGCGAATTGGAGTAAAGACCCGTCATATCCTGAAGCCGGAGCAGGGTAGTGGTACCTCATATATGATGACCCGTGCCGTGCAGCAGCTTCTGCGCAAGACAGGTGCCGACCCCGATAGCATAGAGTTGGTAATCTGTGCCACCACCACGCCCGACTATCATTTCCCCTCTACAGCCTCGCTCGTTATCGGCAATTGCGGACTGAAGAAAGCCTTCGGTTTTGATATGGAAGCAGCCTGTGCCGGTTTCCTCTATGCTATGGAGGCAGGAGCCTCTTATATCCGCAGCGGACGCTACAAGCGTATCGTAATCTGCGGTGGTGACCACATGAGCAGTATGACCAACTATGAGGACCGTAACACCTGTCCCATCTTTGGTGATGGTGCTGCCTGCGTAATGATGGAGGCAACCACCGAGCAGGTTGGTCTTATAGACGGATACTATCGCGTGGACGGCAAGGGCTACCAGAACCTACACATGGCAGCTGGTGGTTCGGCCAAGATGCCAAGCCACGAGACAGTCGATGCCCGCGAGCATTTCGTATACCAGGAAGGCCGTGCCGTTTACAAGCATGCCGTACTGGATATGAGCCAGGCTGTTAAGACACTGACCGAGCGTAACGGTCTCAACAAAGATAATATCGATTGGGTGATTCCCCATCAGGCCAATATCAATATCGAGGTCTCCGTGGCCAACCGTATCGGCATCGAGAAGGATCACATCATGATCAATATAGACCATATGGCCAACACCTCTGGCGGAACCCTTCCCCTCTGTCTTTGGGAGTACGAACCACGCCTGAAGAAGGGCGATAAACTCGTGTTCACCGCCTTCGGAGCCGGTTTCACTTGGGGAGCCAGTTACATGATCTGGGGTTACGATGGTGCTGCCGAGGCAGCCAAGGAACCCGCCGAGTTCTATAAGGAAGGCGAAATAACCCGCGAGGAGTGGTACGCTAAGCGTAAATAGTTTGGAGTCATTGAACATTGAACATTGAGCATTGAACATTGAACACAGCGGCAGCAAATTCTTCACTCTTCACTCTTCATTCTTAATTTAAGAATATGCATAAGGCAGGATTTGTAAACATAGTAGGTAATCCCAATGTGGGTAAGAGCACGCTCATGAACCTTTTGGTGGGCGAGCGCATCAGTATTGCTACGTTCAAGGCTCAGACCACGCGCCATCGTATTATGGGCATCCTTAATACACCCGAGATGCAGATCTGTTTCTCGGATACTCCTGGTGTGCTGAAGCCTAACTACAAGCTTCAGGAGCAGATGCTGCAGTTCTCCGAGAGCGCTCTTCAGGATGCCGATGTCCTGCTCTATGTAACCGATATGGTGGAGACACCCGACAAGAATGCCGAGTTCCTCGAGAAGGTGCAACGTATGACTTGCCCCGTTCTGGTACTTATCAACAAGATTGATATTTCGGACCAGAAGGTTCTCACCCAGAAGGTAGAGGAGTGGCACGCCGTCCTGCCCAAGGCAGAGATAATCCCCATCAGTGCCCTGCACAAGTTCAACGTAGACGTGGTGCTCAAGCGCATACAGGAGTTGCTGCCAGAGAGCCCAGCCTACTTCGACAAAGACCAATGGACCGACAAGCCCGCCCGTTTCTTCGTCACCGAGATTATTCGCGAGAAGATTCTCCTCTATTACGATAAGGAGATACCTTATAGCGTAGAGGTGGTAGTGGAGCAGTTCAAGGAGACTGACAAGAACATCCACATCAATGCCGTCATCTACGTAGAGCGCGACTCGCAGAAGGGTATCATCATAGGTCATCAGGGAGTAGCCCTGAAGCGTGTCAGCACCGAGGCCCGTAAGAGCCTCGAGAAGTTCTTCGGCAAGAGCATCTTCTTGGAAGTCTTTGTCAAGGTGGATAAGGACTGGCGCCAGAGTGACCGCGCCATGAAGTCCTATGGTTACCAGTTAGAGTAATCTCGCAATCAGACAGTCTTAACATAAGTTTTATTCCCCTTATCTTCATGAGTTGTGCAGATAAGGGGAATAATTTGTTCAGATAAAAAGGTGTTTCTTCTGTCGTTCCTGTTTTTTTCTTTGTTTTTGCGTAGTTTTTTGTACCTTTGTTGCGTCTAATGGATGTGGGATTCAACAACAGACATTACAATGGACCATTTAGAAAAAACGTTTGAAGAAACGCTGAAGGAACAAAAAGACACTATCTTTACGGTGTGCTACATGTTCTCGAAGGACGAAGACGAGGTGAACGACCTCTTTCAGGAGGTGCTGATAAGCCTATGGAGCGGATTCGAGGGCTTCGAGAACCGTAGTAACATCCGCTCGTGGGTTTACCGTATAGCCCTGAACACCTGTATCTCTTACGATAGAAAGAAACGTCGCACGGCCACAGAAAGGTTGAATATGAACATCAACCTGTTTGAGGATCGCGACGAGGACACGCGTCAGGTGGATATGCTGCACAAGCGTATATCCAAGTTGCAACCCTTCGACCGCGCCATCGTCCTGCTGTGGCTTGAGAATCTTTCGTACGACGAGATAGGGCAGATAGTGGGCATCACAGCCAAGAATGTCAGCGTTCGTCTGTTCAGAATCCGTGAACAACTCAAAAACATGTCTAACGATTAATCCTTGTTCATTATGACAAACGATAATTTTGAATTGGAGGAGATGCGCCAGCAGATGGCGATTCTGAAACAGAAACTGCATCAGCAGGAGATACTGAACGACCGCATGACCAGTAAGGCTAAGGAGGCGCTGGAGAAAGATATGGATGCTATGGGTAAAAAGAACCGGAGGTCATATATTTTCTTACTATTGACTTTACCCTTGATTTATTATTCTTTGATGAAACAGTACGCCTTCTCTACAGCTTTTCATATATTTTTCTCGGTTTACTTGTTAGTCACTGTTGCTTTCCAGTTTTGGAACAAGATGGACGTACACAATCATATGCTGACAGAGAATTTGCTCGAGGCTCAGCGTAAGGTGTCACTTACCAAGAAACATCATGCCCAGTGGATAATATTCGATTATCTCTTGTGTTTTGTTTTTATAGCGTGGATGCTATGGGAAGTCTATCAAAAGGGGAATAATCATTTTTTGTTCATCATATTGATTGTATTTTTCTCTATCGGTTTGCCCCATAGTATTTGGGGTAACATCCAAACTCAACGTCGTTACCAGAAAATGCTTGACCAGATTGCCGACCTTACAGCTGGGAATGAGATGAGTGACGACTAAAAACGTCCTACTACGCCAGAAAAAGATATTTATTTGGGCATATTAGCATGTTTTTATAGCCGTTCCGCTATTTTAGGAAGTACTAGTTGTAAAACGTTTAACAACTTATAGGTAATGGAGATACTTGGAGGTACTCCTTGGGTGCTTCTGACCTGTGTGCAACGTGTAGTCTCTTCATAAAGACCTAATATAGGTTATCGTTGACGTTGACGTTATCGTTGAAGTAGGCAGCTGGCGCCCGCCACCGACGCAACGAAGCCCTGGAGTCTTACAAATAGTCAGACCCGTACATAAACAAAAAAAGAAGAAACTTCCCTTCGGAGGTTTCTTCTTTTTTTCTGGTTACCGAACGTGTTCGGAATTATCCGCGACGTTCCAGATAAGGAAGCGTGTACGGACGTCTGTAGTCGTAGTAGTACAGGCGGTGAGCAAATGCCTCCTTGTCGTCTCCGAAGCTTAGTGTGGCAGGATTCCAGTGAACAGGACGCTTCAGCTCGCGAGCTATATTGAAGATACAGCATAGCGTATTTGTGCTGCAGCCGTACTCAACAGGGGCAATGGGGTCTTTGTGCTCGCGTATGGCATCTATGAAGTTCTGCATGTGCGGGGCACTTACCTCGTATTGTCCGGCAGCTATTGTCTCCTGCTGCTTCTTCAGCTGCTTGCTGTCAGAGCATTCTATGTATCCGCGAGCCACCTTCAGCCATCCCTTGTCGCCAATGAACTTAATACCCTTGTCATCTGCATTGTCTGTGAAGGGGCGCTCCTGCATGATAATGCCGTTGGCGTACTTCATTGTAGCGTATTCTGCACCCTTATATCCCTGGGGTATGAACTCTACGGGCCCCAGTCCGTCCATGCCTATGGCAGCCTGTGCAATGTCAAACATGTGGGCTCCCCAGTCGGCAGGGAATCCGTTACCTGTTTCCTCATACCAGCGCCATGCACCCCACAGCTCTTCATTCTTGTCAGGGTCAAGAGTCACAACGGGGCAGAGGTCTGAGTGGTAATGTATTCTTGGGTTGTTCAATGGTCCCATCCACAGGTTGAAGTTCAGATTGTCAGGTACAGGCATTTCTGGCAAGTCCAGTGGCTTGGGCGAATCACCCACTCTTACGTGTATCTCCTTGATGTCGCCTATGGCACCGTTCTGCACCATGGCTATGGCCGTCTGGAATTCCTCGCTGCTGCGCTGCTGGCTACCCATCTGCAGAATGCGATTGTTGGCCCTTACGGCACGCTGTACAGCCAAACCTTCTGTAACAGTGTATGCCAGAGGCTTCTGCAAATAAACATCCTTGCCAGCCTGCAGCGAATGTATGGCCACCAGTGCGTGCCAATGGTCAGGCGTAGCAATCTCTATGGCATCTATGTCCTTACGTTCCAGCAGACGCTCGTATTCTTCGTACACATCGCAGCGCACGGGCATATTCTTTTCCTTCTGCCATTTAGTCACGTAGCGGCGGAAACGTTCGCGCTTGATACTGTCAACATCGCAGCAGGCTGCTACCTGTACGCCAGGGCAGGCAGTAAAGCTGCGGAAGTCGCTGCATCCCTGCTGTCCCAGTCCTACGAATCCTAATACAACTCTGTCGCTGGGTGCAATCCTTACGCCGTCAATGGTAAAGCTGGGCAAGATCATAAACCCTGCAATTCCCGTCGCTGTCGTAGTCAGGAACTGGCGGCGCGACATAGATTTCTTCTCTTTCTGATTTGTTTTTTTTGTGTTCTTAGTCATAGTAACCCTAATTAGTTTATTAGTTCATCTTTTCGGAGCACAAAGTTACAAAAAACAAAGAACATTTCCAAGATTTTTTATCATTTCTCAATTGCCTATGCAGCTGGTGACACCGAATGTGGTGGCGATAGCCGTCAGAATCGCAATGATTGTCTGAATAATAAATTTCCAAGTTTCCTTTTTCATTTCTGTAATAGTTTACCGTTTACTGTTTACTGTTTATAATTTTCAACTTTCAATTTTCAATTTTCAATTTAAAAGAGGGCCCCGAAGGGCCGCTCTTTAAGGTCACTCATCCCCGTCGTCGTTGCCGCCAGAGTTACCGCCGCCACCGGTGTTGTCACCACCACCTTGGGAGTTGGTACCCTCCCCCTCGGGGGAGTTAGGAGAGGGGTTATCGTTGTCTTCGACAACACCATCGTCGGATGAGGTTACACGCTTTACGATTTCACCGTTGCGGTCGTAGCAGGTGATCTGAATGCTGGTGCTTGCCAGCTCCTCCTTCAGGTCGGTAGAGGGCGTGAACACGATGCGGCGACATTTTAATACTCATTGTTAGTTCTCTTTTGTTTGGTTAATAAATTTGGTTTGTTATCTCAGTTTAAGCTAGCTTTCTTTGTGTTGTCAAGATATTTCCCTAATCGCAATTTCGCGTTTTATTCTCCTAATTCCTCATTCTTCACTCTTCATTCTTCATTTTTTTTGTTACCCTTAAGGGCTGCAAAATTTTCCTACTAGGGCCGCAGGTTTTACCCTTATCTTTTGACACTGCAAAGGTACGACAATTTCTTGGCGGTGTAAAACAAATTCAAAAAATAAGCACGCAAAAAAGCACGCTGTGAGGGGATAGGTGAAAGCGACGATTTGAGTGTTTTCGATTACAGAATTACAGATTACAGTTTATTAGAATGACATGATACTTGAAGAATAAGTATTATTATATATTAAATATATAATAAGTCTTAATACATATATTTCTCTCTAAATTGATACCTCTCGCTGAGAAAACTGTAATCTGTAATCCGTAATCAAATCCTCACTTGTGAAGTTTTTTTTTTACTTTTTCCGTTTCGTCCTCCGAAATATTTTTCTTAACTTTGCACAAAAGCTAACGACAGAGTATGAAAACAGAGAAACAGATAGCACATGCAGCAGCGGAATTTGCTGAGCGATGGAAAGGTCGTGGATACGAAAAGGGTGATTCACAACCCTTCTGGATGGACCTTCTGCAGAACGTCTATGGCGTGGAGAACATCGTTGACTTCATTCACTTCGAGGAGCAGGTGAAGGTTGATGCCACCAACTTCATAGACGGGCACATCAATGTCACCCGCGTGCTCATAGAGCAGAAGTCCATCGATAAGGACTTGCGTGCACCCATCACACAAAGCGATGGGCAGCGTCTTACGCCCTTCCAGCAGGCCAAGCGTTATTCTGCCGATATGCGTTATTCGCAGCGTCCACGCTGGATTGTTGCTTGCAACTTCCGCGAGTTCCTGGTCTATGATATGGAGCAGCCCAATGGCGAGCCCGAAAGTATCCTACTGGAGAACCTCGGTAAGGAATACTACCGCCTGCAGTTCCTGGTGGATGTTAAGAGCGAGCACCTGCGTAAGGAAATGGAAGTCTCCATGCAGGCTGGCGAGATTGTGGGCCGTATTTACGAAGCATTGCTGAAGCAGTATGACGATGACAGCCCAGAGGCTCTTCGTTGGCTCAATATCCTGTGCGTTCGTATTGTTTTCTGCCTTTATGCCGAGGATGCTGGTGTGTTCCTGCATGATCAGATCCATGACTATCTGAACCGTTACGAGGCAGATGATTTGCGCAATGCGCTGATGCGCCTCTTCGAGGTGTTGAAAACTCCACAAGATAAGCGCAGTAAATATCTGAAAGACGACCTGAAGGCATTCCCTTACACCAATGGCGGGCTGTTTGAGGAAGAGATAGAGATTCCGCAATTCACCGAGGAACTGAAGCAGACGCTGCTGCAGAATGCCAGCCTCGATTTTGATTGGAGCGAGATATCGCCCACCATCTTCGGTGCTGTATTCGAAAGCACTTTGAACCCCGAGACCCGGCGCTCTGGCGGTATGCACTATACCAGCATAGAGAATATACATAAGGTTATAGACCCGCTCTTCCTGAACGACCTGCGCCACGAGTTGGATGACATCCTAGAAGAGAAGGTAGAGAAGCAGCGCCAGAAGAAGTTGGATGCTTATCAGGACAAGCTGGCCTCGCTTACGTTTCTTGATCCAGCCTGTGGCTCCGGCAATTTCCTTACCGAGACCTATCTGAGCCTGCGCCGCCTAGAGAATGAAGTCATCAGTGCCCGCCATCATGGTCAGTCTTTTTTAGGCTTTGAGGAGGTCAACCCCATCAAAGTCAGCATCCAGCAGTTCTACGGCATAGAGATTAACGACTTTGCCGTCACCGTAGCCACCACCGCCCTCTGGAT
>JAEEGF012169985.1_pt1 | contig 17574 bp, 13 predicted proteins | sample 9134171 | NCBI WGS metagenome assembly JAEEGF01 (sample SAMN16246542, study PRJNA631951) | gut metagenome | biome: gut microbiome; feature: rumen; material: AP-attached | host: Bos | place: Iran: Karaj | collected 2018-10 | reverse complement strand
GGTCTCTGGCGGCTATCCTGAAGCCTATAAGAAAGGTATGATAATGAGCGGGTTGGACAACTTGAAGGATGTTGTCGCCTTCCATGCTGGCACGGCATTTGATGCCGACAAGCATGTGGTCACGGCAGGCGGACGCGTCATCGCGGTGACGGCCCATGGTGATTCGATAGAAGAGGCGAGGGGCATCGCCTATCGCGAGGTGGAGAAGATCCATTTCGAAGGCGTCAACTACCGCCATGACATTGGACTTGACTTGATGAGAATGCAATGATTAAGTTTTTCAGACAGAGCTATGCCATTCAGTATGTGGTGATTGCCTTGATGGCCATTGCCCTCTGGATACCTGCGTTCATATCGGGGAAAGTGATAATGGGTTTGAACGAACCGGTGACCCCGATATTCAACCTCCTTGATCGTTTGCTGAGCTTTTCTCCCATTGCACAACATGCTTTTGCCTTTGCATTATTGGTGCTTGAAACCCTGATTTTCAATGGGATAATGGTTAACCACCAAATAGTGGGCAAGGTGGGCACGATGGGGGCATTTGTCTTTGTCTTGCTGATGAGTCTTACCCTTACGCAGACCAATTTCTATCCATTTGCTTTGTCTGTTATATTCATCCTGTTGGCCATCAGCAATTTGTTTGATGTCTATCTGTCGCCTAACCCCGAAATGAACTTGTTGAAGACCGGCGCTTTTGTTGCCCTGGCTTCCATGTGTTATTTCCCGGCCATCGTGTTGATGTTATGGGTCTTTTTAGCCCTTCCCATCGCCAAGAAAGGTTCCTTGCGACTTCAGCTGATCCCCATATTCGGTTTCCTTTTTGTCTACTTTGCGTATTTTGTTGGTGTGTTTTTGTTCGGTGACTTCCGTGCATTGCTGAATGGTTATCATGACTATTTCACTTCAATCAAATTCTCGGTAGGAGGGTTTAACTTAAAGACTATAGGGCTATTAGCGATTCTTGTAGTATCCACCGTCTTCCTCTTGCTTGGTGGAGGCAACGCCAATTTCGAGAAGACAGTTGCGGTAAGGACAAAGATTTCAATAACCGTTATCATGGCTGCTTTCGCTCTGCTACTCTTGTTCATGGGCGGCAACGTGCTGATGAATGGATTGATTTTCATAGTGGTGTCAGTGCTCGTGTCGTATGCTTTCTCCTATATTGGCAATACGGGTTGGGCTAATCTGTTCCTGACCCTCTTCATCCTTTTGGTCTTTGCCAATCAGTATTACTTTAAATGGTTATAAATCATGGCATTGTTGGCACATTATTCCAATAAAATAGAAGCGGGTTGCGACGAGGCGGGGCGTGGATGTCTCGCTGGACCTGTGGTTGCAGCTGCTGTGATTCTGAAAAATGATGCCGACTATCCTGAACTTAATGATTCGAAGCAACTTACTGAGAAGAAAAGGATGCAACTGCGCGAACTGGTGATGAACGAGGCCGTGTCTTATGGAATAGGTATCGTTACCGCGCAAGAGATAGACGAAATCAATATCCTAAATGCCTCATTCTTAGCGATGCATAGAGCCTTAGATCAACTGACACTTCAACCTGAATTGTTGTTGATTGATGGCAACCGTTTCAATCCGTATAAGAAAGTGAAACACGTGTGCATTGTGGGTGGTGACGCCAAATATCAATCCATAGCGGCAGCTTCCATTTTGGCCAAGACCACCCGAGACATGATGATGGTGGAATATGACGAGCAATATCCGGTTTACCATTGGAAAAAGAACAAGGGCTATCCCACGCCTCAGCATAAGCAGGCCATTGCTGACTATGGCACCACACCCTTGCATCGCATGACCTTCAACATGGCAATTCAATTGAAGTTAGACTTATAATAAAGTAATGTAATCCATAGAAAATGAAAAAGATAATCCGTTTCACATTTAGTTTGGTTTTTGTGCTTTTAGCGTTTTCTGCTAAGGCACAAAACGATGTGCTGACGGGTTATTGGGACGATGTGGATTTCAGTGACACGACTTTGGTCTCGTCAAAAGCAATGGCTGACAAACTGGTCGGATATTTCTATTCGTTCACTGATGGCGATGAACAACACTTCGACAGTCTTTCAATGGCGGGTTTGGGGGTAGTCCTTGACAAAGCGAAAGCCAACATGCGAATGTATGAGTACATCTTGGAATTTGCCTTGAACGGCTATTCGGCCATGGGTCGTGACCGAGTGACAGATTATCTTTTGAACTATCCTCAACTGGCTGAAGGAGAGATAACTATGGAAGAAGGGCTGCGTTTGGATTCCATTACTGAGCCTTATCAGAAAGTGAAAGTGGGCGCTTTAGCCCCTGATTATACAGGCATTACTATTGATGGCAAGCCTTATCAACTATATGAATCCAAAGCAAAGCATTGTATTGTCGTCTTTTGGTCGACGGACTGCGAATATTGCCATGACTTTTTGGTGCAAATCCGCAAGCATCTTGACTTGAAGACTGATTTTGAGTTGGTTACCTTCGCTCTGGCCGAGAATAAGGATGAAGTGGCTAAAACGGTGAAAAAAATGCGTTTGACAGGATACCATTTCTATGATGATTTGCGTTGGGATAGCAAAGCCTTTTTGGATTACCATATCACGTCCACGCCTACCGTCTTTGTTTTGGATGAAAACAAGAACATCGTCGGTAAGCCATACGATTGGCAAGAGCTAAAGGAATGGTTGAGATTAAATAATATTACATACTGAAAATTATAAAGTTATATGAATATAAAAAAACGTCTATTAGGTTTCTTTGTGTTGGCTTTTTCAGCCGCACAATGCTTTGCCCAGGATGCGGAATCACGCTGGGTGGATTCGGTGTATAACAGCCTTACTGTGGAACAGCGCGTGGCTCAGTTGATTTGCATGCGTGCCAACCAACCCGACAAGCCTTTCTATGAGAATGTGGCCAAATACATCAAGCAGTATAATATTGGTGGTGTTTGTTTCTTCCGGGCGGAGGCTGAGGATCAGGTGAACCAGACCAATGCCTGGCAGGCCATGGCACAAACCCCGCTGATGGTTTCCATTGATGCGGAATGGGGCTTGGCCATGCGTGTGAAGAAAACCATAGCTTATCCCTATCAGATGACGTTGGGCGCCGTCAGCAATGAAGACTTGATCTACAAGATGGGTCAGCAGGTGGCCGAACAATGTCGTCGCATGGGCGTCCACGTCAACTTTGCGCCTGTTGCCGATGTCAATTCCAATCCTGCCAACCCCATCATTGGGATGCGCAGTTTTGGCGAGAGTCCGAAAAATGTAGGTGAAAAAGCCACGGCATACGCACTCGGAATGCAAAGCAAGGGATTGATTACCACGATGAAACACTTCCCAGGACATGGCAACACGTCCACTGACTCACACATGACCCTGCCCACCGTGACCCGTACCATGGAAGAGGTGCACGACATTGAATTGGCACCTTTCCGTTATATGATTAAATATGGCGTGAATGGTGCTATGGTGGGCCATTTGTATTTCCCTGCCATTGAGAAGGTTAAGAACACTTCCTCATCGCTTTCTTACGGTGTGGTTACCGAGTTGTTGAAAAACCAAATGGGCTTCAAGGGCTTGATTTTCACCGATGGTTTGGACATGAAAGGCGTGTCGGAGAAAGTGAGGAACGACAGTGTGCCTTATGTGGCATTCATGGCCGGCAACGATGTGCTGATTCTGCCCCATGATGTGCCGTTTGCCATCAAGACCATCAAGTCGGCTGTCGAAAGAGACACCATTGCTGCCGCACAATTGGAAGAGAGTTGCAAGAAAATCCTGCGTTACAAATACCGCGTGGGACTCAACCATTATACAGCTACTCCAACGGCCAACCTGATGACTGACCTGAAGAAGAAGTCATACATGGACCTGCGCCAACAGCTTTATGAAGAGGCTGTCACCATGCTGCGCAATGATAATCAGGTGATTCCCTTGGCCAACAACAAGAAAATCGCTGTGGTCACCATCGGTAATTCCAAAAATGATGTGAACGAGGGTCTTGTCGCTCATGGCTACAACACAACCTCTTTTGTGGTGAAGAAAGAAGACATCGCCTCGAAATCGGCTGATTGGTTGACCCGATTGGAGCGATATGATTTGGTGGTGGTCAACATTGAAAAGACCAGCATGTTTGCCAACAAAAACTATGGCATCAATGATGCCACGGTGAACTTCTTCAACCGCCTCGTAGCTCAAAACGACGTGATTCTCAATCTGTTCGCTTGCCCATACGCTTTGGATATGTTCCGTATCAACAACAATGTGAAGGGTTTGGTGGTGGCTTATCAGGATGAAGTGCCTGCCGTTGACGCGGTCGTGAAACTGCTTGCCGGCGAAATGGAAGCCCATGGCAAGTTGCCCGTTTCGGTGTCGAAGTTCAAATGCGGCGATGGTATCGTCACCGGGATAACCGAAAGCGAAGGACATTTTCTTCCCAAAGGGGACTCGATTGCTACGGATACGCCGATGGAACAAAACGAGCAGGTGGCCGCCTTGCCCCTTGGCACGATGAGTAATAAATACGTCTTAAAGCTGGATTCTGTTGCCAAAGCGGGTATCAAAAAGGGAGCTTATCCGGGCTGTCAGATTGTGGTGCTGAAAGATGGCAAGATGGTGTACGACAAGTGCTTCGGAAATTTTACCTATGGTGGAGGCCATCAAGTGCAGCCCCAAGACCTCTACGACATCGCCTCATGCACAAAGATCTTTGCTTCCACATTGGCTATCATGAAGTTGTATGATGATGGACTGATTGACCTCAACAAGACTTTGGCCGATTTTTTCCCTTATCTGAAAGGAAAAGCCCATGGCAAACTGAAGCTTATCGACATCATGACCCATCAGGCCGGACTAAAGGCTTGGGTGCCGTTCTATAAGATGACGGTGGACGAAAACGGCCCGATGCCTGAGTTCTACAGCGATAAGATCGACGAAAACCATAAGGTAAGGGTAGCGGAGAACCTCTACCTTATTAATGACTACGAGGAACGCATTTTCGATTCGGTTTCAAAGACGCCCTTGGGAAAAAAGAAATACCTCTATAGCGATATGGGCTTCTATTACATGCCCAAGATTGTGAAGCTGCTGACGAACCAAAACATTGAGGACTATCTGAATGAAAAGTTCTATTATCCGATGAACCTTTCCCACATCTGCTATCAGCCTCTGAACCACTTCACGCGCGATCAGATTGCCCCGACGGAGAACGACACCATCTTTAGGATGCAGTTGATTTGGGGTGATGTGCACGACCAAGCTGCTGCTATGTTTGGCGGTGTGGCTGGTCATGCAGGACTGTTCGCCAATGCCGAAGACTTGGCCGTTATCGTGCAAATGTTTATGGACGAAGGTGTATACAATGGCGTGCGTTACCTGAAACCCGAAACGGTGCGTTATTTCACCAAAGCACCCTTTGCCGCAAGCAACGACAACCGTCGTGGCATCGGATTCGACAAGATACCCATCGACAAGAAAGGCACATTCACGGCATCGAAACATGGCTCGATGAAAGGCTATGGTCACACAGGCTTTACGGGTACCTTCTTTTGGGTTGAGCCCGAAAACAAAACGGCTCTCATCTTCTTGTCGAACCGTGTCTATCCCAATACCGAACCCAACAAATTGGTAAAGCTGAATATCAGAACGGCGTTGCACGATATCCTATATGAGGCTTATCCAATATCTGAATAAACATAGATGAAATAAATACTTAGAGATCAAAATTTTTATTATGAAAGACAATTCGTATTTTCCCAGTATGCTTCCTGCCGAGGAACTCGCGCAGTTGAAGTACATTCCCACCCTTCCTGAATTTGTAACATGGATTGAACAAAAGTGGACGGATCTGCCATGTCTCTCCGACACGGTCAACATCCTCACTTATAGTCAAGTGTGCGACATTGTGGCTCGCAAGCGTGCATTGCTCAACGATTTGGGCTTGCAAAAGGGCGACAAGGTGGCCATCATCGACAACACTACCGTTGAGGCTGTCGAAATGTTTCTTGCCGTTACTTCGGCTGGTTTCGTGGCCATCAATCTTCCAGCCCAACTGCCGCCTCAAGCCATCGTTGGCTGCTGCATGAAGTTCGGCGTTAAGGTGCTCGCTGCTGGTAAGGACTTTATGGAAGCCGTGAAGGAAGCCCCTTGCAAGGTAATTGCCATCACGGATTGTGCCGACCATACGGCTCCTGTTGCTACAGTCGACAAGAACGATGCTGCCGCCATTTTCTTCACGGGTGGCACGACGGGCGCTCCCAAGGGTGCCGTTCTCCCTCACAGAGCCTTGATGCGTGGTGCACTGAACGGCGTTTACGCTCCAGGACATCAATTGGGCTGTCACCGTTATGCCTGCGTGTTGCCGCTCAGCCATGTGTTTGGATTGGTGCGAAGCACTTTGTCGGTGCTGTTTGAAGGTGGAGCATGGTATGCTGCGGCCAACACCAAAGAGACCATCACCAAGTTCCCGATGATCAAGCCGACCTGCCTTGTTGCCGTTCCTGGCATTTGCGAAATTCTGCTGGGACTCGTCAAGATGTATGGTGCGCCCTTCCTCGGCGGAAACCTGAAGTTCATCATCTCCGGTGCTGCCAATGTGCCTCCGAAACTCATCGGTGAATTTGACAAACTGGGTATCAGCTTGTTCGCCGGTTATGGCATGACCGAAGGCGCCAACCTTACCACAGGTAACATCGATGTCGTGGCCAAACCTACATCGGTTGGTAAGCTGTATCCCGAACAAGAAGCCAAGGTGGTCGACGGTGAGTTGTGGTATCGTGGCGACAATGTGTTCCTCGGCTATTACGGTGACCCGGAAAAGACGTCTGAGACACTCACTCCCGACGGTTGGGTGAAGACAGGCGACCTCGTTCGTTTCGACGAAGAAGGTTACATGTACATCGTGGGCCGCATAAAGAATCTCATCATCCTTTCCAACGGTGAGAATGTCAGTCCTGAAAGCATCGAAGAGCCTTTCTACAAGGACAGCAAATTGCGCGACTGCCTCGTCAAAGAAGACGAGCTGGATGGCCGTCAGGTGATTGCCATTGAGATACTGCCACGTATGGAAGAATTTGGCAATGAGCCTTGGGAAACGGTGGAAGCCTACTTCAAAGACCTGGTCGGCAAAGTCAATGCCACGTTGCCAAGCACACACCAAATTGGAAAAGTGACTGTACGCAGGGAAGACTTTAAACGTACTGGTGCAATGAAAGTTTCACGAAATCAATGATATAAGCTATGCAAAGAGAAGATATTCTATCAGAATTGAAGGAAATCCTGAAGCTCATCAAGCCTTCAATGGATTTGTCGAAAGTCATAGAGGACTCACAACTTGTACGTGATGTGGGTCTCGACTCCCTAACCATTTTGTTGCTGAGCCTGGCCATCGAAAACAAGTTCGGTTTTAAGTTCGACGGCAATCCAAAGTTCACGACGGTGGGAGAGGTGATCGACTATATCGAATCAAACACAACACTTTAGCCTATGTCAATTCAAATCGTAAAGGTGGAAGGTCACAAGCAGTTGAAACAGTTTGTGACTTTCCCCCTCAAACTCTACAAAGACTGTGAGAATTGGGTGCCAGCCTTGGAAGGCGATGAATATGACACCTTTAATCCTGAGAAGAATGGCGCCTATGATTTCTGTGAAGCCGATTGCTTTTTGGCCTATCGGGGTAACGAAATCGTGGGTCGAGTGGCCGCCATCATCAACCACAAGGCTGACGACGAGCAGCACCTCGTCCGTTTCGGTTGGCTGGATTTCATCGAAGACGAAGAAGTGCTTCGCGCACTCATCGACACTGTTGCCGAATGGGGTAAACAACGGGGTCGCACCGAGATGAGAGGCCCATGGGGCTTTACCGATATGGACAAGGAAGGCTTGCTTGTGGAAGGTTTCGAGCATCTGAGCCCCTTCACCTGCCTCTACAATTTCCCCTATTATGGCACGATGTTGGAGCAACTTGGTTTCAAGAAAGACGTGGACTGGACGCAAAGAACCCTTTTGGTGAGCAAGGAATTGCCTTCCATGTTCCAATTCACCAATCTGATTGAGGAAAGGTTCAAGGTGCATGTGGTCAATCCACGCAGCATGAAAGACATGGCCAATCGCTATGGAATGGAGATCTTCCACATGTACAATGAGGCTTTTGCCCCTTTGCACGGTTTCTCGCCTTTGACTGACAAGCAGATACAAGCTTATCTGAAGACATACGTTCCTATTTTGGACAAGGATTTTGTAGCGGTAGCTGTCAATGACCAAGATAAGCCAGTAGGTTTCCTCTTCTGTGTGCCTTCGCTCTCAAAGGCTGTGAAGAAATCCAACGGGCGTTTGTTCCCCTTTGGTTTCTTGAACATCTTGAAGGCCTTGAAGAAAAACGACACACTTGAGGCCCTGATTATGGGTGTCATGCCTGAGTATCAGCAATGTGGAATCCCTGTGCTGATGTTTAAGTACTTGCATGAAAACTGCATCAAACGTGGTATCGACACCATTATCATGAACCCCCAATTGGAGGAAAACTACAAGGTGCAATCCCTGTTTGGCGATTACAAGACCGAGCCTTTTATGCGCCGCAGGGCATACAAGAAGAGCATTTAGTGGATTTCGTAGGTGTTGATGATGCCGATGGCTTCTTCAAGCATCATCTTGACTAAGGCATTGTCGGAGAGGCGATAGGTCAACTCGACCGACTTGTAACCGCCCTTCGGCACCTTGCCTTTGGCAACGATGGAAATGTTTTTCAGTCCTTTCTCTTCGGTGACTGTCAATTCGGCATTGTTGTCGGCAGCGGCTTGTTCCCAGTTGCCTGACAGACAGTTCAGCAGCGTAGAGCGTTGAAGTCCTACCATTTTAACTTTTTCGGCATCAAGTTCGACTTTCTTGCCATCCATGTTGATTTTCACCATGTTGCCTTCAATCTTGAAGTAATCGCCTTCGGGCTCGGCATAAATCATGCTGAGTTGGTCGACGCCATCAAAAGTGAGGTGACCGGCTTTGTCGGTGGTCTTGCCTGAAATCTTCATCAGTTTGGTCTGGGTGAAATCGGTGTCGAAGGTCTGTTGTGCGAATGCGGTTATGGAAAACAATACCGCAATGATAATCAAAGTAATGTGTTTCATTTCTTGAGGTTGACTTTATTTTTGACTTTAGCGTCGTTTTACGTTTACAAAAACCGTGCAAAAATATAGGTTTTTCCGATGAAAAGCGCGAATGGGAGAGGAATAGCTTATTTCTTCATAGCCTTCTTCATCACACTCTTCTTATACCACGGCCATTTCATCAGTTGCCAGAAGGCAAAGGGCTGAAGTGCGTAGGAAATCATAATCGTTGAGGCCATGCCTATAAGCGTGCTTAGACCAATCGAACGAATGGCAGGATGCACGGCAAAGAGCAGTGAGGTCACCACAATGACAAGAATGGCAGCAGAGAAGAAGATGGCAACCTTGTGCCACGTGAGCACATCGCTGCTACCAGTCCGCGCTTGGGTGAGCAGACCTTCGGTAATGAAAATGCTGTAGTCGACGCCCACACCAAAGATGAAGGTGGAGATGATGATATTAATAAGGTTGAATTCTAGACCGATGAGAGCCATGTAACCCTGCACCATGAACCAGCTGAGCACCATGGGGATGAAGGACAGCAAGGCGGTGATGAGGTTACGGAACGAGACCAATAAAATCAACAGCACGAACAGAGAGGAGATCCACACGGCAATATTGAAGTCGTCGTTGATGACCTCTACCATGCTCTTGCAATAGTAGAAGGGCTCCAGAACAAATGTCTTTGGATTGGCGACCAAGGCATCGGTCACGATGTCCTTTTCATCGAAGCGCATGGCGACGTCGGTGAATACCATGTATTGGTTGTCGGCATTGCATTCGATGAAGTTGCCAAGCAAATTGGCGGGCACCACACCACTTTCCATCAACGAAGCAGGCTCGTATTCTGCATTCAGCAATTCCTTGAAATCGTAGAACATCATCGGGTCGAGGCCGAAATCATGCGCGCCTTTGTCAATCATGCGGATGGCCTCACTCTTGCGTTCTTCGGTCCAGTAGGCATTCCATTTGGCAATGCGCAGCTCTTGGTCTTTTTGTGTGATGAAGAGTTTGGGGATGACATCGGCATAATTATGCACAAATCCTTTCTGCTTCAAGGAATCCAAAATGGGCATGAGCGACTTGTCGGCCTCCAAAGCTTCGTCGATGTCGGTGGAAACGGTGGCAAAGTACAGGTGGTAGAAACCATCGTTGTTCTTTTCGTTGAAGAGATTCTCAGCAGCCACTTCATCGGGTGAGTTGTAGTCGAGATTGCGCAAGTCACTGTCAAATTTCACCTTAGGCGAGAAGATGATGCCCACGACAACGAAAACCACAATCATTGCCAGGAACCAAGGTTTCTTGTCGAAAGGCAGGTTGTTGAGGCGCGAGATGCGACGGAAGGTCTTGCTGTCGGCGTTGGCATGGCGCTTAGGCAGGAAATGCGGCAAGAAGATGAGGGCAAACAAGGTGCTGCCCAACAAGGCAAAGGAAGCGAACAAACCAAAGTCGCGGAGCAGGTCGCTATCGGTGAAGAGCAGGCTGCAGAAGGCGCCCACCGTGGTGATACAGCCCAAGAACACAGGTGTCGACTCATCTAAAAGCAGTTTTTCGGGGTCGCCGACAAAGAAATGGTGGATGAGAACGTGCAGGCAGTAACTGATGGCCACGCCAAGTACGATGGCTCCCAACCCAAGCGCCATCAACGACATGCCACCTTTGATCCAATAGATGCAGGCGAGGGAGAATGCTGTGCCATAGAAAATGGGTAGTAATAGTTTCCAGATAAATGGGAAACTCCTGAAACATAGTCCGATAAGTATCAAAATCAAGACAATGGAAATACCAACCGTCACCACGAGATCTGACTTGATGCGACCTGCATTCGACACGCTGCCGATGACGTCACCATGGGCGTAGACTTTCACGTCAGGGTGAGTTGCCTCAAACTCCTTTTGAGCCTTTTTCAACATGCGACTGAATTCGGTGGATGACTTGGAATCGAGCGAACGGAAAGCAGGGGCGAGATAGGCTAATGCTACGGTGCTGTCGGGGCAGAAGAGGTGTCCATCGATAAGGTTGAAATTACCCACCGCACCTTCGATGGCATCACCCAGCACAGCGCCGCGCAAGTTAAGCGGGTCATAGGCAATGGCTTGTGTGATGTCGCCCGTCTCGTCTTCCATCATCTGCTCATAGTTGACCCACATCTGTTTTTCCACAGCTTCGGGCTCCATAGCCTTGTCGAAGTCGTGGTATGCCGAGGTGTCGATGAATGAGGGGATGTGCTCCAACACGAAATCCAAGGCATTGAGGGCCAATTCGGGTTCCATCTTGTAAAGCACATTGGAAATGAAGTGACTTGTCGAGTCTTTCTCAAAAAGCATGTCGACAAACTCATCTGTCCTTTCGCACAGCATTCCGGGCGAAAGCTTCTCGTCAGCCGAAGTCACTTGGATGTAAACCTTGTCCTTCAACTCGATGGAGCTGAAAGCCAGTTGGCTCTCGACGCTTGAAGAGGGAAGGAGCCTCGAAATGTCTTCCTCGTATTTGAGTCGGAGTCCAAAAATGAGGAAAACCAATGCAGACAATGCCATGATGAGGTACATCAAGGTCTTATGTTTATCGAAGTATCGGTAAATCGGTACAAAAATCTTATGCATTAAAAATCTGATTTACAATTAATTATAAAGCATTATTAGGCGTTTTTCCAAAAATGGTTTTAGCCTAAAAAATGAGGGTGCAAAAGTACGGTTTTTTTCCTTTGCTTCGGAGAGTTAAGGAAAAGAAATACAACGTTTTTGTCAAGCAGGGTGTGATATCCGATCGGTCAGTGCCTTAAAGAAGTCGGGGAGACGTTTGGAAATGGCCACGGGACGGTTGTTTTCGATAAAACAATGGACGCTGTGAGCGACACAAACCACTTTGCCTTCAACACGCATTGTGTAGTCAAACTCAAACTTCATTTCGCTCATCTTAGCAATATTCACTTCAATCTCGATGATGTCTTTGAACGTGGTGGGACGCTTGTATTCACACGAAATCGAGATGACAGGCGAGAAGACGTTTTCTGCCTCTATCTTTTCGAAGCCGAAGCCCAGTTGGTCGAGCCAGTCGACACGGGCCTCTTCCATAAAGCGGACATAATTGGAATGATGCGTCACGCCCATGCGGTCGCATTCGTAATATTTTACTTCGTGTTTGTAAGTGTTCATTGTGCGTCTGCCATGTTTAATGAAGTGGCAAAAATAAGGAAAAACATGAAATCCATGTTGTAGATTGTGGGATTTTGTATTTTTGCGACCATTATGAAGCAAAACAAGATTATTCTCATTACCGGTGCCAGCAGTGGCATTGGCTTTGATGCAGCCAAGATCTTAGCACAACAAGGGCATAAAGTCTATGCTGCTGCCCGTAGGGTGGAGTTGATGGAGCCCTTGAAACCCCTTGGTGTTCACGTCATTAGGATGGATGTCACCGATGAGGCCTCTATGCAACAAGGCGTGGAGGCCGTCATTAAGGCTGAAGGCCGGATAGACGTATTGATTAACAATGCGGGCTATGGCTTTTTTGGCGCCATCGAGACTGTACCACTTGAAGAGGCACGTCGGCAGTTGGAAGTGAATGTGTTTGGTTTGGCGCGACTCACCCAATTGGTGCTGCCATATATGCGCCAACAGGGGAGTGGTCGTATCATCAACACCTCGTCGATAGCTGGCAAGATGGTGTTCTACATGGGAGGTTGGTACAACGTGACGAAATACTCCGTTGAGGCCTTCAGCGATGCCCTACGTATGGAGATGAAGCCCTTCGGCATCGACGTGGTGATGATAGAACCGGGCGCCATCAAGACCGATTGGGGCATCATCGCGGCAAAGCATTTGAAGGAGTCGTCGGCAGGAACGGCGTATGAAGTCGCGGGCTCGCAGTGGGCCGACAACATGGATTGGTTTTACAAGACCAACTTGCTATCGAAGCCTTCAATCATCGCCAATGCCATCAGCCGTGCTGTCAACAGCCGTCATCCGAAGGCACGCTATTGCAGAGGCCGTATTTCCTTTATTGGAAGACTGGCCAGCACCCTCATGCCCGCGCGCTGGTGGGATGCCTTGATGCGGCAAGGAGGAAAGATTAAAGTAAAACAAAACTGATAAGTAGATGAGCAAATTTAGTCTACAAAAAGAACACGAAATACTGTTACTATGACTTGTGACAATGACAATGACCGCTTTTACGAAGCCAAGAAGCCTCTACCCTAAATAAAAGCGGTCATAGTCAAAGTCAATGGTCATAGTCGAAAAAAATGAACAAATTTAAATACTTATTTTATATGAAAAATAACTTTATCTCATTATTGCTTGCTATGGTCATTGGGATTGCTCCTATTGCGATGCAAGCTCAAATCGTGGACAGAGATCTCACTAATTTGGTTATTTTCATGCGTTTCGCCGACGATGAAGAGATAACGCATCCCTTCAACCAAATTGATACCATGTTCAACGGGAAGACCCCTGGCTATCTCAGTGTTGCTAATTTCTACAACACAATGACTTACGGCCATATCAATTACAACACGGTCTATACCAATAACATACAGAATGGTCAGATCGTTTCGTATCAGGATGTTCAGCCTCGTGGCTATTTTGAACCTTATAGTCCTAGCAATCCTATTGGCTATCAGGGAGAACTGCCGTTTATGGGGATCTGTAGGAGAGAGGCCGAGTTACTTGCCCGTGCCTTCCATTATGTGGACTCGCTCCATTTGGTTGATGATGACATCGTGCTTGATGGCGACGACGACGGTTACATCGACAATGTAAGTTTTGTGGTGAAGGGTGATGTCGGTGAATGGGCTTCCATACTTTGGCCTCACATGGAGTATTTCCCTCACGACTCCATCGACCATCCTGTGGAAATCAACGGGATAAAGCCCAACACTTTCAATCTTGAGTTTGAGGGTGAGCCGACATATTTCACTGCCCATGTTTTCAGGCATGAGATGGGTCACTCACTGAATCTGCCTGACTTGTACCATTACATCCATTACACCGATGTCTCTCCTGCGGGTTCATGGGATATGATGTGCTACAACTATGGTGCCAACCATACGGCTGCCATCTATAAAAACAAAATTCTTCATGTGGCGGACGACCCGATTCAAATCACGCATGACGGCGACTATACTTTGAAAAGCGTTGGGTCGAGCCAGTCGCAGAACTGTTATTACATCAAGTCGGCCATCGATAGCACACAGTGGTATGTGCTTGAATACCGCAATAAACAGGACCTCTTTGACGAAAGCATCCCTGGCACTGGACTCATTGTGGCACGTTGGAACGACACGGTCACGCTCGATTACAACGGAATGTTTGCTAATGCCTTCTTCGACAATGTTACCATTGCCAACCAGTATTGGATTTTCCGTCCTTATAGTAGCAGTGACATACAGAACGGCAACCTTAACAATGCCCATTTCAGCCATGCAACAGGACGCACCAGGTTCGGGCCCGATACCAATCCGCATCCTTATCTGACCGACGGCACGCCTGAAGAAAGTTTTGAAATTACTGACATTCATGAGAATGGAAGCGAGCTGACCTTCCACGTTCATTTCTTCAATGATGGCATTGATGAACAACCTTCAGCTGAACTTCCATCGGAAGCGCTTGTCGCTGTGCATCCGAACCCAACTAGTGGCAATTTGTTTGTCAATGGGCAAGATATACAACATGTGGAATTGTTCAACACGATGGGCCAGTGTGTGCTGACACAAATGGCTGATAATGCCGCCAATACAGAAATCTCGCTTGCTGGTATGCCCTCGGGTATCTATTTGCTTCGCGTTGTAACCAACAATGGTACAGTCAGCTTAACTAAGGTGGTGAAGCAATAATCAAAGCGTTTTAATTTGCACAAGAGTATATGAAAGCTGCCGCATCATCAGGTGCGGCAGCTTTTTTTCATCTTTCTCTTCGTTCAATTACCTTCTTCAATTTGTATCGTTCGCCGGTAGATTTGCCGATGGCGTTGATAAACTGTTGGTTGTAGCCGGGTGTCTCATAGCCCCATCGTTGGAAATTCCCGTCCTTGTCGACACGCTTCACCACTTGGTCGTTGTATTTCACAATCAGGTATTTCGCCAGCTTGTCCCAACGCTGCATCATTTTGTCGGCGTAAGCGATGCTTTTGTTGTTGAGATAGCTGCGGCGGTCGGCGGGCATCATCTTTTCGATGGCGACGAGCACGCTGTCTTGGTCGGCGAAGTAATAGTCTTCCAGCTCGTTTTGTGCCTTGCGCAAGTCGCCAATCATCATGGAATAGCGTGGGTAGACCATATTGGCCACCCAGTTGTTCATCCAGAAGGCAGATTGGTCGCTGAATTCGTTACGCGGGTTGTTCTCGGGACGGAAGCAATCGGGCACCTGCGTGATACAGCAATAGAGCGGCACGTAGGCCACCATGTTGGCGTCGTCACAGTTGAACCAGGTGACGCCACCCACATCGTTGGGCAGCCACGAGCGCATCTGGCAGGTCATGGTGAAACCGCTTTGCTGTGTGGCGATGGGACGCTCGCGATAATAAGGGACGCTGTCACTATCAGTGAAGTGCATCGGTAAGGGACGGATAGGCATGCCCCATGGACCAGCGGTCATGTCGGCGGTCATGTCAAGAGGCGTACCTTCAAAATGGTCGCGCATATCGGCCTGCAAGTCGCGCAATGACAAAGGTTTGTCGGGCTTAATCCAAAGCGGCAGATGGTCGCAAACATCGAACTCGCCGTTGATGTAGGGCAGGTATTTGTCCATCTCCTCGTGGCTGTAATGATGGCGGAAGAAACTCCATACTCGGGCGTCGGCATAGCGAACGTTCTCGAAGTCGATGGGGCAGTAGGCATCGCGGAACGAGAAATCCTCGTCCTTGCCTTTGAAATAGCCCCATTCCTTGGCAAAGCTGATGACATCTTCGGCATAGACGCATTCAATCTCCGGATTGCTGATCTTCTTGAGGTTTTTGCTGCTGATGCTGTTTTTGGAACGCTTCTCCAATGGGAACTGACGGATGCGGCTCAGGTTGGCGTGGGCGCAGATGCAGTCATCGGGGATGCGCAGGGCGACCCAAACGGCTCCCTTATGACCAGGCCCTTTTCCGATGATTTCCATGATCCAGGCCTCATTGGGGTCGCAGATGGTGAGGGTCTCGCCGCTGCTATTGTAGCCGTATTCATCAACTAATTCGGCCATGCAGCGGATGGCTTCGCGAGCAGTGGCAGAGCGTTGCAATGCCAGGCGCATCAGGCTGAAATAATCCAGCAAGCCCTCTTGGTTGACGAGTTCCAAACGTCCGTCGAAGGTGGTCTCGACGATGGTCACTTGTTTCTCATTCATCAGACCGACGACGTTATAGGTGTATTCCACCTGTTTCACGTATCGTCCGGCATGCGCTGGTCCCCAGCCGCGAATCTCAATGAGTTCGCCAGGTTCGTGTCGTCCCGATGGGCTATAGAACAGCGAACCCGAGAAGCCGAAGCCGTCGCAGTTATAGGTACACATCACACTGCCGTCGGTGGAGGCTTTTTTGCCTACGATGAGGTTGGTGCAGGCCAAGGCAGGTAATATGCTGAAGGCCAGTATTAAAGTAATCAATAGTTTTTTCATGGAGTAAACTTTTTTATTGAGATTTATACTCCGCAAAAGTACATTTTTTTACTTTTGCAGCCTAATTTTGTGTAAGATGAAGAAAACTTTTTCCTTGAGAGCGGTGTTCTCTTTGCTTTTAGTTCTTTCAACGATATTATGTGTTGCCCAACCTCCTGGTGGCAGAAATCCCGGAGGTCGTCCTCCCGGGGGCCGTCCTCCTTATGGCGGTGACCGTCAATGGGGTCAGACCCAGCAGGGCAATATGCCTACCGTAAAGCCGAAGAAGAAAGTCCGCGAAGGAGACACCTTCCAAGTGGTTGGCGTGTTGCGTGATGCCAAGACGGGCGAGTATATGCCCTACGTCAACGTGGCTGTGCTCGACTCCATCGACTCGGAATTCGTCAAAGGCGGTATCAGCAACATGGACGGCGTTTTTGAAATCGATGGCGTGCCGCAAGGGTCTTTCGTGCTTCGTGTGTCGGCTATCGGTTATGAGAGCTATATGCATCCTTTTAAAGTTACCAACAACACCAATTTGGGCACTTTACGCATCAATCCTGGTGTGACTTCATTGGGCGAAGTCACCGTGGCGGCTGAAAGGCCATTGTATGCCATGGAAGGCGAGAAACTGATTTACAACGTCAGTGAAGACCCGTCCATCCAAACAGGTACCACCGAGGACGCTTTGCAGAATGCGCCTGGCGTGGAGGTCGACGTGGAAGGTAACATCACGCTACGCGGCGTGTCGAGCGTGGAGATTTGGGTGAACGACAAGCCCTCGAAACTTACCGAGGAGAACCTGAAGACCTATCTTCAGACCTTGCCCGCCAACGCTATCGCACGCATCGAGACCATCACCAATCCTTCAGCTAAATACGCCACTGATGCCGAGGCGGT
>JAEEGF010890571.1_pt1 | contig 17574 bp, 12 predicted proteins | sample 9134171 | NCBI WGS metagenome assembly JAEEGF01 (sample SAMN16246542, study PRJNA631951) | gut metagenome | biome: gut microbiome; feature: rumen; material: AP-attached | host: Bos | place: Iran: Karaj | collected 2018-10 | reverse complement strand
GAAAAAGAAGGAAGCCGAAAAGAAAGCCATCGATATGCTCGCGGCGGTGAAAATTCCCAATCCTGAGGTGGTGGCGAATCAGTATCCTCACCAGCTTTCCGGAGGTATGCGCCAGCGGGTCATGATTGCCATGGCGCTGGCCTGTGAACCGGATATTCTGATCGCAGACGAACCGACAACAGCGCTGGATGTGACCATTCAGGCTCAGATCCTGGAGCTCATGAAGGAGATGCAGAAAGAGTTCAACATGGCCATCCTCTTCATCACCCACGACCTGGGCGTTGTGGCCAAGATGTGCGACCGGGTGGCAGTCATGTACCTGGGAGAAGTGGTGGAATCCGCCGATGCGGCCACCATCTATGCAAATCCTCAGCACCCCTACACCCGTGGCCTCATCGGTTCCGTCCACAAGATCGGTGCACAGAATAAGGATGAGAGACTTTTCTCCATCGAGGGAACCGTGCCTCTGGCCATGAACCTGCCGGAAGCCTGCGGCTTCTATGATCGGTGCGACGCCCGCATCGAAGGCCTCTGCGACAAGGCGGAGCCAAAGCTGGTGGAGATCGAGCCGGGACATAAGATCGCCTGCTTCGCCTGCCAGAATGAAGCCTGCAAAAAGCAGAGAGCGGAGGCGGAAGCCAGGATCCGGGAAAGAGAAGGAAAGACCGGGAAAGGAGGAGAGGCAAAGTGAAGGAAGAAAACATACTCGAAGTAAAGAACGTTCACAAGCGTTTCTCTTCCAAGGGCATCACCGTGAAAGCCGTCACCGACGTATCCTTTGACGTAAAGCCCGGCGAGACCATCGGAATCGTGGGCGAGTCCGGCTGTGGAAAGACCACTCTGGGCCGCTGCATCGTCCGTGCTTACGAGGCTTCCGAAGGCGAAGTCTTCTACCGTACCGAGGAAGGCGAGGAACTGGATTTCCTCAAGGCGGATAAAAAGAAAATGAAGGAGATCCGCAAGGAGATCCAGATGATCTTCCAGGATCCCTACTCCTCTCTGGATCCCAGAATGACGGTCCTGGACATCATCAAGGAGCCCCTGAAGGCCAATTATCCCAAGATGCCCAAGGAGGAGATGGACGCAAGAGCCAAGGAAATGGCAGAGAAGGTTGGACTGAACCCTTCCTATCTCATGCGTTATCCCCACGCGTTCTCCGGCGGACAGCGCCAGCGTATCGGCATCGCCCGGGCACTGGTCATCAATCCCCGCATCATCGTCTGTGACGAGGCGGTCTCCGCTCTGGACGTGTCCATTCAGGCACAGGTTATCAACCTGCTGATGGACTTGCAGAAGGACATGAAGCTGACCTACCTGTTCATTTCCCACGATCTGTCGGTGGTGGAGCACATTTCCGACCGCGTGGGTGTCATGTATCTCGGAAAGATGGTGGAGTACGGCACCACCGAGGAGATCTTCTCCAACCCGAAGCACCCCTACACCGAGGCGCTTCTTTCTGCCGTACCCGTAGCGGATCCCAACTATAAAATGGAGCGGATCCCTCTGCAGGGCGAGATTCCCAATCCCGCCAACCCGCCCAGTGGCTGCTATTTCCACACCAGATGCCGCTACTGCCAGCAGAAATGCAGGGAAGTGGCACCGGAATACAAGGAAGTGACCCCCGGGCATATGTGCGCATGCCACTTTGCAGAGGAGCTGCAGCTCCGCGGATTTGACGCATCCTACACCAAATCGGAGAAGGATGCCTGAGGCGAGGGAAAAATGATGTCAAAGAATCTGATCATATTTACCGATAGCGGTGACACCATTATTGACGAAGCAACACAGGTCTATGACGACAAAGAGATCGTCCTCCGGGCGGATTTCATCCCCGGCGCAGGCGAGGTTCTGGAGTCCCTGCACGACGAAGGCTACCGCATTGCGCTGGTGGCGGACGGTGAGTGGGATTCTTTCCAGAACGTCTATCGCGAGAACGGTCTGGGCAAGTGCTTCGAGCAGTGGATCGTCTCCGAAGTGGTGGGAGAGCAGAAGCCCGCAAGGAGCATGTTCGACACCGCCATGGAGAAGATGGGACTGACGGAATCCGACAAGCCCTTTATCGTCATGATCGGCAACAACCTGAAAAAGGATATTGCGGGAGCCAACCGGTACGGTATCACATCCATCTGGCTGGATTGGTCTCCCCGCTATTTCCACAGCGAGGAGGCGCCGGACTGGCACCCGGACTACACTGTCCGGACCCCCGGCGAACTGAAGGAACTCATCGAAAAGCTGGAGCAGCAGGCTGCAGAGCGCAAGACACTCTTTGCGGCTGTGGAGAAAAAGCTGCAGGCTGTGGTGGGCGCCTTCCGGGGCATCCTCTATGAAGATGACGAGCAGTTCCTGAAGAATATGGAGAGCAACAATCTAGCGGGTGACGATCTCGCCAAGTACCGCTACTGGGAGTGGCCCCAGGGCGTGGGACTCTTCGGACTCTGGAAGCTGTTCAACTATCGCAAGGAAGAGGCTTATCTGGATGTGCTGAAGGAGTATTACAGCCGTCAGGAAAAAGTGGGCTTCCCCGCACTGAACGTCAACACCGCCGCACCTTACCTGGCTATGTCCTGCCTGGCAGAATACACCGGCGAAGAGAAGTACCTGGAGCCCTGCCGCAAGGCGGCACAGGACATCATGGATCACTTCCCCCGGACACAGGAAGGCGGCTTCCAGCACATGACCTCTGACAGCATCAACGACCAGGAGCTCTGGGATGACACCCTCTACATGACGGTGCTGTTCCTTGCCAATATGGGCCGCATCCTGAAGGATGAAGCCATGCTGAAAGAGGCGGAGAAGCAGTTCCTGCTTCACGTCAAACATCTGCAGGATCCGGAGACCGGTCTCTGGTATCACGGCTGGAGCTTCCTGCGGAAGGACCACTTTGCCGGAGCCTTCTGGGGCCGCGGCAACTGCTGGATCACCATGGCGGTTCCCGAGTACCTTGCCATGAATGTCTGCTCCGAGGAGACCCGGAAAGTCCTTACGGATGTGCTTCTGGATCAGGTGTCCGCCCTGCAGCGCCTGCAGGATCAGAGCGGTATGTGGCACACTCTGGTGGACGATCCCACATCTTATGTGGAATCCAGTGCCACCTGCGGCTTTGCCTATGGTATTCTGAAAGGGATCCGGGACGGCCTCATCTCCCCGCAGTACAAAGCAGTGGCGGATGCAGCGCTGAAGCCGATCCTTGGATACATCGCAGAGGACGGCGTGGTACAGCAGGTATCCTACGGAACACCCATGGGACGGGAGACCAAGGATTTCTACAAGGAGATCCCCCTTCAGCCCATGCCTTACGGACAGGCTCTTGCGATCCTGTTCCTGATGGAATATCTGGTAACAAAGCCGTAAAAGGAAAAACAAATGAACCTTGGAAGACAATGGGACGATCGTCTCAGGATCTGGGACGAAGCATTTTTGCAGGAAATCTACCATCCGGCCGGAACCCTCCGGCTGGATGGTTTTACCACATTTGAGAGGCTGACGCTTGCGGACGCAAAAGCCCGCAGCTTTGAGCCTTTCGAAGCGGGAAAAGGATGGGGACGCAAATGGGAGTATGCCTGGGTGCGGACCCGTCTTTCTGTGCCCGAAGGCACCACAGGCCGCATCTGGTTTCAGCTTGCGGCAGGGCCGGAAATGCTGGTCTTTGTGAACGGCCGGGAAGCCGGAGCACTGGACAAGCAGCATCACCGGATCTATGTGGATGCAAAGGAAATCCCTGCGGAAGGCCTTGAAATCCTTGCGGAAGTCTATGCCGGACACGGTCCCCGTCTTGAGGAAGCCGGCATTGTCCGCCGGGGCGAAGAAGCGGTTCCCGAGCCTCCCGAGGCGCAGTGCACCATTGGCGAGAGCACCTGGGGCACTGTGGATGAGGAAATGTGGCAGGCCTGGCTGGATTATCACATCCTGTACGACCTGTGGCGAAATCTTCCGGAGGAAAGCGCCCGGAGCATGAAGATCGGCGCCGGACTTCAGAAGTTTACGCTGGAAGCGGACTTTGAGGCGGAGCAGCCCGCTAGAAGAGAATCCGTGCTGGCGGCATCCAGGGGCCTGAAACCCTTGCTGGATTGCAAGAACGGCCCCAGCGTCCCGGACTTTTCCGTCATCGGCCAGTCCCATCTGGACCTGGCCTGGTTATGGACTTTGAACGAAACCCACCGAAAGGTGGCCCGGACCTATTCCAATCAGCTGGCACTGATGGAGCGGTTCCCGGAATACAAATTCATTCTCTGCGAGCCCATCCTTATGGACTGGATGAAGGCAGAGTACCCGGATCTCTACGAGCGAGTGAAGGAAAAAGTAAAGTCGGGGCAGATGATCCCCGAGGGTGCCGTTTATGTGGAGGGCGATATGAACCTCCCGGGGGGCGAGAGCCTGACCCGCCAGTTCATTTACGGCAAGCGCTGGTTCCGGAAGGAGCTGGGCGTGGATTCGAGGCTGGCCTGGATGCCGGATACCTTCGGCTACAGCGCAGCACTCCCTCAGATCATGAAGGGCTGCGGCGTGGACTATTTCTCCACCCAGAAGATGATGCGCCAGGATCCCGAGTGCGATCCCTTCCCCTTCCACAACTTCTGGTGGGAAGGACTGGACGGCAGCAGGGTTCTGTCTCATATGTACAAGGAATGCAACGCGAAGATGACACCTGCTAAGGTGTTGGAGCGCTGGAATAAAGACCGGATCCCCACGGAGGAGATGGATGGATTTCTCTATCCCTTCGGCTTCGGAGACGGCGGCGGCGGAGCCACCGAAGAGCAGGTGGAATCCGCAAGACGCATGCAGGACCTGGAGGGACTGCCCCGGATGAAGATGGAAAGCCCCATCGCTTTCTACGAGCATCTGGAGGAGCAGGGCGTCCGCAACGTCTACTACGGCGAGATTTATCTCGCATGGCACCGGGGAACCCTCACCAGCCAGGCCCGCGTGAAGCGCGGCATGCGCCGGGCGGAGGAAGCGGTCCGGGAAGCCGAGTATCTGGCAGGTCTTTTGAGACTGGCCGGTAAAAGCAAAGACAAAGAACCGGAGCGCCTGGCACAGCTGGAGCGCCTTTGGAAAGAATTATTGCTGGATGAATTCCACGACATCCTCCCGGGCACCGGCATCGAGCAGGTGGTAAAAGAGGCGGAGGAGAGCCTGAAGAAGGTCCGCACCGAAGCACTGGAGCTGGCAAAGCAGGAGCTCCGGGAGCTGGCGGAAGGCGACGCAGTCTTCAACTCCCTGCCCTGGGAGCGGGAAGTATCCGGCGCGAAGATCCCGGCTTGCGGATATCGCAAGTTGGGAGCCGAGGTCCATATGCTGAAGACCGCCGGACCTGTGACCGTGGAAGCGCTGGAGGACGGTGCTTACCGTATCGAGAATGCATTCTACACAGCAGTCCTTGCAAAGGACGGCGTGATCACTTCTTACGTGGACCGGAAGACCGGGTTTGAGCATGCGGCAGCAGGCCTGAACCGGTTCCGGATGTTCCGGGATGTGAACGGTTATTACGACGCCTGGGAGCTTTCGAAGATGTACGAGGATGCGGAGGAAACCCTGTCCGCACCTGTCATCGCAAAGCCCGAGGAGACGGAAGAAGGCGTGACGGTACGCCTGACTTTGAAGGAACAGTACTTTACTCTGGAGCAGGAGATCCTGTTCCGGGCAGATACGCCCCGTGTGGACTTCAACACGAAGATCGACTGGCACGAGAGACACCGGATCCTGAAGGTGGACTTCGGCACCGGAATCTTCACGAGAGAGTCTGTTGCGGAGACCCAGTACGGATATCTGAAGCGCCCCACCCACCGGTCCAGAGCCTTTGACCGGGATCGATACGAAACCGCATGCCAGCGCTATGTGGCACTGACGGACGGGGAGAACGGACTGGCGGTGCTGAACGACGGAAAGTACGGATATTCCGCCAAGGACAGCTCCCTTGCGCTGACCCTGCTCAAGGCCCCGGTGTTCCCGGACGGCCACGCGGATCAGGGCATGCAGGAAGCAAATTATTCCATCCTGCCCTTCACCGGCCCCATCGGCCGCAGCGAGGTGCTGCAGGAGGCCTGGGAGCGGAATCTGATGCCCACGGCCACGGATGACAAGGTGCTGCAGCAGGCAACCGGCGAGTCAGTCTCCTTCTTCCATACCGAGGGAGGAAGCGCAGTCATCGACATCTGCAAACCCGCCTTCGACGGGGAGAACGCAGTGGTCCTCCGCCTCTATGAGGCAGCAGGCAGCGCCTGCCGGACAAAGCTGCACCTGCCCACAGGTGTGAAAGCCGTCAGCGAGTGTAACCTCCTGGAGGAGGACGGCAAAATACCGGAGATCCGGGACGGTGCTGCAGAGCTTTCCTTCCGGCCCTTCGAGATCAAGACCCTCCGGATGGAATTCTAAGACAGAAGCTTTTCAAATGAGGAAATACAAATGGAAAAACATTACAGAAGACTGGTAAAGGATAACGACGCCCGTGTCTTACGCTGGATGCAGGAGCAGTGCCTGGACAAAGAAAGCTCCCGGTACGGCGGCTTCCCGGAGATCGCATCCGGTATCATTCATGCGAAGATGGCCATCTACGCCGTGGCAGATGAGATCGCCAGTTATTTCAACGAGGATTCCGCTTTTTACGGGGACAAGAACGTCCGGGAGAGCATGGAACTGGGACTGGATTACACCCGCAGCGTCCAGCACGAGAACGGACTGTTTGACTATGTGACCTGTAACTTTTTTTCCGCACCCGATACCGCATTTATCGTCGGCATCATCACGCCCCACTATCTCTATCTGAAGGGGTACGAAGGCGCGCTGAAAGACGATGCGAAGGCTCTGCTGGCAAAGCTGGAGCCCATCCTGCATGACGGCACTCGGGGTCTGCTGGAGGGCGGCTTCCACACCCCCAACCACCGCTGGGCCATCGCAGGAGTTTTGATGACCGGCTGGAAGCTCTTCGGCGAAGAGGACCTGAAGGAAGCTGCGGAAGGCTACCTGCTGGAAGGTATGGATTGCAACGAGGACGGCGAGTACGCCGAGAAATCCGCCGGCAATTACAACCGGGTGAACAACGAGGCAATGCTCATGATCGCCGAGGCCACCGGGGAGCAGAAGTACGAGGATTGCGTCCTTCGGAACCTTCGGCTCATGCTCAGCTACTGGGAGCCGGACGACAGCGTCTTTACGGCAAACTCCACCCGCTTCGACAAGGATCGCCTCTGCTATCCGGATTGGTATTACATCGAGTACCTCCGGATGGGCATGAAGCACAACATCCCGGAGTTCCTGGGGATGGCGAACCGGATCTTCGAGATTGTAGAGGAGAAGAACCTTCCCACTCCCTACTTCCTGATCCAGCTGATGCTGCATCCCGAACTGCGCGCTTTCGAGTACGACGGCGTCTACCGTCAGCCGGATTTCGAGCATCTGTACAAGGATTCTGGCATCATGCGGCGCCACACCGGCCGCTACACCTACACGCTGCTTCAGGGAAAATCCAATTTCCTGTACTTCCACAACGGAACCATGAAGCTGGAAATGAAAGTGGCCGGAAGCTTCTGTGAGCACCGCGCTTTCATTCCCGAGACTCTGGAGAAGGAAGCGGACGGCAGCTATCACCTGAGCCAGATCATGCGGGGCTGGTACTACCTGCCCTTCAAGGAAAAACCCGCCACCAGCGACTGGTGGAAGATGGACAACGCAAGCCGGGAGAAGAAGATGGGGCCCGACATGCACATCGATGTGTGGGTGAAGGATGTTCCCGGCGGAATCGATGTCCGGGTGAAGACCTCCGGCGTGGAGGGAGCTCCCTGGCGCATCGAGCTTGCCTTTAACGGCGTGACCTTTATTTCCGGAGAGGGGCTGGAGGCACCCTGTGCCGGCGGCGAGATCCTGGTCATCAAGAACGGTCAGATCCGCTGCAGCAACGCATCCGATGCTCTGATCCTGGGGCCTGCCTTCGGAACCCACCGGTTCACGGAGGGCAAGGAGGATTCCGAGCTTCGCAATGTGGGCGCATCCACCGTATACTTCACGGACTACACGGCCTTTGACCACACGATCCGGATCCGGGACGAGAACACGCTCTATCAGATGAGATAAAGAGGTACGAAACGAAATGGGGAATACAACATATCTGGAACTGGACACCACGCGGCCCCTGGACATTATCCTGCTGGGACGCATTGCCATCGACTTTAATCCGGCTTACTCCGACGAAGTGAAAGAGGAGTTCAAGCCCCTGAAGAAGGTGCATTACTTTGAGAAATTTGTCGGCGGTTCTCCGGCGAACATCGCCGTGGGAGTCAGCCGCCACGGTATGAAGGCCGGGTTCTTCGCCAAGGTTTCCGATGACGCATTTGGGGATTTCGTCACGGAATACTTTGACGGGGAAGGCATCGACACCAGCCATGTCACCCGCTGCACCGGCGGCGAGAAGTTGGGCCTCACCTTCACGGAGATGCGGTCCTCCACCGAGAGCAGCATCTTGATGTACCGCAACTGCATCGCGGATCTGCAGCTTTCTGTGGATGACATCGACGAAGACTACATCCGGACCGCTAAGGCGCTGCTCATCAGCGGCACCAGCCTCTGCGAGAGCCCTTCCCGGGAGGCGGCCATCAAGGCAGCCATGCTGGCCCGGAAGTGCGGAACGAAGCTGATCTTCGACATCGATTACCGGGCCTACAACTGTAAGAACCCGGATGAGATTTCCATCTACTATGCCATGATCGCCAAGGAAGCGGACATCATCATGGGCTCCCGGGAGGAGTTCGACCTCACGGAGCGCCTGATCCGCAGCGGCATGACGGACGAAGAGTCCGCGGCCTACTGGCAGGGGTACCACGCAAAGATTGTGGTGATCAAGCACGGCATGCAGGGCTCCACCGCTTACACGGCGGAGGGAGAGAAGTTCTCCATCAAGCCTTTCCCCGTCAGCGCCCGCAAGGGATTCGGCGGCGGAGACGGTTATGCGGCAGGCTTCCTCTATGGCCTGTATCAGGGGTGGAACCTTCAGGATTGCCTGGAATTCGGCTCGGCCGAGGCATCCATGATGGTGCGCAGCAACAACTGTTCCGATGATCTTCCGGGACCTGGGGAGGTTCGGGAGTTCATCGAGGCAGAGAAGAAAGAATTTGGGGAAATGGTTGGGCGAATTTGAAATTCGCCTTAACGAGTTATTTGGAGGAAGGGTATGTCAAAAACTGTTCGACTGACGACGGCGCAGGCCATCGTCCGCTTTTTGGACCATCAATACGTCTCCATGGACGGCGTGGAGACCAAATTCGTGGAGGGATTTTTCACCCTCTTCGGTCACGGCATCGCGGTAGGACTGGGGGAGGCCCTTGACACCGCACCCGGTGCTCTGCGGGTCATGCAGGGCAGAAATGAGCAGGGCATGTGCCACGCGGCCATCGCCTTTGCAAAACAGTCTGGCCGCCGCAGGATCATCGCCTGCGCATCTTCCATCGGCCCCGGCGCCGCCAACATGGTGACCGCCTGTGCCACCGCGACAGTGAACAACCTGCCGCTTCTGGTATTTCCTTCGGACACCTTTGCCTCCCGGCAGCCCGACCCGGTGCTGCAGCAGCTGGAGCAGAGCAATTCTCTGTCCACCACTACCAATGACGCATTCAAGCCCGTCTGCAAATACTGGGACCGTATCCAGCGCCCGGAGCAGATCATGACGGCTCTCATCAACGCCATGCGCGTCCTCACGGATCCCGCGGAGACCGGCGCATGCTGCATCGCCCTGCCCCAGGATGTGGAGGGCGAGGCCTTCGACTATCCCGAGTACTTCTTCGAGAAGCGGGTTCACCGCATCACCCGTCCCGTGGCGCCCCTTGAGGAGCTGCAGGATCTGGCGGAGGCCTTCCGGGGAGCGAAGAAGCCCCTGATGATCGTGGGAGGCGGCGTGAAGCACTCTGAAGCCGGAGAGACCCTGGAGAAGTTCGCGGAGGAATTTGGCATTCCCTACGGCGAGACCCAGGCCGGCAAGAGCGCCTGCATTTCTTCCCATGCGTATAACCTCGGCGGTATCGGTGTCACCGGTACTTCCGCTTCCAACCGCATTGCAGCGGAGGCGGATCTCGTCCTTGCGGTGGGCACCAGACTTTCCGACTTTACCACCGGTTCCAAGTGGCTCTTCCGCGGGGACCAGGTGAAGATCCTTACCATCAACAACAATCGCTACCACGCCTACAAGATGGACGCCGTGAAGGCGGTGGGTGATGCCAGAGAGAGCCTGAAGGGTCTGGCAGAGCTTCTTCGCAAAGACGGTTACCACAGCGCATACGCCGGTGAGATCGAGAAAGCCCGGGCAGACTGGGCTGCAGAGCGGGAGCACCTCGGTGCCATCCGCTACACCGGCGAAGATTTCGAACCCATCATCAAGGCCCGGGATCCCCGGACCATTCCGGAATTCGTCAAGCTTACCGGCGGCCAGTTGACCCAGACGGGTGCACTGATCACCATCAATAATCTCATCGATCCCGGCGCCATCATGATCACTGCGGGAGGATCCCTCCCCAGCTGCATGCAGCGCCTGTGGCAGACCGATCTGCGGGGCGGCTACCATGTGGAGTACGGATACTCCTGCATGGGATATGAAGTGGCGGCTACGTTGGGCGTCAAGATGGCGGAGCCGGAGCGGGAGGTTTACTGCTGTGTCGGCGATGCGGGATTCATCATGATGCACAGCGAGATCATGACCATCCGCCAGGAGCGCCGGAAGGTGAACATCCTGGTCTTCGACAACTGCGGTTTCGGCTGCATCAACAATCTGGAAATGACCCACGGCATCAGCTCTCTGGCCACCGAGTTCCGTTACACCGACGGTCAGAAGCCCACCGGCGACCTGCTGGATGTGGACTTCGCCAAGATCGGTGAGGGCTACGGCCTCAAGTCTTACACCTGCCGCACCTTCGAAGAACTGGAAGCAGCCCTGGAGGATGCGAAGAAGCAGGAGCGGAGCTGTCTCTTTGACCTGAAGGTCCTGCCCAAGACCATGACCGACGGTTACGACGCATGGTGGGATGTTGGAATTGCTCGGGTTTCCGAGAAGGAAAGCGTCCGGGAAGCCTGCGAGGAAGTGCTGGAGCACCGGCAGCAGGCGCGGAAATATTGATGGATTAGGAGGTTGAACATGAGCGAGCAGTTTGCAAGCGAGCTATTTGGATATACGGATGTGGATGCCTTTGGAGAGAAGGTCCTCACCACCTATAACAACGCCTACAAAGCCATGAACATGGACATCCGGGTGTACCGGCTGAAGGCGGGAGAAGGGTTTGGAGCGCTGTCCGATTATGAGGAGACGGCAATCCTGCTGTTGAAGGGCAAGGTGACTTTCGAATGGGAGAAGGAATCCAGAACCGTCAGCCGGGAGAGTGTCTTTACAGAGGGACCCTGGGCGCTGCACGTGCCGAAGGGCATGAAAGCCATGGTGCTTGCGGCGGAAGAATCTGACATCCTGGTACAGAAGACAAAGAATGAGAAGGACTTCACCCCGAAGCTCTACGCCCCGGAGGATGCTCCCTGGAAGTACAGTTCTGTGGGTAAATTCGGAAACGTGGCGAAGCGCCGGGTGAATACCATTTTCGATCACGACATCGCTCCCTGGTCCAACATGGTCCTGGGCGAGGTGCTGAACGATCGGGGCAACTGGTCGGGCTATCTTCCCCACCGCCATCCTCAGCCGGAGTGCTACTACTTCCTCTTCGACCGACCGGAAGGATTCGGTGCAAGCTTCGTGGGCGACCAGGTGTTTAAGAGTGTCAGCGGAAGCTTTTCCGCCATCCCCGGCGGGGAACTCCACCCTCAGTCCTGCGCACCGGGCTTCCAGATGTACACCTGCTGGATGATCCGCCATATCGACGGAAATCCCTGGCTCCAGACGGATCGGTGCGAAGATGAACGGTATGTGTGGATGCACGAGGCTAATTTTGAGGATGAAACCGGATGGAAGGAACTCCATGAGGAGTCCCACTAGACGGATCGTGTGGATACAGAAATTCTTACGGAAAGGATAGAACAATGGCACGTGAATTTATCATGCCGGGACGCATTCTCACGGGAGAAGGCGCCCTGAAGGATGCAAAAGTCTGGATTGCCGGGATGGGCAACAAGGCCATGATCGTCACGGATCAGGTCATGATCGACCTCGGCAACTGTGCAAAAGTGGAGGCCCTGCTGAAAGAGTGCGGCATCCCCTACTGCATTTACTCCGGGATCACCGGAGAACCCACTAACGGAATGATCGATGAAGGCCTGAAGCAGTACCGGGCGGAAGGATGTGATTTCCTCATCGCCCTTGGCGGCGGAAGCCCCATCGATTCCATGAAAGCCATCGGATCCCTGGTAAACGGAGCGGCGGATATCGCGGATTACATGGGCAAGGTCATCGATGTGAAGATGCCTCCCATGGTGGCCATTCCCACCACCGCCGGCACCGGATCCGAGGCAACCCAGTTCACCATCATTTCCGACACCCGCACCAACATTAAGATGCTGCTGAAGGGTGCATGCCTTATGCCGGATCTGGCGGTGATCGATCCCCAGTTTACCATGACCGCGCCCCCGAAGATCACGGCGGCCACCGGTCTGGATGCCCTGTGCCACGCATCGGAGGCATACACCTCCCGCAAGGCGCAGCCCATGTCCGACACCATGGCGCTGTCCGCAGTAAAGCGGATCTTCGAGTATCTTCCCAGAGCCTTCCACAACGGACAGGACATGGAAGCCCGGGTGCAGATGTCCATCGCGGCGCTGGAGGCAGGGGTAGCCTTCAACAACGCATCCGTCACCATCATCCACGGAATGAGCCGCCCCATCGGCGCTCTCTTCCATGTGGCCCACGGCATCTCCAACGCCATGCTGCTGAAGGAGTGCTTCACCTTCGCTCTGAGCGGAGCCTATGACCGGTTCGGCACCCTTGGCAGAGCCATTGGGGTTGCTACTGCAGAGGACGATGACAAGACTGCGGCGGAGAAGTTTCTGGCAGCAGTGGTGGAGCTCACGAAGGATTTGGAGATCCCCACTCTCGAAGAGTACGGCATCGATCGTGCAAAGTTCATGGAATCTGTGGATAAGATGACCGTGGACGCCATGGCCAGCGGATCCCCCTCCAACACCATGAGGGACGTGACCGCGGAGGACGTAAAGAAGATCTATCTTGCCCTGTGGGATTAACCGGGCAAAGAAAATAGAGAATCACCTTAGGAGGAAAATTACGAAATGATTAAGGTAGGTATTATCGGGGCAGGCCGTATCGGCAAAGTACACATTACCAGCATCTCCACCAGAGTGAAGGATGCGGTGATCAAGACAGTGGCAGATCCTTTCCTGAACGAAGAGACTGCTGCCTGGGCGAAGTCCATGGGAGTCCAGCACACCACAAAGGATTATCATGAGATCATTAACGATCCCGAGATCGACGCGGTGCTGATCTGTTCCTCCACCGACACCCATTCCCCCATTTCTCTGGAGGCCATCAAGGCGGGCAAGCACATTTTCTGCGAAAAGCCCATCGATCATGATGTGGACCGCATCAAAGAAGTCATCGAAGCCTTGAAGGGCACCGGCCTCAAGTACCAGGTGGGCTTCAACCGCCGCTTCGACCACAATTTCCAGGCAGTGCAGGCCGCTGTGGCAGCAGGTAAGATTGGCAGGACCGAACTCATCAAGATCACTTCCCGGGACCCCGAGCCCCCCTCCGCAGAGTACGCTGCGGTCTCCGGCGGCATGTTCCTGGATATGACCATCCATGATTTTGACATGGTCCGCTTCCTGGCAGGGTGCGATGCGGAGGAAGTCTATGTCCAGGCGGATTCCCTGGTGGATCCCGCCATCGGCAAGGCGGGGGATGTGGACACCGCCGTCATCACTCTGAAGATGAAGAACGGTGCCATCGCCGTCATCGACAACAGCCGCCGGGCAGTTTATGGCTACGACCAGAGAGCGGAGGTTTTCGGCTCTGAAGGTATGGTCCGGACGGAGAATGACACGGCCTCCCAGGTGCAGATCGCAGGCGCAAACGGCCTTACCACCGAGAAGCCCCTCTTCTTCTTCCTGGAGCGCTATATGGATGCTTACGGCAAGGAAGTCACCGCATTCCTGGATGCCATCAAGAATGGTACCGACACTCCGCTGGGCGTGGAGGATGGACTGGAGCCCGTGCTCATGGGCCTCGCTGCCAAGAAGTCCTGGCTCGTGCACAGACCCGTGAAGATTTCCGAGATCGGCTAAGGAGGGGACGGACATGCTGAATGCGAAGAATGTAAAACTGGGCATCGCCCCCATCGCCTGGACCAATGATGATATGCCGGATCTGGGGGCGGAGAACACCTTTGAACAGTGCGTCAGCGAGATGGCACTGGCGGGCTTTACCGGCTCGGAGGTGGGCAATAAGTATCCCAAAGATCCGGAAGTGCTGAAGAAGGCTCTGGAGCTTCGGGGCATGGAGATCTGTAACCAGTGGTTCTCCAGCTTTCTGCTCACCAAACCCTTTGAGGAAGTGGAGAGGGATTGTCGTGCGCAGCTCTCTTTCCTGAAGGCCATGGGGGCGAAGATCATCGGCTTTTCCGAGCAGAGCTACAGCGTCCAGGGGCAGATGGATACTCCTGTGTTTGGCCACAAGTATGTGCTGAATGATGAGGAGTGGAAGGCTCTCTGCGACGGTCTGAACCGCCTGGGCAAGATTGCCCTGGAGGAATACGGAATTTCCCTGACCTTCCATCATCACATGGGCACTGTGGTCCAGTCTCTGGCAGAGACGGATCGCCTGATGGAGGGCACGGATCCCAAATATGTGAGCCTGCTCTTTGACTCCGGCCACTTCGCATATTGCGGAGAAGATCCGGTTGCCATCGTGAAGAAGTACATCGGCCGCATCCGCCATGTGCACCTGAAGGACATCCGCCCGGAAGTGGTGCAGCGGGTCCGGGATGAGAACCTGTCATTCCTGCAGGGTGTCCGGGAAGGGGCCTTTACCATCCCCGGAGACGGCTGCGTGGACTTCCCCTCCATCTTCAAGGTGCTGGAGGAGAATGACTATCACGGCTACATGCTGGTGGAGGCGGAGCAGGATCCCGCCAAGGCCAACCCCCTGGAGTACGCCATCCGCGCCCGGAAATACATCAAGGAACAGACAGGGATTTAATAACGTAGTATAATCTACGTAACACGTTACCACGCTCGAATTGTGTGAGACGCAAGTAGGGGGAGCACAAGATGAACGCTGAAGAATTATACGCCAGATTCTTTCCGGACGCGTCGGCGGCGGCCTGCATCCTTTCGGTTGCTCTGATGCTGATGGCCGGCTTCCTTATGACCCGGATCACCAAAAAGCTGAAGCTGCCCAACGTCACCGCTTACATTGTGGCGGGAATCCTGCTGGGGCCCTTCTGCCTGGACCTGATCCCCTCCAGCATTGTGCAGGGCATGGGCTTTCTGCCGGACATCGCCCTGGCCTTCATCGCCTTCAGTACCGGAGAATTTTTCAAAGTCGATAAACTGAAAAAGAGCGGCCTGGGAGTGGTGATCATCACCCTCTTTGAGTCTCTGCTGGCCACCATTCTGGTCTTCATCCTCTGCGTGGGGGTCCTGCACCTGAGTCTGCCCTTCTCGGCGGTTCTTGCGGCTCTGGCAGCGGCTACCGCCTCTGCTTCCACCATGATGACCATCCGCCAGCTCCATGCAAAAGGCGAATTCGTGGACACTCTGCTCCAGGTGGTGGCCATGGACAACATCGTCTCCCTGGTGGCCTACAGCGTGGCCATCTCTGTGGCAACGGCCTACATCGGAGGCCAGAAGATCGGCCTGGCCAACACCATGCTTCCCATCCTCATGAATATCGGAGCCCTGGTGCTGGGTGGAGTCTTCGGCTTTCTCACCATGCTTTTCATGAAGACCAGGCACTCCACGGACAACCGCCTGATCATTGCCATCACCATGCTGCTGACTTTCTGCGGCATCTGTTCCCTCTGTGATGTGTCGCCTCTGCTGGGCTGCATGGCCATGGGAACGGTGTATATGAACACCACGGAGGACGAGCGCCTCTTTGCCCAGCTCAACTACTTCAGCCCGCCCATTCTGGTGCTTTTCTTCGTCCGGTCCGGTACATCCTTTGATCTGGGGGCTCTTTTCGGAAGCAGCGGCTCCATCGACGGGACACCTCTCATCGTCATAGGTGTGGGATATTTCTTTGTCCGGTTCATCGGCAAATATGCGGGATCCTTCCTGGGCTGCCATCTGGCCGGTAAGTCTGTCAAGATCCGCAACAATCTGGGTCTGGCTCTGATCCCTCAGGCGGGGGTGGCCATCGGACTGGCAGAACTGGGCGCCCGGACTCTTGGGGGTAATGTGGGACACAGTCTACACACCATCATCCTGGCTTCCAGCATTCTCTATGAACTCATCGGACCGGCCTGCGCCAAGGCCTCTCTGGCATTGACCGGCTCCTACTCCAGGGAACTGGAGCAGATCGCACCGGTGGAGCAGGTGACGGCATCAGGGGTGGAGAAGCCCCCTGTGGAGCTGTTGATCGAGCGGATCCAGAAGATTCAGGAGGAGATGGCCCGGGAGAAGAACCCTTACGAGGATATTTTCGAAGACGAGGCGGAGGCTTATCTGAACCAGGCGGAGGACGGAGAGCCGAAGCCGCGAAAGCGGGTACTGCGGGGGCGTCGTTTGAAGAAGGAGAAGGAGGAGTAGTCCATGGAAGATATTCGGATCATAGCACTGCGGCTGTTTGTGGCCCTTGTGATCTCCGCAGTCATCGGCTGTGAGCGGTCCCTGAAGCGGCATTCCGCGGGACTTCGGACTTTTATGATCGTCACCATGTCCGGCACGGTGGCCATGCTGTTGGACACTTATCTTGTAGGAGACTGCACCGGTCCCCATCTGTATGTTTTTTCCGGGATTTCCCTGGTGGCAGCGGTATCCATCAGCGTTCACTCTCTCTTCCGGAACTCCCGGAACCAGATCGAGGGTCTGACGACGGCAGCTGCGCTGTGGACGAGTTGTCTGATCGGTATCGCCACAGGGTACGGGGCGTTTGTGCTGGCTGCGGTCACCACGGCGCTGTTGCTGGTGATCTTATCGATGCTTCCCTGGCTGGAGGGTTTCCTGAAGGATCGTTCGTATCATTTTGAGATTCATCTGGAGCTGACGAGTGCTCAGTACTTGGAGAATTTCATCACGACGGTGCGCCGCCTTGGTATGTCTGTGGATGATATCGAGCTGAATCAGGCTTACGAGGCCTCGAACTTGAGTGTGTATTCGATTTCGATGACGATCCAGAGTAAGGAGCTGAAGCAGTACAAGACGCACCAGGAGTTGATCACTGCCCTGGACACGCTGGAGTACGTCAGCTATATTGAGGAAATGTAAGGCATACGGGAGCCGCTTGGCTCCCGTTTTTCTGTGCCCCCGCAGAATCCTGCGACCGTTCACATTCAGCCGTGGGGGCCGGGCGGTAGCCCTCTGTGAGACTGCTCCGTCGAAGGATGGTTCTAGGGGAAATGGGCATAGCTTGGTATCGTGTCACGCGGACCGGAAACACTCGGCATCCATGCCTCGGTGTTTCCTAAAAACAACATCGTGTTGTTTTTG
>JAEEGF010588233.1_pt1 | contig 17576 bp, 12 predicted proteins | sample 9134171 | NCBI WGS metagenome assembly JAEEGF01 (sample SAMN16246542, study PRJNA631951) | gut metagenome | biome: gut microbiome; feature: rumen; material: AP-attached | host: Bos | place: Iran: Karaj | collected 2018-10 | reverse complement strand
TCGCTGAGCATCAGGTGGTGCAGCTGGCCGTCCTTCAGGTCAAGGAGCCGTTTCGTACTATTAATATTACCATTATCGTTGTCGAGTAGTTCGAGGCAGGGCTGTTCAACCGTTGCGTCATCGGTGGTGAACTTGATGAGCGCAATATTGCAAGGCAACAGGAAGCGATAGCTACCGCTCAGGTTAGCAGCTCCCGCGAGTTTCTTCACGGCGTAGTCGCCAACATATTGCCCCGTCCAATCATCGAATTCAGGCCTCAGCAACTGCAGGTCGGCCGCGCCGTCGAGGTTCACGTCGATGAGTGGACGACCGTCGTCACCGTAATGCATGTAACCGTCAAGCATGGTCAGCAGATCCCACACGTCCAAATCAACAACCTTCTCTGTAACTTCCGTCAAGTCGATAACCGCCTCATGGCCCCACTCGGCGTAGAGCGTCGTGTTTTCGCTGAAGGTATAGTTGCGGCCGACAAAATAGCGTTTGCCTGTGCCGTCGGCCTTGGTGTTCCAGCAGACGAACAGGTGGTCCATCCAAGGGGTAAAGGTGCAGTTAGGAATCGTCATGGCGATGCCAGCGCGACCGCTGAGAGCATCCACAGCATTCGAGCCGTTGTTGGAGTCGAAGGTCAGGGTGACGGCCTCGGGTACAGTCAGGCGAACTTCTACCATTGCGTCGCTGCCCAGGCTGTAGGTATAGGTCTCCGCCGGAGTAACACCATTATAGAGGAACGCAGCATCGTAGTACAAGAACTGCGAATACTCGCCAGCCGCAGCGGCATCCCATCTCTCCTTGGGGATATAGACCCACAGCGTGCCGCTCTGTCCCTCGTCCGTGAGCGGTTCCGACATGCGGTTGCCCACGTTGTGTTCGCCGGCGCCCTTGTAGGCATCGATTTGCCAAACGGTGTTGGTTAATGGGAAGTATGAGGTTGCATCGCCTCTGTACGGCACCACCGCCACGGCGTCGGCCCGATGCGCAGGTTTCCCCTCGTTCTGGAACCAGCCCAAGTTCAAACTGCTTACCGTCACGGGGATGTCCGTCCACTCCTGACCGTAGGGGATCTCCACCGTTGTTGCTGCCGTCGTGGTAACAGCAGAGGGGTAATAGACTTGACAGGTTGAAGGCACACCGAAGTTCCAATAATCCCCTTTTTCCACATTGTCCCATTGCTCTGGAGTGCCGTCGTAGTAAATACTTGTTAAACTAGAACAACCTCTAAAGGCATCGTCTCTAATAATTGTCACGCTTTTCGGGATAGTGACAGAGGCTAAACTGTTACATCCTTTAAAAGTTTCCTTTTTAATGGTTGTAACTCTATTAGGGATAGTGATGTAAGTTAAGCCAGTGCAGCCTTCAAAAGCATTAATTTCAATGGTTGTTACGCTATTAGGGATAGTAACGGAGGCTAAACTGGTACAGCCTTCAAAAGCATTATTTCCAATTGTTGTTACGCTATTAGGGATAGTAACGGAGGCTAAACTGGTACATCCTTCAAAAGCTTTATTTTCAATTGTTGTTACGCTATTAGGGATAGTAATGGAAGTTAAACTGGTGCAGCCATTAAAGACTTCTTGTTTAATGGTTGTCACGCTATTGGGGATAATGACGGAGTGTAAACTGGTGCATCCAGAAAAAGCACTCCATTCAATTGTTGTCACGCTATTAGGGATAGAGACGGAGATTAAATCGGTGCAGCCAGAAAAAGCAGCCCTTCCAATGGTTGTCACGCTATTAGGGATTGTGACGGAGAATAAACCAGTGCAGTGCATAAAAGATGATCCTCCGACTGTTGTCACGCTATTGGGGATAGACGTATTTTTACATCCGACAACCAAGGTATTAGTGGCGGTTTCAATGATGGCATTGCAATCGTCGCGGCTGTCGAAAAGAGGATTGTTGCTATCTACAACGATTGTTGTGAGGCTTGTGCAGTTGTCAAACGGAAAGGAAGAACTACTTGTCACGTTCTCTGAAATCGTGACAGTAGTGAGATTTGGGTAATCATTTAAAACGTTGTATTTTAAATTGACATGCCCCAACGTGAGCGATTTGACGTTCGCATTGCCCCAGCTCTCTGTATTAATGGTTTGTTTTGAAGGATCGATGATGTCCTCCGGGACACAGTCGATGGTGAGGTGGCCGCTTTCATCGAGCAGTGTCCAATAGAGGCAGGAGGAATTCGCGTAAGACGTGCCGTCGCTCCATCCGTCGCCACACCAGCCGCAGCTGCCGTCATCGCATTTGACCACGAGGTTGGGCGAATACTGATAGTTATAACAGCTCCAGTTCGCCATCAGGCCGGGGTAGTTTATCTCCGTCTTTGTATAAACCCACTCACCATTTTCAAGTTTCTTATTGTTGATTTTGGAGAAGGGGTAGGAATCCGGGGCGATGGAGACTGCATTTCCGAAGGTTACTTTCGTGAGGCTGTTGCAGCCCTCGAAGGCGCGGTCGCCGATGGAGGTCACGCCAGGCAAGGTGAGCTCCGTGATGCCGCTGCCCTTGAAGGCATTGCCAATCTCCGTCATAGAGGCGGGAAGATGGTTCTTGGCGCTCTTGATGGTTACTCCATTGTTGTCGATAAGCTCAACGGTCGTAAAGTTCGCATGTTGCACATAGGGCATGTTCTGAACTGCCGCGTCTTGGTAGAACCTGATGGTCTGCAAATCCGTGAACCCGGAAAAAGCATTCGGACTGAAGCCGAGGACCGTTTTGCCATCAATCGTCTTGGGGATGGTAAGACTCGTGATACCTGTCGGATCTCCATCTTCGGTTTTTTTGCCAGTAATGTTGCATCCTCCAGCAACCTCGTTATAATACCATCCGTTGCTTGATAATATGTCGGCCCACACCGTAGCTGTGGTCAATACCGCGAGCAGCAGTGTCATCGCCACCCGTTTCGCTGTTGCGGCCACGGCCATCGCCCGAGCCGAAATCATTCTAATGGTGTTGGTTTTTTTGTTCATATTGCTGATTATTTTTGTTTTGCATATTCATTGAATGTCTATCGTGCCGGGGCTGTGGAGCCGCCGCCGGGAGTCGCCGTCGCTCACGCTGCTCACCGGGATTGTCAAAACTAATGTTCTGACGCTGCAAAGATAGGCATTATTTTGTTATCTTCCCAATAATTATCCATTTATTTTCAGCCTTCGGAGAAGATTTAGTTCATCCAGCCAACAATTGCGGTAAACCAATCCCAGGAGACAGGAGTCAGGAGACAGGAGTCAGGAACTCCGAAGAAAGAGAGAGGGCTGGCAGCAGATGCTGTCGGCCCTCTTTAATTTGAACTCACAAGATGTCTGACTCTATGCGAGCCAGACATCTTGAAAGCAAACATCATTTAACAAAGACCTTCTTGCCTCCGATGATATTAATTCCCTTGCGGGGCTTATCCATCCGCTGGCCGTTGAGATTGTAGATTGGTGTTTCAATTGTCTTATTCTGCAATACTCCATCAATGCTTGAGGGAGTACATCCTTCATATTCAAAATACAATTCTACCGCATCGCTATAGTAATATGGCGTCCAGCCTTTGGATTTCGCTTTAGCCACCATATCGATAGTTAAGCCATCGCTGGGATATTCTTCTAACGGCCAGTGGCTCCATGCGACGTAGATAGGATAGTTCTTTCCAGAATTATTGTCTGGGAGGCTGTTGATCAATTTATCCCATTCATTATCCTTTATATTGTTTTTATAGCAATATATGACATTCAATTTTGAGTTGTCTGAGACATCCAGAGACGTCAACTTATTCCTTGAACAATTTAAATATGTTAGATCGGTAAAAAACTCTATTCCTTTCAAGTTGCAAATATCACAGTTCTCTACATAAATAGTTGTTATTCTTTTTATCTCATTTTCACTAATGAACCCATCCTTTCCATAATCTTGTTCGAGCAAGTAATTGCGGAAATTTTCATCAGGGAAGTTAGTGGCATCAATAACAATATTATCTTTAGTTGATGGTTCTGTTGAAGATGCTACGTGCGTCTCCTTAATACAGGGATAGCCATTCTCGTCCGCAGTCCATATTCCTTTGGCAAGTTCAATCTGACTATACACATTCAATTGGTCTAGGAAGTTCGCTGTTTTCATTTGTGAAGAAGAAAAAGATGTGTTCCCGTCAGCACCATCTTTGGTAATAAAATTAACCCAAGATGGCATTTCATGAGAAACATCAGAGTTGCTAAAACAAGCTTTTGCATACTCCGTAGAAAGGCTTGATTTCTCAGCAACTACGCCTCCATACCGAGCGCCTCCAACATCATACCACATCCTAACGGAGTTCCCTTTTATCTTATTAATAATGCTATAGCAATTTATTGATTTAGACCCAATACCGCTTATGTAAAACCATGTGGTCCCAGCGCAATCGTTATCGAATTCAATGTTATTTATAATGCTTCTACAGTATGAAATTGTAGGATGTCCTCCTGAGATTCCTGCGATACCTGCCCCTGTAATGTTTCCTCTTTTCGATGGTGTATGGCATGTTATTTCTGATGAAAGGTTTTCACAATATTCAATCTTTACATAATTACTGGAACTTCCAGCTATTCCACCAATAGAAGGTGGATTTGAAGTATTATTATAATAATCACTTGCATGAAGATTCCCTTTGTGAGAACAATAGGAGATATTGGCATATTCCCCTGCCCATCCACATATTCCACCAACATAAACTTTTTCGTTTGGTGTTGACTTATTGCAATACACATCCATTTCGCTAACACAATTACTTATACTGGCAGAACGTTTAAGCCTACCAACTATACCGCCTACATCATAAGTGTCCCCATTGCAGCCTGATACAGGATCATCGATTTTCACTTTCCCCTTAAAAATAGTGTTTTTGATACTACTACCTCTAAAGTCCCCCCAAAAGCCATATGCATTTTGTATATTTTCTTGGTATTTGATGCTGATGCCGCTGATTGTATGGCCTTGGCCATCAAATGAGCCTTCGAATACATCTACATAATTAATGCCTATGGTATTCCAGTCTCTTCCTGAGAGATCTATATCACTTCCAAGTTTAATAGTCATTCCTTTGAATGTGGTATATCCATTGTTAACAAGAAATGCCACTCCTGCCAATTCTTTATTTGTGGTGAGGGTAAAAGAGTTTTTACTCTTATCAAACCATGATATATCATAGTTGTCTGCCCATGTCGAAGCCACTGCTTTAAATGGTGTATATGAAAGCACTAATGTGATAGTAATAAGTTTAATTATATTTTTCATTTTAGTTAAATTGTTTTGTTAATATTGTTAGTTATTGTTCTCATTATGAAATGCTACGCTTAGTGCGGCAGAATTACCATAAATCTCACATAGTGTCTGACACTATGTAAGCAAACCGACTGCGGAAAATAATAAAACCTTCTTCATAATCGCTAATTGTTTGTTATTTATACTATTGGTCTATATACTACCTGAACATCTTGGGGATACTGCATACTATGAGTGCAGCCTGAATGGAAAACGGTTTGGTTGTTTAGTTCTTTTGAAGTCGCAGATTACAAAAGTAATTGTGTCAAAATCCTAATCAAGAGAACACAGTGCAAAATTAAGAATAATCGATCATATCTGATGACGATATGCGTTAAAAAAACATAAACGAGATAAATTCGTTTCTGTCTGAAATAGTTGACTCCCATAAAGCCTTATATGTTTAAACAATTAAGAATTTGCATCGAATACATGCAAAGTGGTGTTTCCTTTTCATTTGATCATGCATCACATCACTCTTGGAATCGTGTGCGCTTGAATTCTCGGAGCCTTTCTCTTCTGGTCATTTTTTTATTATTTTAGAGGATAATTTTGCAGTTTCAGAAATAATGCATATCTTTGTACACATAAATCAAAACTATAAGAGATAATGATGCAACTAATTCAGAAAACACTCCGCGATCATGTCGGCATGCGACGAACCGTCATGCTACTGTGCCTGCTCATTACGACTGCCGTCTGCCATGCTGCCAAAGACGACTTCATCCGCCAAGCCGTCAGTCTGGGAGTCAATGCCAATGGGTGCTACCTCATTGAAAACATCGAGTATAAGAAAATCAGTCAGAAGAAGCTGTGCAAGATGCTGAAAAAGCAAAACTATGTAGCAGCCGAGATTACGACCAATGCCAAGGGACATGTACAAAGCGCCTACTTCATTACTCCTGACGACTACTACAAGTACCTCTACTACACCCTTGGCACCATCGATGGCGACGCTTCGGTGGAGGCACTAAAGGGTATCGGCACAGCCCGCTTCGTCTATGCGAAGCCCATCAGGAGGACCATCTTCGACAGCAAGCCGATACGCTACGACGAAGAGCTTGATGAAGAGACACCGGTATACTGGTCAGGTGACCTCTATAACGGCTATATCGACGGCACAGGCATGGGCTTCTACGCCATTGAGCGTCGGAAGTATTACTTCTTCAAGGGAAACTTCGTTTCAGGCATACCTGTTTCCAATATTGAAACGAAAATGTACGAATGCCACCTGTACGACATCCTTGACAGCAAGCCCTTCGACAAGGGGAAAGTGGTGTCGGAGACTCGTGCCCACGCCAGCTCCAAGCTCATCCACCGAAAGTTGAAATACTGCAAGGACAACGACATGAAGCAGGCCTACTATCGCCACCAGCAGGTCGCCAATGCCGAGTTGCCTGCCCAATACATTAAGGAGGCCAAGGAGATCATTCGTCTCGGCAAGACCCCCGTACTCAGTAAGACAACCATGGGCAGCCTCAACGGCGTGGCACAGACCATCGTCTTCGAGGGCAACCCCAAGGAAGAAGAAAAACGCTGTGCGCTGGAGGTCATGTCGCACGTTAATACCAAGGCCGACGAGGCACTGCTTTATATGAACGTCCTCGACGGACTCTTCTTCGCCTCAGCCGAAAAGTCAAAGCAAGCCACCAAAAACATCACCAGCGGATGGACCTTCGGCTATATCAACAACTCCAACTACTGGGAACAGCTGAAAGAAGCTGCTCTCTCGGCAAAGAAGCTCAAGACCATGCCATCAGCCAAGAGCATCAAAGCGAAGGTAGTAGCTGCCGAGACGAAGATCAACAACTGGGGCAAAAAAGCCTTCACGATGAGGGAGCAAAGTCAGGAAAAGGGCAAGAAAGCTTTCAAGAAACTCATCGGCGACGCCTGGCGCAAGGCTCTGAGTGAGAGCTCAGGCAGCTACAGCTCCAGCCACGATGACGACGACGAGCGCTATCGTAGTACCGTCGAGAATCTCAAGATGCCGGAATACACCGTCAACTCCGACTGGCATGACGTCATCTCCAGTATGATGAACAAAGGAGCAGAACAGACCAAGTATATCACCTTCTCAGATACCCAGAAGGAAGCCAAACTGGGACGACGCAAGAGTACCAGCGGCAAATATATCTATAAGGTCCACAGCACCAACGCCGACTACTACACTGAGAACGATGCCATCATTGCAGCCTATGCCTATCAGAAATACAACCTGGTACGCAAAAAGGGCGAGTGGGATTAAGGAATTGGGAATCGGATGGTAATCAAAAGAGGATGTGTCAAAATAGGCACATCCTCTTAATATGTATGGCGGCGAATGGATTATTTCTTCTTCGACGAGATTTTCAGCGTCTTCACCTGCCCACTGTTGCTGGTTTTGGTGGCTTTCTTGGCGGTGGTGGCAGACTTCGTCGCGGTGGTGGCTGCGGGCTTCTTGTAATACTTCTGTGCCTCGGGGAGCCAGCCCTGGATCTGACTGATACGGGTGGCATCGGAGGGGTGGTCGCTCAGGAACTCGGAGGTGGTGTTGGTCTTGCTGGCGGCCATGCGCTGCCAGAAGGTGACGGCCGTCTGGGGATCGTAGCCTGCCATAGCGGCGAAGATCAGTCCCATGTGGTCGGCCTCGCTCTCGTGGTTGCGGGAGTAGCTCAGGTTCTTGAAGTTGAAGCCGTTGGCCACAACGGCACTGATGAGCGACGTGGTGTTGGTGCCCATACCAAGCATGCCGGCCACGGCTGCGCCGATCTGGAGTCCCTGCTGCTGCTTCATCTGCGTGCTCATCTGCTCGGCAGAGTGGCGGGCGACGGCGTGGGCTATCTCATGGCCCATGACGATGGCGAGCGACGACTCGTCCTGAGTGATGGGAAGGATGCCCTCGTAGACCACAATCAGTCCGCCAGGCATGCACCAGGCATTGGCTTCCTTGTTCTGAACCAGATTGAACGTCCATTTAAAGTTGGCCAGTTCGGAGCCCAGTCCGTTGGCATTCATGTAGGAGGTGACGGCGTTGGCGAGGTTCTGCCCCACCCGCTTCACCATGGCCGTGTTGGCGGCATTGGTGGAGAGCTTGGCCGTCTTCATAAACTCCTGATACTGCTGGGTTGCCAGGCCGAGCACCTGACCGTCCTCAACCATCAGTGTCTGTGTGCGCCCCGTGATGGGCACGGTGTGCTGGGTACCGCAGCTTGCAAGCACTACGGCTACCATTGCCAAAAGAATGACTTTCAGATTTCTCATACACTTAAAATATTTAGGTTTATGGCTGCAAAGATAACACAAAATTCCGATACTTACAAATTTTCGGCAAAAAAAGAGGCATCCCCTAAGGAATGCCCCCAACTACTAATAATAACTAAAAAACTATTCTTTTCTCTTTTTACTTGTTCAGACCACGGTTGTTCATGGTGATGTTAAGCAGCATGAGGTAAGTGTGCATCTGTTCCTCGTTGAGGACATAGCGCATCCACTTCACGTCGTTCTCGATGGCACGGTCAATGTAGGCCCTGCGGTCGTTCTTGCCGTACTCAGCGGCGAACTTCAGCTCAGAAGCAAACGTGTGGTGAATCTCTGCCACTGCCTCTTTCTGGTCGTCTGCCAGGTTCAGTGCCTTGGAGAGCTTGTTCATATTGATGTTCAAATCATAAGCCTCCATGTTCTCTACACTGGCTACATTCTCACCTTCTGCAAATGCTGTAGTCATGCTCAGCATTGCTACCATTGTCAAAATCATCTTTTTCATCTTTTTACCCTTTCTTTTCTTTACTCGGAGCTTTTGTGTTATCCTGATGCTCCTACTGTTAATAATGTTATCCTTTAATGTCTTTTGACGGTGCAAAGGTACGGCGATTTTTTGGACCACGCAAGCGTTTACGTAAAATTGTGTGCGATAACAGCCCTTTTGTTGATGCATATCAAATAATGGTCGGAATATAGATTTTTTCATATTTTTGGGCTAAACTGGCACGTATATCGGGGAAAATGCGTATCTTTGCAGCGCCTTATATATAATAAGGTGTAAGAAGAGTTTATAGTTTAGAGTTTAGAGTTTATAGTATATGGATAAACCACAGAACAGATTCCTCTCAGTGACATACCAGCTGTACACGGTGAGCAACGGAGAAAAGACGCTGGAGGAGCAGACGGGCACAGAACAGCCCTTTGAGTTCATTACAGGCTACGGCATCGCCCTCGACGCCTTTGAGAAAAACCTCATCGGCCTGGAGAAGGACGCTGAGTTCGACTTCACCCTGCAACCCACGGAGGCCTTCGGAGACTATATTCCCGAAGGCATGCACAAACTGGGGCGCGACATATTCACCATCAACGGAAAGTTCGACAATGAGCATATCTTCCCAGGAGCCGTCATCACCATGAACGATACGGAAGACCACCAGTTCATGGCCAGGGTGGTGAAGATCGAGGACGACGGCGTGACCATCGACACCAACCACCCGCTGGCAGGCAAGGCGCTGAACTTCACGGGACAGGTGATAGAGAACCGCGAGGCCACCGAGGAGGAGATCAACAAGCTGATCAAGATGCTGACTGGCGGCTGTGGCGGCTGCGGCGGCTGTGGAAACCACAACGGGAACTGCGGCGACGGATGCGGCGACGGATGCGGAGGATGCAAATGAATACGCTAGGGACATTATTCAGGCTGACGACCTTCGGCGAGAGCCACGGTGAGGCGATTGGAGGTGTGGTGGACGGTATGCCGCCAGGCATTGACATCGACATGGCGTTCATACAGAGTGAACTGAACCGCCGCCGTCCAGGACAGAGCCGCATCACCACCTCACGGCAGGAGCCAGACCAGGTGGAACTGTTGAGCGGCGTGTTCGAGGGAAAGTCAACGGGCTGTCCCATAGGGTTCATCGTCAGAAACCAGAACCAGCATTCACAGGACTACGAGAACATGCGCTGCCTGTTCCGTCCGTCACATGCCGACTATACCTATCACGAAAAATATGGCTTCCGCGACCATCGTGGCGGCGGGCGTTCATCGGCACGCATCACCATCAGCCGCTGTGTGGGCGGGGCATTGGCCAAACTGGTGCTGAGACAGAAGGGCATCAGCATACAGGCATACACCTCACAGGTGGGCAGTATCGCGCTGGACCGCGACTACCATCGCTACGACCTCTCGTTGACAGAGACGAACGCTGTGCGCTGTCCCGATCCGGAGAAGGCCGCAGAGATGGAGGAGCTGATCACGAGGATGAAGGCCGAGGGTGACACCATCGGAGGCGTCATCACCTGCGTCATCAAAGGCTGTCCCGCAGGACTTGGAGAGCCGGAATTCGGAAAACTGCACGCGGCACTGGGAGCAGCCATGCTGAGCATCAACGCCGTGAAGGGCTTCGAATATGGTGAGGGCTTCAGCGGCGTCACTGCGCGAGGCTCTGAACAGAATGACATCTTCGTTTCCACCGACAACGGTATCACCACCGCTTCAAACCACAGCGGAGGTATTCAGGGAGGCATCTCCAATGGTCAGGACATTTATTTCAGAGTGGCATTCAAGCCCGTGGCGACAATACTGCAGGAACAGCAGACGACGGACCTTGAAGGAAATCCCGCAACATTCACTGCCCGTGGGCGTCACGACCCATGCGTTTTGCCAAGAGCCGTACCTGTGGTGGAAGCGATGGCGGCTATGACAATTTTAGACCATTATTTGCTGAGAAACTCAGCTGTTTTATAGAATAGGACCATTATATTGCAAAAAAATGCAAAAAAATTTTGTTTCTATCAGAAACTTTACGTATATTTGCAGATGCATTTAGGGTTTGTGAAAATCCGAGATGCTTTAGTTAAGTCTAGTTTAGTTTTTGTGTTGGTTGGGGGCTACCGATTGGTAGCCCCCAAATTTTTAATGTCACCCCTCGAAGAGGGGCTGGCGATTGCTAGCCCTCAAATTTTTAATGCAGAGCTAGCTCTGCAATTCTCCATCATCCCCCAGGGGGTGAGTTGAGATAAGCAGGGTGAGAACCCTGCAAATAATGGGGTTTGGGGTGGTCAAATCACCCCGATGATTTCCTGTACAGACTGGCAACCGTGGGAGTCGAGCCAGGCGTTGATGTCATCGCGGACCTTAATGGATATGGCGGGATCGAGGAAATTGGCCGTGCCGATCTCTATCGCCGTGGCACCTGCCATCAGGAACTCTATCGCATCCTTGGCAGAAGAGATGCCCCCAAGTCCGACCACGGGAATCTTGACAGCCTTCGCCACCTGCCACACCATGCGCAAAGCCACGGGCTTCACGGCAGGACCACTGAGGCCACCTGTATTGATGCTCAGCAGCGTCTTGCGGCGCTCGATATCGATGGCCATTCCCATCAGCGTATTGATCAGCGACACACTGTCGGCACCTTCAGCCTCAACGGCACGGGCTATCTCAGTGATGTCCGTCACATTCGGCGAGAGCTTTACGATCAGCGTCTTATGATAGGCCTTCCTGACAGCCTTCACCACACTCGAGGCCCCAGCACAAGTGACACCAAAGGCCATACCGCCGTCCTTCACGTTAGGACAGGAGATATTCAGCTCAATAGCGGGAATCTTCTCCAATGCATCGATACGGGCTGCACACTCGGCATAATCCTCGGGCGACGAACCGCTGACGTTGACAATCATATTCGTGTCGATATCCTTGATCTGCGGATAGATGTGTTCACAAAAGTAGTCTACGCCCTTGTTCTGCAGCCCCACGCAATTGAGCATACCACTGGCCGTCTCAGCCATGCGGGGATAATCGTTGCCCTCACGGGGTTTGAGCGTCGTACCCTTCACAATAATCCCGCCAATACCGTCGAGCGGCATCAGGTCGGCGAACTCCAATCCGTAGCCGAAGGTGCCGGAGGCAGTCATCACGGGGTTCTTCAGCGCGAGTTCCTTTATCTTTACACTTAAACTTGCCATCTCTCTTAATTCTTAATGATTAATTATGTCCAAAGCAGTTTTCGGACATCAAACACGGGTCCGTCCTTACAAACACAGAGATTACCATCGACGGTCTTCTCCACACAACAGAGGCAGGCGCCCAGGCCACAGGCCATCAGGTTCTCAAGCGAGACCTCACAGGCGATGCCCTTCTCCTTGGCCAAACGGGCCACAGCCTTCATCATCGGCGTGGGACCACAGGTGGAAATGCGGTCAAACTGCTCCTGCTGGAGGATGCTGTGGTTGGTCACAAAGCCTTTCTCGCCCTCGCTGCCGTCCTCGGTGGTCACAAATACGCGCCCGTACCTATTAAAAATACTAATAAGAAGCAGGTCGTTGGCAGTACGGGCTCCGAGCAGGAAGGTGGGTTCAATACCCTGTCGCTGCATCTCAGCACCCATATAGAGCAGGGGAGCAACACCAACACCGCCACCAATGAGCAATACACGCTCTCCAGACTTGGCTGCGGTAAAGCCGTTGCCGAGGGGCAGAAGACAGTTCAACAGATCGCCGGCCTTCAACTCAGCCAGCTTTCTTGTCCCGTCGCCAACAGTGGCCACCAACAGCCATAACTCATTCTGCTCACGGTCCAGAAAATTGATGGAAATGGGGCGACGCAGGAATGTACTCGGGGAACCGTCTACGCGTACCTCAACAAACTGTCCAGGCAACATTTCAGGAAGCGGACGGTCGTCTGTGAGTTTCAGCAGGACATACCGTTCGTGAATCCTATCCACCGACTTGACCCTGAGGTCGAGCAAATATTTCTTCATAAAAAAAGTACCTTTGTATTTCTGGATGCAAAGGTACAACATTATTTTGAAACTACAAAATCTTATTTCTTCTGGGGGATGAACGTGTCCCAAGTCTGATCGTCGTAGAACACCCGGATCTCGATGACACGCCGTTGTGGTTTGTCAATAACTTTTACTTCCATCTGCGACATTTCCGGGCGTGTACTTTTTACACTATTAAAAGTATGAGGCGTCGGAGTGGTCATTTGAGGAGCCGATGACTGAGGATGATCAAAATCGAGCATCGGGGAGGAGGGGATAGGGTGGTTCATCTGACCAGCATTATCATAGGATAAGGCACTGCCGTCAGAGGGTTGAGCAGCACTTTCGTCAGTAATATACATATCACCAGATCCGAACATCAACCAATCGGTACTGATGTTAGGAATTTTCTTTTTGATAGCTTCCACCACACTCAGGGTAGGACGGGTACGCTCGTTATAGATGCTACTAAGGGTGGCTGGAGCAAGACCAATAAAGTCCGCGAATACCTGTTGAGTCATGTGCTGCGACTCCATGATTTGACGAATTCGATCTTTCATTTCGTTGAATAAGTGGTTTAAGGGCTAAAAAAGCCCGTTTTGTTTTCAGTTTACAAAGGTAAAGCAAAAATTTGAATTATGCAAGAATCTGAAAAAGAATTTAGATTTTTAAACTATTGATTTGCGTTTTTAGATTTTAAAATCTGATCGTTTAAATCTATAAAAAGTGACTTCAGAATTACAAACGCAAATTTACAATAATAAACCTTTACAAAGAATAAATAGAGCCGTTTAAATGGAAAATACTGGCTATAAATGAGGTACTTACGTAAGATATATAGTAAAAACCCATATATACAGGATTTGTAAAGTGGAATATAGGTATTATAACAACGATTTACGGCTAAAAGATATGTAACATGTTGATATTCTGATGTTTAACAAGCAATGCAAGTTGCTGTATATTTATGAATATGATTTTTGAAATCAACATATTTTGATATACAAATTTATTCTTTAGAATTTGGAATTTGGTTTTTATTTCCAAATATTCACTTGTAAAATGTAAATTCTGTAGTATAATTATCTTGATTTATGTATGTAATTATGATTTCTTAAATCTTAAAGAAAGTGAATGTCGAATTTTGGGTGAGAGATTTGAGAGATTTTTTTCATTTCTCGCGTATTCTGGACAACGGGAGGGAATTATGAAAATACGCGAGTTTTGAAGGGGTAGAAATCGTGCGAAACCCTTGATTTTATGGGCATTTAGGCCTAAAAAAAGCACTCACGAAAAGTGCTGTTTTTAGAAATTCTAGAGTGAAAAAGAAGCAAAATAAGGGTCAAATCAGTGCAAAATGTAAAAAATCAGTTCCTTCATAAGCTCCCCTGGAGGGGTGTTGGGGTTGTCCAATCCCTTACTTTTCGCATCTATCTCGCGTATCTTGGAAATTATCTGCATCACTTTCATTCCAGAGTAGTTTCTCATACCAGTCATATAATCTTTGGCAGCCCACGGATTTCGCAATTCGAGCCAATCTGCGACAGCTTCCTGACTCTTCGGATTTGGCGAATAATAGGCGATCATCAGATTCTGGAAATAATTGAAGAGCAACGGGAGAAAAGAGTAGATGCTTCCAGCCTTCGGATTTTCGTCAAAATATTTGATTATCTGATTTGCCTTGAACACATTCTTGTTCACGATAGCTGTCCGCAGCTCAAATCCGTTGAAATCCTTGCTGACTCCAATCTGGTCTTCCACCACCTGAGGGGTCACTCTCCTATCCTGCTCCGGCAGCGAGAGGATCACCTTGTCCAGCTCACTGGTCAGGCGGCTGAGGTCGGCGCCGATGTTGTCGGCTATCATCTGCATGGATTTCGGATCGATGCTCACCTGACGGACGGAAAGATAGCGCTCGATGAAAAGCGGCAGTTCCTTGTCGGACAGTTTTTTGCTCTCGAAAAGCACGCCAGCCGACCTGATGGCCTTCACGTACTCCCTTTTTCTGCCGTCAACGGTACCGTTCTTATGGCACATCACGAGGATTGTTGATGGCATCGGCTGCTTGAAATAACGCTCCAGAGCCTCTGTGTTCTTCACGTTTTGAGCCTCTTTGACGATAATAACCTGCTTTTCCGACATCATTGGATAACGCCGTGCATAATCGGCAATCTGCGAGGCATTCACGTCGGAGCCAAACAATACGGTCTGGTTGAAATCACGCTCCTCAGGCTGCAGCACATGCTCGGCAATATAATCGGCAATCTGATCGATATAGTAGGATTCGTCACCCATCAGATAGTAGACGGGAGCGAATTGTCGGGCCTTCAAATCGGCCATAATACTGTCGAAACTTACATTTTTTGCCTCAGCCATAGCGTTATTTCGAATATTATTTGTACTTTTGCGCTTGCAAAGATACAAAAATGTTTCGATTAAACCTACCTCCATACCCCACAAAAATACAAGAAAAGGGGGAAAAACGTCAGATTTTCGACTTCCTGCGTCGAAAATGGGTGGCGCTGACACCTGAGGAATGGGTGCGTCAGCACTTCACTCACTACTTGGTGGAACAGAAAGGCTACCCCAAGGGACTGCTTGCCAACGAGGTGGAACTGCGCATCGGGGAGAAGAAACTGCGCTGCGATACATTATTATATAATAAGGAGCTCTGTCCTCGCATGATTGTCGAATACAAAGCCCCTACCATACAACTTCAGCAGAAGACCTTCGACCAGATATCGGCCTACAATCTTCTGCTGAAAGTGGATTATCTTGTCGTCAGCAACGGACTACAGCACTATTGCTGCAAGATGGATTACGACCACCAGTGCTACCAGTTCCTTGAGTCTGTTCCTGACTACCAAAATCTCTGACACGGAATTATTCCATATCGTCAGCGTCAGTAACCTTCTTCGAGGTTACTGACTTACGGATGGAGCGCTTGCGAGGCTTCTTCTCCTCACCTGTAATCTTGTCGATCTTCACGCCTGCCAACTCTGGATCGATCATGATACGACCACAGTACTCGCAGACGATGATCTTCTTGTGCATCTTGATATCGAGCTGGCGCTGGGGCGGGATCTTGTTGAAGCAACCACCGCAGGCGTCACGCTGTACATAGACGATTCCCAGACCGTTGCGGGCATTCTTACGGATGCGCTTGAACGAAGTCAGCAGGCGGTTCTCGATCTTTGACTCCAGATCCTTCACCTTCTCCTTCAGCTTCTCCTCCTCGGCACGAGTCTCAGTCACAATCTCCTCAAGTTCACCTTTCTTCACCTCCAGATCACCCTCACGCTCTTTGATAAGTGTTTCATTAGCAGTCAGTTCCTCTTTCTTCTCAGCGATACGGGCATTGGCCTCGCGAATCTTCTTGTTGCAGAGTTCAATCTCCAGGGTCTGGAACTCGATCTCCTTCGACAGTGTATCATACTCACGGTTGTTCTTCACCTCATTCAGCTGAGCCTGATAGCGCTCCACACTGGCCTTGGCGTCGTTGATCTCACCATTCTTCATAGTGATGGCACGCTGGAACTCGTCGATCTCATTCTTGATCTTCTCCACACGTGTTGTCAGACCTGCAATCTCATCTTCCAGGTCCTGAACCTCCAGAGGCAGCTCGCCTCGCAATGCACGCTTCTCATCGATAGATGAGAGGGCGCTCTGAAGCTGGTATAGGGTCTTCAGCTTCTCTTCCACTGACAAATCTGTCGGATCTTTCTTTGCCATAATTCTTTACTTTTAATTTCGTTATATCGCTATTTCATTTTTTCGTTATAACGTTATATCGTTATCACGTTATTACGTCATAAATATAATATCGGATTCGTGCAGGTCTCCGCAATCTCTGTCTTCACCTCAGGACAAGCCTCACGGATGATCTCATCGAAGATCTCTGTCGTAAACTGCTCACTCTGGTAGTGCCCGATGACACAGATCAGTATCTGCTGCTCGTAGCCGAAGTACTGATGATAGTGCATCTCGCCTGTTATAAAGGCATCGGCTCCAGCCTTAACGGCCTCGTCAAGCAGGAAGTCCCCTGCCCCTCCGCAAACAGCCACTTTGGAGACTGGCCGTCTCAGCAATTCGTTGCACATGGCACATTCCACGCCGAAGGCTTTCTTCACGGCCAGCACAAAGTCATCGGAATCCATCGGCTCCTGCAGATTTCCTGTAATACCACTTCCTGACTCCACACCTTCGTCGTTTTTCGGAGCTAGAAAGGCGACCTCCTTCATGCCCAGTTTTCTGGCAATTCTGAAGTTCACGCCACCCCGAGCATTGTCCATGTTCGTATGCATTGAGATGACACAGATTCCGTTGCAGATAGCCTTCATCACTGTCCGTTGCACATCCGTCAGGTCGCTGATGGTCTTCAGCCCCCGGAACAACAGCGGATGATGGCTGACAATCAGGTTGCAGCCCTTCTGGATAGCCTCGTCGACGACCTTCTCCGTGACGTCCAGACACAATAATGCCCCTGAAACCTCCGTCTCTGTCAGTCCAACCTGCAGGCCAGCATTATCCCAGCTTTCCTGGAGGGGCAGAGGCGCGAAACGTTCAAGGGCGCTCAGC
>JAEEGF011568817.1_pt1 | contig 17580 bp, 16 predicted proteins | sample 9134171 | NCBI WGS metagenome assembly JAEEGF01 (sample SAMN16246542, study PRJNA631951) | gut metagenome | biome: gut microbiome; feature: rumen; material: AP-attached | host: Bos | place: Iran: Karaj | collected 2018-10 | reverse complement strand
GTGATCGAACAGTTCCGGGAGTACCTGGAAGGGAAAAAGGTTTTGGAGCTTGCCTGCGGAACAGCCCTGTTTTCTTTGGCGGCTGCGAAATATGCCGAAAGCGTCGTATGCCTTGATTTGGACGGCAGTCGTTTAGACAAGCGCGTATCGGAAAAGGACAATATTGTTTTTGTTACAGCCGACGCGGCGCACACAGGCCTTGAATCGGCAAGCTTTGACTGGATCGTACTCTATAACGCGCTTTATCACATAAAGGATCAATGGCAGGAAATTCTGGCGGAAGGGAAAAGACTGCTCAAGCCGGCCGTGTCATTCTTTTTGATTTCCTCGTGGAAACTGGACAAGGCACTGATGGCGGAGATGTTTTCTGGAATCGAGCAGAGGGACGGCTATTCCATCTGCAGCGTGTGACCCCCAAAGCCTTCCCCGCGCACGGGGAAGGTGCTCCGGTCAGCGGGGATTCGAACCCCGGATGCTTTGAGAGCGTCGTAAAGACAGCGTTACGAGGGGCCGCGTCCTTGCTTCCCCCTCGGGGGGAAGTGGCCGAAGGCCGATAGGGGGGACAAATCATGCAAATCGAGCAGAACAAGACTCTGCTGGGCAATGCGAGGAAGCTCAGAAAGGAAATGACAAAAGAAGAACGCCGGCTTTGGTACATCTTTCTCCGAGAATGCCCGGCACGTTTCCGCCGCCAACAGATTATCGGCAACTTTATCGTGGATTTTTACTGCCATTCAAAAGGCATTGTGATTGAATTGGACGGTTCGCAACATTATGAAGACCAAGGAAAGCGGACAGATCAGGAACGAGACGCCTATTTACGCAGCCTGGGGTTACGCGTACTGCGCTATGCCAATTCTGATGTCAACCGCAACTTTCGCGGGGTGTGCGAAGATATTCTGAAACACTTGGAAGACGGGGAACCCCTACCGTCACCCGGCTTGCGTGAGACGCCGGGCGACACCTCCCCCTGAGGGGGAGGCAAGACGAGGTACGGCGTCCTTGCTTCCCCCTCGGGGGGAAGTGGCCGAAGGCCGATAGGGGGAAAAGGAAACCGCAAATTTTTTATAGAGAGAAACGGAGACGCATCATGGCTGAATTGACTCCGATGAAGAAGCAATACAACGAGATCAAGCAGCAGTATTCGGACTGCCTGCTGTTTTTCCGCCTGGGTGACTTTTACGAAATGTTCGACGAGGACGCCAAGATCGCCTCCCGGGAGCTGGATCTGGCCCTGACCACCCGAGATCGGAACGTGGAGGATCCCGCGGAGCGCACCCCCATGTGCGGCGTGCCCTACCACAGCGCCGAGGCCTACATTGCCCGGCTCATCGCCAAGGGCTTCAAGGTGGCCATCTGCGAGCAGACCGAGGATCCGGCCCTGGCCAAGGGGCTGGTCGCCCGGGACGTGATCCGCATCATCACTCCCGGCACCGTCACCGAGAGCTCCATGCTGGAGGAGCAGCGCAGCAACTATATCTGCGCCGTTTCCCTGACCGGGGGCAAGGGGGGCGTCGCCTTCTGCGACGTGTCCACCGGCGAGTTCTGCTGCGCCGCCTTTGAAAACGATCCGGTGAGCCACATTCTGAACGAGCTGGGACGCTTTGCTCCCCGGGAGGCGCTGCTCTCCCGCGGGGCACTGGAGGAGCGGGCCATCGGAACCTTCCTCCGCCAGAAGCTGAACGCCATGCTGGAGCCGCCGCGGGATCTGTTTGAGTACCTTCCCGCCGCTGCCGCCGTATGTGAGCGCTTCGGCTTCCGGGACGTGGACGAGGCCGGCCTGGACGGGCAGAGCGAAGCGGTTTCCGCCGCCGGCGCCCTGCTGCGCTACATCCGGGAGACACAGAAATTCGACCTGAGCCATATCAACCGCCTGGACGTGTTTTTCGGCGGGCGCTATATGGAGCTGGACTGGACCACCCGCCGCAGCCTGGAGCTCACCGAATCCCTGCGCAGCGGGGAAAAGCGGGGCAGCCTCCTCTGGGTGCTGGACAAGACCAAAACCCCCATGGGCGGGCGGCTGCTGCGCGCCTGGGTGGAGCGGCCGCTCCTGTCGGTGCTGGCCATCAAGCGGCGTCACGCCGCTGTGGGCGAGCTGGTCAGAGAGACGGTGGCCCGGGGCGAGCTGATGCTGGCCCTGCGGGAGATCCACGACATCCAGCGCCTGGTGGGCCGCTGCGTCTACGGCACCGCCGGCGGACGGGATCTGCGGGAGCTCTGCAACTGCGCGGCGGTGCTGCCGAGGCTCAAGGAGCTGCTTGCCCCCTTCGGCAGCAAGGAGCTGAGCCAGATCGCCGCCATGGACGCGCTGGAGGACGTCCGCGCGGCCATCGACCGGGCGATCTGCGACGATCCCCCCTTCTCTGTGCGGGAGGGCGGCATCCTGCGGGAGGGCTATTCTGAGGAGGTGGATCGGCTCCGCGGCCTGCGGGATCACGGCGCGGAGAGCATCGCCGCGCTGGAGGCCCGGGAGCGGGAGCGCACCGGCATCAAGAAGCTCAAGGTGGGCTACAACCGGGTTTTCGGCTATTACATCGACATCCCCCGCTCCGCCGGGGACGTGCAGGTTCCCGAGGACTATATCCGCAAGCAGACCCTGGTCTCCAACGAGCGCTACTTCACCCCGGAGCTGAAGGAGCTGGAAAACGCCCTGCTCTCCGCCCGGGAGCGGATCAACAGCCTGGAGTACGAGTACTTTACGGAGCTGCGCCAGTGGGTGGCCTCCCAGGTGGATCGGATCCAGGCCGCGGCGGACGCCGTGGCGGCGCTGGACGCCTACTGCTCGCTGGCCGAGGCGGCGGTGCGCAACAACTACGTCTGTCCGGAGATGGAGGCCAGCCGGGAGCTGCGCATCGTACAGGGCCGCCACCCAGTGGTGGAGCAGACCTTGAAGGACGTGCTCTTCGTCCCCAACGACACGGTTCTCAACGACGGCGACGACCGGGTTGCCATCGTTACCGGCCCCAACATGGCCGGCAAATCCACCTACATGCGCCAGACGGCCCTGATCGTCCTCATGGCCCAGATGGGCTCCTTCGTCCCGGCCCAGAGCGCGGTGCTGGGCGTGGTGGATCGGGTCTTCACCCGCATCGGCGCCTCGGACGACCTGGCCTCCGGCCAGTCCACCTTTATGGTGGAGATGAACGAGATGGCGAACATCCTCCGTCACGCCACGGCGGACTCCCTGCTGATCCTGGACGAGATCGGCCGGGGCACCTCCACCTTCGACGGCATGGCCATCGCCCGGGCGGTGCTGGAATACTGCGCCGACAAGCGGAAGCTGGGGGCCAAGACCATGTTTGCCACCCACTACCATGAGCTCTCCGCCCTGGAGGGCGAGCTGGAGGGCGTGCGCAACTACAACATCACCGCAAAAAAGCAGAAGGGCGAGCTGGTGTTTCTGCGCAAGATCGTCCCCGGGGCCGCCGACGACAGCTACGGCATCGAGGTCGCCAAGCTGGCGGGGCTGCCCGAGGCGGTGATCCAGAAGGCCAAGGGCTATCTCAAGGAGCTGGAGGCCGACGGCGTGCCGCGCCCGGTGCTCAGTCCCGAGGAGGACGACCAGATCAGCTTTGGGGATCTGGCCGCCGACGAGCTGCGGCGGATCCTGCGGGATCTGGATCTGAACACCCTGACGCCCCTTGAAGCCATGAATCTGCTCAATGAGCTGCAGAAGAAAGCGAGAGCCTGATGGAAGAGAAACAGAATCCTTTGCCGCTGAGCCGCATGAGCGCCTGGGAGACGATCTGCGCCCTCTGCTGGCTCCCGATCCACATTGCGGCGCTCCCGCTCCTGCTGTGGAAGCTCTATCCGGGCATTGGCTCGGTGAACCTGAATTTTGCCACCTACGCCCTGGGCGCGACTACGCTGGCCCTGCTCTGCCGCCGTTTCCTGCGGCGGGATTTCGACCAGCTCTGCGACGGCTTCAGGCCGGTGCTGCGCCAGGTGCTGCTCTCCTACCTGCTGATGATCGCAGCCAACATGCTGATCAACCGTGTGCTTTACTGGATCCTGCCGGAGGCCAACCCCAACACGGAGGCGGTGGTGGATCTGGTGGCGCTGGAGCCCGGGAAAAGCGCCGCCATGACGGTGCTGCTGGCGCCGATCCTGGAGGAGCTGATGTTCCGCGGCGGGATCTTCGGCCTGATCCGGCGGAAATTCCGGGTGCTGGCCTATGCGCTCAGCATGCTGCTGTTTGCGGCCTATCATGTGTGGGGCTACGGGATCGCAAACCCGATCTACTGGCTGTTTATCTTCCAGTATCTGCCCATCACCTTCCTGCTCTGCCGCTGCTATGAAAAGACGGAGACGATCTGGTGCCCCATTTTCCTGCACATGCTGGTCAACGGGATCTCCCTCTGGGCCCAGAGCGTGCTGAGGGGGCTTGGCGCATGAGCGGCTTCTGTCTGCGTCCCATCGCCCGCTATGAGGGCGAGCTGCCGGAGAAGTTCGGCGTCCCCCGCCAGGCGGGGGTCGTCCCGGCCCTGGAAGGGCGCGTGGTCTTCGAGCCGGAATATCGGGATCCGGAGGCGCTGCGTGGCATCGAGGGCTTCAGCCACCTGTGGCTGATCTGGCAGTTTTCGGAGAACCTGCGGCCTGACGGGGACTGGTCCCCCACCGTGCGCCCGCCGCGCCTGGGCGGCAACGTGCGCATGGGCGTCTTTGCCACCCGCTCCCCCTTCCGGCCCAACGGCCTTGGCCTGAGCTGCGTGCGGCTGCTGGCCGTGGAGAAGGACGCGGAGCGGGGCATGGTGCTCCGTGTGGGCGGGGCCGACCTGATGGACGGCACGCCCATCTTCGACGTGAAGCCCTACGTGCCCTACGCCGACGCCCACCCGGAGGCGAGCGCCGGCTTCGCGCCGGATCCGGGGAAAATCCTGGAGGTCGTTTATCTCCCCGGGACGGAAGAAAAAATCCCCCCGGAGAAGCGGGAGGCCCTGCGGGGCGTGCTGGCAAACGACCCCCGCCCCCGGTATCAGAACGACCCGCAGCGGGTATACGGCCTGCGCTTCGGGGAACAGAACGTGAAATTCACCGTGGGCGGCGACACGCTCACTGTGCGTGACGTGGAGCCGTAGGGGCGATCAAATCAGCAGCTCGGGAAAGCCGACAGGGCTTTTCTGAAATATAAAGCAGAAAGGACAGAAAAATGAAAAAGAGGATCGCATTACTTTTGGCGTTGGTGATGACCGTTGCCCTGGCCGCCTGCGCGGGATCCGAAGACAACGGCGCTCCCGCCTCCGAGCCGCCCGGCGAGTTCACCAGCGTCTTTGACGAGGCCAGCGGCACGCTGACCATTTCCGGCCGAGGCTGGATGGACGGTGAGGCCCGCGAATCCTGGAAAGCGCATGAGGATGAGATCGTGTCGGTCGTGATCGAAGAGGGCGCCGCCAACGTCGTCGAAATAGCGTTTGATGACTGCGAAAACCTGACCAGCGTTACGCTTCCCGCGGGCATTACCGCCATCGGCGAATCCGCTTTTTGGGGCTGTGAGAACCTGACCGACATCAATCTCCCCGCGGGCCTTACAACCATCGGAGACAGCGCTTTTGGATGCTGTGTGAACCTGACCGACATCACGCTTCCCGAGAGCCTTGCCAGCATTGGGAAAGGGGCGTTCTACAGCTGCGAAAACCTGACCAGCGTTACGCTCCCCAAAGGACTGACATCCATCGAAGAGTCAACGTTTGAATACTGCGAAAGCATGACGGAGATCAGCATTCCCGCAGGGGTCGTCTCCGTGGGGGATCTGGCCTTCTATGGCTGTGAGAGCCTGCGAACCGTGCGCTTCGGCGGCAGCGCCGAGCAGTGGGCGGCCATCACCGTCGGAAAGAACAACGAAGCGCTTTTGAACGCCGAGGTGATTTTCGGAAGCTGATCCGCACCGGCGGCGACGGCGCGGCCTGTGTTTTAGCGGGCAGAACGTGAAATTCACCGTAGCCGGCGAGACGCTGACAGTTGTGGACGTGGAACCGTAGGGACGGGCGACATATCACCCGCTGTCCAACCTGTGCAGACGTCACGGGCGACCACGGGTCGCCCCTGCGGAGAGAAGGTGTCGTTTTCTCTCTCGTAGGGGCGGCCTGTGGCCGCCCGTAGATAAAGGAATCAAAGGATAAACCGGAAAAATGGAAGAACAAAAAACAAGAAAGCCAAATCGTCTGCAGGAATACGATTACGCACAGCCGGGCGCCTATTTTATAACGATTTGCACCCAAAACCGCCGAAGTATTCTGTCTCAGATTTCCGTAGGGGCGACCTGCGGTCGCCCGGATTCCGTCATTCTCATGGACGCGGGGAAGATGGTGGAAAGAGAATTGTACAGGATCGGCGAAATCTATGAGAATGTCGCGGTTGATTCTTATGTTATCATGCCAAACCATATTCATATGATCCTGCACATTCGGGAAGACGGCGGGCGACCACAGGTCGCCCCTACGGTGGACGGGGGAACGGCGGGCGACCACAGGTCGCCCCTACGGGGGAACGGACAGGACGGACGACCGATGGTCGTCCCTACGGTTAAGGAAAACGGATTGCCACGGCAGGCTGCGGCCTGCCTCGCAATGACAGGGGGGATGGGGGTCTGCACCGTAGGGGCCGCCTTCGGCGGCCCGGGGACACGCAGGCAGGGAGCGCTAAAGCGGAGCGGAGCGCAGCGACCCCGCGCGGTCGGCGTGGCGCAAGAAGGTATAGTCCACAGAGCGGTCGGAGGCGCCCTTTTCTTTCTTGGACCGGCACGGCCCATTCTTTCTTTTCGGCAAGACGAAAAGAAAGAATGGGGGGTGCACCGTCTCTTCTTCGGACACGCGTGCGGGGCGGACCCCTCCGTCGCCTGCGGCGACACCTCCCCTTGCAGGGGAGGCATGCCCCTCCGTCGCCTGCGGCGACACCTCCCCTTGCAGGGGAGGCAAACCCCTCCGTCGCCTGCGGCGACACCTCCCCTTGCAGGGGAGGCAGGGACGGGCGGCGGCGTGATCCGACGTTTCTTCATTTCTTCATTAGGGCAGCGGCTTCATTCCTGCATCTCCCCGTGCCTGCGGGCGGCAGATTGCCGCCCCTGCGGGAAACGGACATTTCCCTGCGCCGGTGCGCCGCTGCCCGAAGCTCTCAGCGCTGCTCCGCCTTGACGGCAAGCATGAAAAATCTAAAGAATTCCTAAGAACAGTCGACTTTGCCGGAAAGAAGTGATAGGATAAGGGCATCTGAGAGGAAAGAAGGAAAAACTATGAAAAAGCGTCAATTGTTTCGGGCGCTGATGGCAGTGCTGCTGGCTGTGCTGATGCTGACCGGCTGCGCCGGAAACGCGGAAAATGAAAAAGACGAAGCAGAGGCGACCGAGGAGCCGGAAGAGACGGCGGAAGCCGGCACCCCGACCGATCCCGAACTGCCCGAGGGGGCGGTGGAGGTCGGCACGGTGGATGAATTTCTGGCCGCCCTGGCGCCCAACACGACCATCGTGCTCCGGGAAGGCGATTACGATCTGAGCACCGCCGCGGACTACGGCAGTGAGGACCTGCGGGGCGCCTATCATTGGGATCTGATCTACGGCGGCTGCGCGCTGGTGATCTCCAACCTGGACGGGTTGAAGCTCATCGGCCGCGGGAACGTGCAGATCCTGGCCAAGCCCCGCTACGCCGAGGTCATCAGCTTCTACGACTGCTGGGGCCTGACGCTGGAGGGCCTGACGCTGGGCCATACCGAGGCTCCCGGGCCCTGCGGGGCGGGCGTGCTGTGCTTCAACGACTGCCAGGACGTGCGTCTGAAGGACTGCCGCCTCTTCGGCTGCGGCACCCTGGGCATCCGGGCCAGCGCCTGCAGCTCCCTGTTCGCGGAGGGCTGCCAGATCGACAGCTGCAGCGATGGCGCCTTGCAGGCCTACGAATGCAAGGACATCCGTCTGACCGACTGCACGATCCGCGACTGCGGCAAGGGCGAAAACGGCGGCTGGGGCGAGCTGTTCTCCGTCCAGCGCTGCAAGGGCTTCGCCCTGGTCAACTGCCGGATCCAAAGCTCCCGCTGCGGCGTCATGCTCCACAACTACTGGTCCGAACAGGTGGCCGTGCTGGGCTGCAAGGTGGACAGCGTGCGCTGCAGCAACGCCATGTTCCAGCTGGACGGCCGCACGATCACCGTCGACAAGTGCTCCTTCCAGCGCCGGGAGGGCGAGAAATACTACTCCGACGCCAAGCTCTTCGCCCAGAGTCCCGACGGGACGGAGCTCATGAGCTTCGATCTGGATCACATGGAGTACGGGCAGGCCAGCTATGACGGCCCTGTGGAGACGCCCAAGCCCCAGCCCGAGGCGGGCCCGGACGGCTCCGCCCAGGTGGAGGTCGACAATGTGGACGATTTCCTGGCCGCCATCGCGCCGGGCGTCACCATCGTCCTGGCGCCGGGGGACTACGACCTGGTCGGCTCCCTCGGCTACGGCGTGCAGAACGGGGACTACTACGTTTGGGTGGACTGCTACGACGGCTTCGAGCTGCAGATCCATGACTGCGACGGGCTGACCATCTGCGGCGCCGGCAAGGATCAGACCCAGATCCTGACCGAGCCCCGCTATGCTTCCGTCCTCAGCTTCAATAACTGCACGGGCATCCGGCTGGAGAACTTCACCGCGGGCCACAGCCCCTCTCCCGCCTACTGCGCCGGCAACGTGATCGATCTCATCTTCTGCCAGGAGGTGACGATCGAGGGCTGCGGCTTCTTCGGCTGCGGCGTGATCGGCGTCAACGGCGGGCAGAGCCAGGACATCACGGTTCGGGATACGGAGATCTACGAGTGCTCCTGGCAGGCTGCCAGCTTCGACTACTGCGAGGGCGTGCGCTTCGAGGGCTGCCTCATCCACGACTGCGACGACGGCAACAACGCGATCAAGGTCTTCAACAGCTCCGTGTTCTGGGAGGATCAGGCCCTGGACGACGGCACCCATTTCTTCGACGGCAGCCACTACCTGGGCAATGCCATGGGCTGAGCGCCGCGGGGCGTTGCAAGATCCCGAAGAAGGTGCTATACTGAACCCGCGCCGCAGAGCGGCGCGGGTTTTCTGCGTCCGACTCATCTCCGGAGGTGTTCTATGGACAATTTGCATATCTGTCTCATCAACGATTCCTTTCCCCCTGTGATCGACGGGGTATCCAACGCCGTGGCAAACTATGCCCGGATCCTGTCCGACCGGCACGGGGGCGCCGCGGTGCTGACCCCGTACTATCCCGATGCGGACGATTCCCGCTATCCCTTTCCGGTGTATCGTTATCCCAGCCTGGATCTGACCCGGCAATTGGGGTATCGGGCGGGCATCCCCTTTTCGCCCGAGATCATGGGCAAGGTGGAAAACGCGGGCTTTGACCTGCTCCACAGCCATTGTCCCGTCACCTCCACGCTGCTGGCCAGGGCGCTGCGGGACAGGCTGGATCTTCCTCTGGTGCTGACCTACCACACCAAATTCGACATCGATATCGCCAACGCCGTGCGCAGCAAGCATCTGCAGGCGGAGGCGATCAAGATCCTGGTACGCAACATCGACGCCTGCGACGAGGTCTGGACGGTGAGCCGGGGCGCGGGGGAAAACCTGCGCAGCCTGGGCTTCGAGAAGCGCTGGTCCGTCATGCCCAACGGCGTGGACTTCCCGCGGGGGCGCGTCTCCGAGGAGGCCGTCCGGCAGGAGACCGGACAGTACGATCTGCCCGCGGGACTGCCGGTATTTCTCTTTGTGGGGCGCATGATGTGGTACAAGGGGATCCGCATCATTCTGGACGCGCTGAAGCTGCTGGACGCGGAGGGACGGGATTTCCGCATGGTCTTTGTGGGCGGCGGGGGCGACAAGGAGGAGATCGTCGCCTACGCGGAGAGCCTGGGCCTGCCGGGCAAGCTGCTCTTCGTGGAGCCCATCCGGGATCGGGAGCGGATCCGGGCCTGGTATTGCCGGGCGGATCTGTTTCTCTTCCCCTCCACCTTCGACACCAACGGCCTGGTGGTGCGGGAGGCGGCCGCCTGCGCGCTGCCCAGCCTGCTGGTGCGGGGAAGCTGCGCGGCGGAGGATTCCACCGACGGGGAGGACGGCTTCCTGATCGAGGAAAACGCGGACTCCATGGCCGCCTGCCTGCGCCGCCTGCTGGACGCTCCGGAGCGGATCCGGGCGGCGGGAGAGCGGGCGCAGAAGAATCTCTACCTCTCCTGGGAGGACGCGGTGGCCAATGCCTGCGAGGGCTATCGCACGGTCATCGACAATTACCGCGCCGGGCGTTATCCGGCGCACAAGGGCGTTTCCGACGAAGTCCTCCACCGCCTCGCCCGGCTGATGGACTGGGCGGAGCGCCTGGATCCCCAGCGGCAGCCGCCGGATCCGGCGGAGAGGAGCCTCCCCTTCGGGGAGCTGGCCTCCGTGCTCCGCAAAGTCCGGGAGGCCAGGGACGGCGGCCAGCGTCCGGATCGCTTCCTGTAAACCGCCTGTAAACCGACAGGGCACCCCGGCTTTTCGCCGGGGTGCCCTGCTGTTCTCTTCGCTGCTATTCTCCCTTGTATTTTCGCCGGGTCGCGAGCCCCCCGCGGATATGCCGCTCGGCCTTGTTCCGATCCAGAAGCTGTCGTACCTGGGCGTAGAGCCCGGGGTTTCTGTGCTGCAGCCGCTCGGTCAGATCTTTATGTACGGTGCTTTTGGAGATGCCGAAGCGTGCGGCGGCGGCGCGGACGGTCGCCTGGTTTTCGATGAGATAGACGGCCAGATCGCAAGCCCGCTCCTCGATGTTGTTCTGCACACGCACCACTCCCTGCGCGCGGCGTCGCCGCGCTGTTCCTGCTCCATGTATATGAACGGAAAAGGGAGGATATGAGCGCTCTCTGCGCTTGCAAGCGGGCCGGAAATCTGGTATAGTGCAGTTGAAAACGACCGGAAAGATAAGGAGAACAGGAGAAAAGCCGTATGATCCATGAAGTACGTATCAATACCCTGGAGGAGCTGATGCCCCTGCTGTCCGAGCAGGAATACAGGCCGGATCTGGGCCGCAACCGGAGCCCCTTTGTCTACCGGGGCATGAACAACGCCTCCTTCCGCATGGTCACCAGTCTGCGCCGCAACTGCAAGGAGCTGCAGCGGACCCTGGAGCCGGCGATTCTGAAAAACTTTGCCAAATACGCCGTGATCGAGGATCCCAGCGTGGCCCAGTCGGTCTGGCGGCAGATGATCCTGGGCCAGCATCACGGCCTGCCCACCCGCCTGCTGGACTGGACGCAGTCGGCGCTGGTGGCGCTGCATTTCGCGGTCAGCGAGGATGAGCTGGGGCACATGGAGGATCACGACTGCATGGTCTGGCGCATGGATATCCGGGAGCTGCACGCCCTGCTGCCGGAGTCCTATCAGGCGGTGATGCGGCAGTTCCAGGCCGAGGTCTTCTCCGTGGACATGCTGGGCGCCGCGGCGGAGAGTCTGGCCCAGTACGACCGGGAGCTGGGCGACCGGGGCATGGTGGTGCTGGAGCCGCCCTCCATCAACGCCCGGATCGTGAATCAGTACTCCTTCTTCTCCGTCATCCCCATGGATATGGAAAACGTGGAGCTGTTTCTGGATCGGCATACAAACAATACCTTCAAGTATGTGATCGACCGAGGCCTGCGCTGGCGGGTGCGGGACATGCTGGATCAGCTCAACATGTCCGAGCGGATCGTGTATCCCGGGCTGGACGGCCTTTCACGGTGGATCGCAAGGCATTATTTTGTGAAAGAGGATCGCGCGTAAGCCGGCGTGTCAAAAAGCGCCTTGAGGGATTTTTCAACAAGCTCCCCCGCCGAAAAAAGCTCCCGGATCGCCGGTACAGGCGATCCGGGAGCTTTTTGCCTTTCGAAAGGTCAGCGCAGGAAGTCCGCGAATTCCTCCGGACTGAGCTGGGCCCGCAGCAGCGTATCGGTGGCGGGGTCCAGGTAATAGAGCGTTTCGTCCAGAACGTAGACGGGAACCAGGCGGCTTTCCGCGCCGTCCCGCACCGTCAGCAGATAGACCTGCCGCAGCCAGGGATCCTCCCGGCAGTCCTCGGCCGGCTCTCCGCCCAGCACCGCGTGCAGCAGCGCCAGATCCATCCAGGAGGAAAGATCCAGCTCCTGGATCCCGACCTCCTCCTGCGCCTGGTCTTCCGCAGCCTCCTCCACAGCGGCGTCCGCATAAGCCGCGTCCAGGCTGTCAGACTCACTGTCCGGGGAAGCATCCTTGGCGGACTCGGGACTCATGGCGGGGCTCATGGGGTTGACGCCTTCCGGGGAAGCGGGGAGGGAGAAGCGCTCCATGCCGTTTTCCCGGGCCGTGTCAAAGCTCACGGCGTCTTCCTCGGAAAGCGAGCCTGCGGCGCTTTTCGCTTCGGCCAAATCCGCGGAGGCGGCCGGAAGTCCCCCGAAAGCGGAGGCGGCGAAGCGCTCGCGCAGCTTGGGGGAGACGCCCAGAGAAACGCCCACGATCACCGCGACGCAGGCCGCGGCGGCCATCACGGTACGCAGGATGCGGGGGAGACGGTTTTTCTTATAAATCTCCTGCCGCCGGATCTCGGACATGACGTTTTCACGCAGATCGAAGGGCGACTCTTCCAGATCGCCGCCGATCTGCCGGGACAGAGCGGAAAAAGCGCTGTAAAGCGCGGCGCATTCGGGACAGCTCCTGATATGGGCTTCCAGCTCCGCTTTCTCCCGGGAATTCAGCTCGTCATCCACCATCCGGCTGATCAGTTCCTGATTGTATGCACAAGAGCTCATGGGACATCACTTCCTCTCGGGTATCTTGACGAGATGGAGTCGGGAATGTTCCCGTCCTTCAACAAAAAGGCGCAGAGTTTTTTTCGCGCGCGGAAGATGCGGGATTTGACGGTTCCGGGCTCCAGATCCATGGCGTCTCCGATCTCCTCGTAGCTCAGCCCCTGGATCTCCCGCAGCAGCAAAATCTGCCGCTGCTCGTCCGGCAGCTCCGCCAGTCCCCGGCGCACGGCCTCCCGGGTCAGCTTCCGTTCCAGCAGCGCCTCCGGGCTCTGGCTCTCGTCGGCGATGTCCAGCTCCACGTTTTCGCCCTCGTCGTCCTCCACGGTGAGGGAGCTGGCCGGGCGCCGCCCCTGTCGGCGCTTGAAGTCCAGACAGACGTTGGAGACGATGCGGTAGAGCCAACTGGAAAAGCGGCTGTCGCCCCGGAAGGAGGAGAGGGAGTTGTAAGCCTTGATGAAGGCCTCCTGGGTCATGTCCTGGGCGTCCTCCCGGTTGCCGGTCATCTGCAGGGCCACATTGAAGACGTTTTTCTCGTAGGCCGCCACCAGCAGCTCGAAGGAATCCACATCTCCATGCTGTACCTGACGGATGATGGTCAGTTCCTGTTCTCTTGTCAAGCGATCACTTCCTTTTTTCTGCGGAAACGAAGCTCCCGCCGCCATCGGCATCCTGCGGACAATTTGCGCTCTGATTTCACCGGTTTTTCTTGAAATACACAAAGTATTCCTGCAAAAAACCGTCGTCATCAGACCACAAATTCTCTCGCAATCTGCTTTCGACGACGGAACCAAAGCCTGTGCGGAGGCTCCGTTTCTTCTCTATTGCAAATCGCGTTTTATGTCTTTCACGATGCGGCGGATGTCCGCCAGGGTGGAGACCTGCACCAGCGCCCGGCGGTAGAACCCGGCGTGAGGCACGCCGTGGAGGTACCAGGGCAGATGGTGCCGGGCCTCCAGGCAGGCAAGGCGCTCGCCGGAAAAGGCGGCCAGGGTCTCGATCTGGGAGACGGCGGCGTCCATCCGCTCCGGGAGCGGGGGCGGCGCCGGGATGGGCCGGCCTTCGACGGCGGCGTTGGCCTCCCGAAACAGCCAGGGATTGCCGAAGGCGCCCCGGCCCACGGCGCAGAGATCCGCCCCGGTGTAGCGCAGGATGTGGGCCGCGTCCTCGCCGCTGAAGATGTCGCCGTTGGCGGCGACGGGGATGTCCACCGCGGCCTTGACCTGGCGGATGATGTCCCAGTCGGCGCGGCCGGCGTACATCTGCACCCGGGTGCGGCCGTGGACGCAGAGGGCGTCCGCCCCGGCGGCCTCCAGGGTCCGGGCGAAGTCCACGGCGTTCACGCTGCCCCCGTCCCAGCCCTTGCGGAATTTGACGGTGACGGGGACGGAAACGGCCTTCTTCACCGCCTCCACGATCCGCCCGGCCAGCTCCGGGTCGCGCATCAGGGCGGAGCCGTCCCCGGATTTGACGATCTTTCCCACGGGGCAGCCCATGTTGATGTCCAGGATGTCCGCGCCGGAGAGCGCCAGCGCCAGGCCCGCCGCCTCGGCCATCACCTCCGGCTCGTGGCCGAAGATCTGCACGGCCAGGGGCCGCTCCTCCGGCAGGCGGTGGAGCAGGGCCTTGGTCTTCTCGTCGCGATAGACCAGGGCCTTGGCGCTGACCATCTCGGTGGTGGTGAGAGCGGCGCCCTGCTGTCGGCAGAGGGCCCGGAAGGCGAAGTCCGTCACCCCCGCCATGGGCGCCAGCGCCACCCGGCCCGCCAGTGTTACGTTCCCAATTCGTACCATGTCTTACTCAAAACTCAAAACTCAAAACTGAGCTCCAGGCCCACGGGGCAGTGGTCGCTGCCCAGCACCTCGGGGAGGATGTACGCGTCCCGGATCTTCTCCCGCAGCCGGTCGGACACTACGAAGTAGTCGATGCGCCAGCCCACGTTCCGCGCCCGGGCCGCCGCCCGGTAGCTCCACCAGGAGTAGGCGTCGGTCTTGTCGGGGTAGAGGTAGCGGAAGGAATCGGTGAAGCCGGCCTGCAGGAGCTCGGTGAACTTGCCCCGCTCCTCGTAGGAGAAGCCGGGGTTGCCGATGTTCTGCTTGGGGTTTTTCAGGTCGATCTCCTCATGGGCCACGTTCATGTCCCCGCAGACGATGACGGGCTTTTGCGCGTCCAGCCCCCGCAGGTAGGCGCGGAAGTCGTCCTCCCAGCGCATGCGGTAATCCAGCCGCTTCAGCTCGTCCTGGGCGTTGGGGGTGTAGACGCAGACCAGGAAGAAGTCGGCGTACTCCAGAGTCACCGCCCGGCCCTCGGTGTCGTGCTCCGGGAGGCCCAGATTACAGCGGACGGAGAGGGGCGTATGCCGGGTGAAGATCGCGGTGCCGGAGTAGCCCTTCTTTTCGGCGTAGCTCCAATAGCTCTCGTAGCCGGGGAAGTCCAGCTCGATCTGTCCGGCCTGGAGCTTGGTCTCCTGCAGGCAGACAAAGTCCGCGTCAAAGCCCCGGAAGATCTCCGCAAAGCCCTTTTTCTGCACGGCCCGCAGGCCGTTCACGTTCCAGGAGATGAATCTCATGCCTGCTCCTCCCTCTGCTTGCCGGTAAACTGCTCCCGGCTGATCTGATAGTATTTGAAATGCGCATCCTCGGACACAAAACGGAAGCCCGCCTTCTGCAGCGCCCGCTGGCTGCGGGTGTTCTGGAGCAGGGAGTCCGCCAGCACGGTCTCCATCCCCAGCTCCTCAAAGGCGTACCGCAGGCCCTGCCGCTCCGCCAGGGTGCCGTAGCCGTGGTTTTTGAAGCGGTCGTTTTTGAGGCAGATGCCCATGGCGCAGCGTTTGCCGACCGGGTCGATGCCCTTGAGCACCAGCTCCCCGATGGGCTCCCGATCCATCATGATGCAGAAGCGGCGCTCGCCGGATCTGGCCAGCCGCTCGGCCACCCAGGCGTCCACCTTCGCGGGATCGTAGACATAGGGCCGGAGCTTGCTCTTGTCCTCAAACAGCTCCGGCGCCTGCTCAAAGTCCCGGAAGAGAGCGTGGTACAGGGAGAGGGTGCCGGGGGTGAGAGAAACGGCGTCTTCCGAAGGCTGGAGCTTCCGCCTGCCCCGGGCGTCCCCCAGGGCGGCGTTGCGCAGTCTGGGCACGGGGCCGGCGGCGGTGGTCTTGGTCTGGGCGGTCTTGCGGGCAGCCAGACGGTGGATCTTCAAGCCCTCGGCGGTGAACTTCGCCTCGTAATCGGTCATGATGCCCACAGGCCCGTTCTTGTGCAGGTCGTCGGTGATCTCCGAGAGGGCCCAGCCCTCGGCGGCAAACTGCTCCAAAGACCAGGTAAAGAGGGGGCCGTTGTCGGTTTTGAACTGGATTTGCCCCTCCGGCGACAGCAGATCCGCGTAGATGCGCAGAAAGCCCGGCGCGGTCAGGCGGAACTTGGCGTCCCGGCTCTTGGGCCAGGGGTCGCTGAAATTCAAAAACAGCCGGTCGATCTCCCCGGCGGCAAAAATGTCCGGGAGATTGGCCGCGTCAAAATCCATAAAACGGATGTTGGTGACGCCCGCCGCCTGTGCCCGCTCCATGGCAAGGATCATGGCGTCCGGCACCTTCTCGATGGCGAGGATCAGCGCGGAGGGCTCGGCCTGTGCCAGCTCCACGGTGAAACGGCCCTTGCCGCAGCCCAGCTCCACATAGACCCGATCCTGCTCGGGGAAGGCGGCCAGCCATTCGCCCCGCATGGCGGCGGGGTCTTCGATCAGATAGGCGGCACAGGCCTCCATCCGGGGGCCCAGGTTGTGCCGTTTGCGCATTCTCATGTTGGTATCACACTCCACACTACAGAATAACACAAGTTCCTGCAAACATCAAGAAATCTCTTGCATGCGACATAAAATTGGACTATAATGCTAGAGCGGTTTCCGGGAGACGCCGAAAACCGAAGATCCGGGTGTAGCGCAGTTGGTAGCGCGGGTGGTTTGGGACCATCAGGTCGGGGGTTCAAGTCCCTTCACTCGGACCATTTCTTATAAAGGGACTCTGATTATGATACGATCAGGGTCCCTTTGCTTCTTCCCATATCGTGCGTTGCCTGTTATAATGATCTCGACAAATCGGGATTTGTGGAGGAATGACGCTTGATCAAGATATCTCTGTTAACCGGGGAATTGTGTTTTACCCTGCTGTGGCTCCTCTGCAGAGGAATGATATGGATACAACAGAAGAAAATCGTCTGGAAAAGAGAGACTTTCCTTCTTTTGATGTATGTCAATCTTGCGGTTCTGATTCGTTTTGTCTTTTATCCTTTTTTCACCGTCAACGGCGAGGTTCAGCCGCTGATCATCAGCATGAACAGCATTCAGCCGCTTCGTGTCAATTTGATTCCGCTTGTAAACATTCTGGATTATGACATAAAACGCGAAGCTGCAATTAATATCATCGGAAATGTCTGCATGTTTATCCCAACGGGCATCATTATGCCAATTCTGTACAAGCGGCTGGATTGTTTTTGGAAAGTGCTTCTTGCCGGTGCAGGGTTATCTTTAGTGATCGAGATGATCCAGTTGCTCTTTCCCGGAAGTGTAACCGACATCGATGATCTGATTCTTAATACTGCTGGTGTGGCAATCGGAGATGGCATTTATAAGCTTGTATACCGTTTTATAAGAAAAGCATAAATTCCCGTTTGCAGGGCAGCGACGAATTCCGATTTGAGCAGATGATAAGGTGATTGAAAATGAAACGTTCTCCGCGTGAATGGCTGATCCGCATACTGATCCTGATGATCGGGCTTAGCATTGCCCATCTGGGGGTAACGCTCTTTTTGCTCTCAGAGCTCGGCTCCGATCCGTTTAATGTTCTGA
>JAEEGF011463646.1_pt1 | contig 17580 bp, 14 predicted proteins | sample 9134171 | NCBI WGS metagenome assembly JAEEGF01 (sample SAMN16246542, study PRJNA631951) | gut metagenome | biome: gut microbiome; feature: rumen; material: AP-attached | host: Bos | place: Iran: Karaj | collected 2018-10 | reverse complement strand
TCGTCTTCCGCAGCGGCCGTGATGGTCTCGCGGTAAGCAACCTGAGGTTTACCTACATTTGCCTCAATCTTGAACTCACGGAGAAGTCTGTCTACGATGATTTCAAGGTGAAGCTCGCCCATACCGGCGATGATCGTCTGGCCCGTCTCCTCATCTGTGTAGCACTTGAAGGTGGGATCTTCCTCTGCGAGTTTCGAGAGTGCTATACCCATCTTTTCCTGACCTGCTTTGGTCTTGGGCTCAATTGCTACGCGGATAACCGGATCGGGGAAGTTCATTGACTCAAGGATGATCGGGTGTTTGGGGTCACAGAGTGTGTCACCTGTTGTTGTATTCTTTACACCGACACAAGCGGCGATGTCGCCTGCATAGACAGTTTCAAGATCCTGTCTGTGGTTTGCGTGCATCTGAAGAATACGTCCCATACGCTCGTTCTTGTCCTTTACGGAGTTAAGAACTGTTGCGCCCGCATCCACTGTTCCTGAGTAGACACGGAAGAAGCAGAGTTTTCCGACAAACGGGTCTGTCGCAATCTTGAAAGCAAGAGCTGCAAAAGGCTCTGAGTCGGAGGAGTGTCTCTCTTCCTCTTTGTCGTTCTTCGGGTTGATGCCCTTGATAGCCGCTACGTCTGTAGGGGCGGGCATATAATCAACAATCGCATCGAGGAGGGGCTGAACGCCCTTGTTCCTGTAAGATGTACCGCAGCAAACCGGTACCATCTCGTTTTCGATTGTAGCTTTGCGAATAGCTGCTTTAATCTCGGGGATTGTGAGCTCTTCGCCGTCCAGGTATTTCTCCATGAGTGTCTCATCGAGAGTGGCGACAGCTTCGAGAAGCTCGTCGTGATACTTGGTGGCGAGTTCCATCATGTCAGCGGGGATGTCCTCGTCGCGGACATCCTTGCCAAGGTCATCGTAGTAGATTTCAGCGCGCATATTGACGAGGTCAATGATGCCCTTGAAAGTCTGCTCAACGCCTATGGGGAGCTGAATGGGAACTGCATTGCACTTGAAACGATCCTTGATCATGTCAAGTACGTTGTAGAAATCGGCACCCATGATGTCCATCTTGTTGACGTAGATCATGCGGGGTACGGAGTACTCGTCAGCCTGACGCCATACTGTCTCCGACTGGGGCTCAACGCCGCCCTTTGCGCACAGAACGGTTACGGAACCGTCAAGTACACGGAGTGAACGCTGAACTTCAACCGTAAAGTCAACATGGCCGGGAGTGTCGATAATGTTAATTCTGTGATCTTTCCAGAAACATGTTGTGGCCGCGGAAGTGATTGTGATACCACGCTCCTGCTCCTGAGCCATCCAGTCCATGGTCGCTGCGCCCTCGTGTGTCTCACCCATCTTGTGGTTGACACCGGTGTAGTAGAGAATACGCTCTGTTGTCGTAGTCTTACCTGCGTCGATATGCGCCATGATACCGATGTTTCTGGTCATCTCCAACGATACCTGTCTCGGCATTGTTTACCTCCATTAAAAGAAAAATGCCAGATTAATATCTGAAATGTGCAAAAGCCTTGTTGGCCTCTGCCATTCTGTGCATTTCTTCTTTTCTCTTGAATGCGCCGCCGGCACCGTTGACTGCATCGAGAATCTCGTTTGCAAGTCTCTCCTTCATCGTTCTCTCAGAACGCTGACGTGAGAAAAGAGTAATCCAACGAAGACCTAAAGTCTGTCTTCTTTCCGGACGTACCTCTATAGGTACCTGGTAAGTCGCGCCGCCTATACGGCGAGCCTTTACCTCAAGTAAAGGCATTACATTTTCCATTGCTTCCTCGAAAACTTCGAGGGGCTCTTTGCCTGTTTTTTCTTTGATGATGTCGAACGCGTCATAAACTATTCTCTGAGCTACACCCTTCTTACCGTCGAGCATAACATTGTTTATAAGACGTGTTACGAGTTTTGAATTGTAAAGCGGATCCGGCAAAACGTCACGTTTTGCTATCTGGCCTCTTCTTGGCACTTCGCTTCCCTCCTTCATATTAATGATATCTTAGGTACTCGAGTGACAAAGTTCCCGTGGCGCCAATGCAAAGAGGCATAATATATATACACCCTTGCATTGGTTGCAGTTTTCTGCAGCCTGCAAGAAGAAATTTGTCTGATAAGTTACCGGTCAGGCTTTTTTCGCAGCCTTTGGTCTTTTAGCGCCGTACTTTGAGCGAGCCTGCATACGGTCTGTTACGCCCTGCGTATCAAGTGTTCCGCGGATGATGTGATAACGTACACCCGGAAGATCCTTAACACGGCCGCCTCTGATGAGTACAACACTGTGTTCCTGAAGGTTATGACCTACACCCGGAATATAAGCCGAGACTTCGATACCATTTGTAAGACGAACTCTGGCAATCTTACGAAGTGCTGAGTTAGGCTTCTTGGGAGTCGCGGTTTTAACAGCCGTGCAAACGCCTCTCTTCTGCGGAGAATTGTTATTTGTCATAATATTCTTCTTCGAGTTGAGACCCTTGCCGAGCGCCGGTGCGCCTGACTTCTTTGTGGATGTCTGTCTGCCCTGACGAACAAGTTGGTTAAAGGTTGGCAATCTTTTCACCTCCAATAATAATATAACCTATTTATATTTAAAAATATGCGTAGGCAAGATAGTATTTTACCCTATCGACAAGTGGATGTCAATAGGGTAAATTTACTTATTTTATTGAGTTTTCACGGGGTTTCGGGGCGCCGGAGATTACTCTTCGGCGGCCTCGGAATCTGCGCTCTCAACCTCGACATCGAGGAAGAGGTCCGCATCTATCGTGTTGAACTCGGAGCCCTTTCTCCTGACGTCTACATCGCTGTAGCACTTCATGCCCGTACCTGACGGAAGAAGTTTACCGATGATAACGTTCTCCTTGAGGCCCTGAAGGTTGTCGGTTTTGCCCTTGATAGCGGCATCCGTGAGAACCCTTGTGGTCTCCTGGAATGAGGCGGCTGAGAGGAAGGAGTCGGTTGCGAGTGAAGCCTTCGTGATACCGAGTAACATCGGGATACCCGTTGCAAGCGCGGGCTCTCTGCCCTCCGCCTTTGCGAGTTTCTTGATTCTGCGGTTCTCTGCGAAGAAATCAGACTTATCCACAACTGTGCCGGAGATAAGGTCTGTCTCGCCGACTTCGTCAACCTTTATCTTCTTCATCATCTGACGGATGATGACCTCGATATGTTTGTCGTTGATATCAACACCCTGGGTACGGTACGCGGACTGTACTTCACGGATGAGATAGTCATAGACTGCGTCGACACCCATAATGTCGAGAAGGTCGTGAGGATTGAGTGAACCCTCTGTCAGAGCCTCACCCTTTTCAACCTCGGCACCGTCCTGGATACGCTGGCGGAGACGCAGGCCGTAAGGGATGAGATACTGCTTCTCAAGTCCTTCGTCGGAATTTGTGACGACGACATACTTGCTCTTCTTGATCTCCTGGATGGATACTACGCCGGCGATCTCTGAAAGGATGGCAAGTGTTTTGGGTTTACGCGCCTCGAAGAGTTCCTCAACACGCGGAAGACCCTGTGTGATATCGGCTGCGGATGCGACACCACCGGTGTGGAATGTACGCATCGTAAGCTGTGTACCGGGCTCACCGATTGACTGAGCCGCGATGATACCTACTGCCTCACCTACTGTTACCGGTCCGCCTGTAGCAAGGTTTCTGCCGTAGCAATGCATGCAGACACCGTGCTGTGACTGGCAGGTAAGAAGTGAGCGGATTTTGATCTCGGCGCGCTCACCTTCGGGTGTATGCGCCTTGACATAATCGGCTACTCTGGCAGCGTCAGCCTTGCGCATCATGCTTGATGCCTTCTGGATGACCTCGCCGCTCTTCTCGTCGACAAGGTCGTCGAGAAGGTAACGTCCTTCGAGACGCTCAGAGAGTTCCTCGATTACACGGCCGTCCGCGTAGATGTCGTAGACAGCTACGCCGTCGTGGCAGCCGCAGTCCTCTTCGCGTACGATAATCTCCTGTGATACGTCGACGAGACGGCGGGTCAGATAACCCGAGTCGGCGGTACGGAGAGCCGTATCGGCAAGTCCCTTACGGGCACCGCGCGAAGCGATGAAGTATTCGAGGATATTAAGACCTTCACGGTAGTTTGCACGGATGGGAACTTCGATAGTCTTACCGGATGTGTTCGCGATAAGTCCGCGCATACCGGCGAGCTGGTTGAGCTGTGAGTCGGAACCACGGGCGCCGGAATCGATCATCATGAAGATGGGGTTGTATTTACCGAGGTTGTCCTTAAGACCTGCAGAGACGTCCTTTGTGCAGCGGTCCCAGGCACCGAGTTTAAGGCGTGAAGCCTCTTCGGAGGTGAGCATACCGCGGCGGTAAAGTTTCTCGATCTCGTTGATATGAGCCTCAGTGGAAGCGATTGCCTCCTTCTTGGCATCGGGGATCTTGGCGTCTGAAACGGCAACCGTGATACCCGAAAGCGTTGAGTACTTGTAGCCCTGAGCCTTGATGGCATCGAGTACGACTGAGGTCTCGGCAGTGCCGTGAACTTCAATGCAGCGCTCGATGATCTTACCGAGTGACTTCTTGCTGATGGGTTTCTGTCTGAAGAGCTCATCACAGTCGCACTCGAGAAGGAACTCATTGCCGGGAACGCTTCTGTCTATGAAACCGAGGTCCTGAGGAATCGGGTTGTTGAAGATGATTTTACCGAGTGTTGTGTCGATAATACCGGACTTCATGACACCGTCGATCTCTCTCTGCATGCGGACTTTAATCTTGGAGTGAAGAGTGATCTCACCCTCGTCAAAGGCCATCTGAGCCTCGTTTACGTCACGGAAGACCTTGCCCTCGCCCGGTTCGCCGTCCTTATCAAGAGTAAGATAGTATGAACCGAGTACCATGTCCTGTGTGGGAACGGTTACGGGACGTCCGTCTGAAGGCTTGAGCAGGTTGTTCGCTGCGAGCATGAGGAATCTCGCCTCGGCCTGTGCCTCCGCGGAGAGCGGTACGTGAACAGCCATCTGGTCGCCGTCGAAGTCGGCGTTGAACGCCGTACAGGCGAGCGGATGGAGCTTGATGGCACGGCCGTCAACAAGTACGGGCTCGAAGGCCTGGATACCGAGTCTGTGAAGTGTGGGAGCACGGTTGAGCATAACCGGGTGATCCTTGATAACAACTTCGAGAGCATCCCAGACCTCGTCCTTTGAACGCTCAACCATCTTGCGGGCAGACTTGATGTTGCCTGCGATGCCCGTCTCAACAAGACGCTTCATGACGAAGGGCTTGAAGAGCTCGAGAGCCATCTCCTTCGGGAGACCGCACTGGTACATCTTGAGCTCGGGACCTACGACGATAACGGAACGGCCTGAGTAGTCGACACGTTTACCGAGGAGGTTCTGACGGAAACGACCCTGCTTACCTTTGAGCATGTCGGAGAGTGACTTGAGCGGACGGTTGTTGGGGCCTGTTACCGGACGGCCGCGACGGCCGTTGTCGATAAGGGCATCAACAGCCTCCTGGAGCATTCTCTTCTCGTTGCGGATGATGATATCGGGAGCACCGAGTTCGAGAAGTCTCTTAAGTCTGTTATTTCTGTTGATAACACGTCTGTAGAGGTCGTTGAGGTCGGATGTTGCGAAACGTCCGCCGTCGAGCTGAACCATCGGACGGATATCCGGAGGAATTACCGGAATGACGTCGAGGATCATCCACTCGGGTTTGTTGCCCGATGTGTTGAATGCATCAACAACTTCGAGACGCTTTAAGATACGCGCTCTCTTCTGGCCGGAGGCCTTGTCGAGTTCTTCGCGGAGCTGCTCGGCGAGTGCCGGGACATCTATCTCCTCAAGGAGCTTCTTGATAGCCTCTGCGCCCATTCCCGCTTCGAATTCGTCCTCATACTTCTCGCGCATATCCTCATACTCTTTTTCGGAGAGTATCTGATACTTCTCGAGGGGTGTTGAGCCCGGATCCGTAACGATGTAGAGTGCGAAGTAAAGAACCTTCTCAAGAGCTTTCGGAGAGATGTCAAGTATGAGACCCATACGTGACGGAATGCCCTTGAAGTACCAGATGTGTGATACGGGAGCGGCAAGCTCTACGTGACCCATACGCTCACGGCGTACCTTGGCCTTTGTGATTTCAACACCGCAGCGTTCGCACACCTTGCCCTTGTAACGGATTCTCTTATACTTTCCGCAGTAGCATTCCCAGTCCTTTGTGGGACCGAAGATACGCTCGCAGTAGAGACCGTCGCGCTCGGGCTTTAAGGTTCTGTAGTTGATTGTTTCGGGTTTCTTGACTTCACCGTAAGACCAGGATCTTATGGCGTCCGGAGAAGCAAGACCTATTCTGATGGATTCAAATTCAATTTCGTTTGCTGAAACGTTCTGAACATCTGTCATTGTCTTTCTCCTCCTTATTCTTCATTTTCGAATTCGCTGAATTCTTCATCGGACGGACCTTCGATATCATCGATGTCGTTCGAGAATTCGGCGTCTTCGTCTATTTCCGCTTCAATGACTTCGCCGTTTTCATCAACGGTTGTGGCGAAACCTTCAGCACCCTCTGCGTCATTGACGTATGTGGGCTTGAAGTTTTCATTCTCAACGAGGCGGAAGTTTACATCGTCCGTATCAAAGTTCTGCTTGAGGTCGATTTCGTTTTCGTCCTTATCGAGAACCTTGACGTCAAGACCGAGTGCCTGGAGTTCCTTGATGAGTACCTTGAAGGACTCGGGAACGCCTGACTTCGGAACAGACTGACCCTTGACGATGGCTTCGTACGTCTTTACACGGCCGACGATGTCGTCCGACTTGATGGTCAGGATCTCCTGGAGGGTGTAGGCAGCGCCGTACGCCTCGAGGGCCCATACTTCCATCTCACCGAAACGCTGACCGCCGAACTGAGCTTTACCGCCGAGCGGCTGCTGAGTAACGAGCGAGTAAGGTCCGGTTGAACGTGCGTGAATCTTGTCGTCTACGAGGTGATGGAGTTTCAGGTAGTACATGACACCGACTGTTACCGGGTTGTCAAAAGGCTTACCTGTACGTCCGTCGATGAGCTTGGTCTTACCGAAGCGGTATTCATAAGCTTCGTCGATGAAGGCGTGCTCCTCTTCAGTCTTCGTGTTGGACTTCAGATATTTGATGAGGTCTTCGAGAACGAAGCCCTTCTTCTCGTTGGTATCCTCATACTTGAGGACGAGCTGTTTAATCTTGTCAGTGCCTTCGGCAAGGAGCTTGGACTCTGCGAGGAAGTACTGGACATCCTCCTCATGAGCACCGTCGAATACGGGAGTCATGATCTTCCAGCCCTTTGAACGTGCGGCCATACCGATGTTTACTTCGAGAACCTGACCGATGTTCATACGTGAAGGAACACCGAGGGGGTTGAGTACGATGTCAAGCGGTGTGCCGTCAGGAAGGAAAGGCATATCCTCCTGAGGAAGGATGCGTGATACGACACCCTTGTTACCGTGGCGGCCCGCCATCTTATCGCCGACCTGAATCTTTCTCTTCTGGGCGATGTAGCAGCGTACAACCTTATTTACACCCGGTGAGAGCTCGTCTGAGTTCTCCCTTGTGAATACTTCTACGTTTACGACGATACCGTATTCACCGTGAGGTACGCGGAGCGAAGTGTCGCGGACCTCTCTCGCCTTCTCACCGAAGATTGCGCGGAGAAGTCTCTCCTCGGCGGTGAGCTCGGTCTCGCCCTTCGGCGTGACCTTACCGACGAGGATGTCACCTGAGTGAACCTCCGCGCCGATGCGGATGATACCGTTTTCGTCGAGGTCCGCGAGAGCGTCGTCACCGACGTTCGGGATATCACGGGTGATATCCTCCGGACCGAGTTTTGTGTCACGTGCCTCGAGTTCATACTCCTCAATGTGGATTGAGGTGTATACATCGTCACGGACAATCTTCTCGTTCAAGAGAACGGCGTCCTCGTAGTTGTAACCTTCCCAGGTCATGAAGCCGATGAGGGCGTTCTTACCGAGGGAGATTTCACCGTGGTCTGTTGCGGGACCGTCGGCGATTACTTCGCCCTTCGCAACCTTCTGGCCGAGAGAGACGATGGGACGCTGGTTTACGCATGTGCCCTGGTTGGAGCGCATGAACTTGATAAGTTCGTACTTGTCAACCGGACCCTTTTCGGGCTCGATCTCGATGCTGTCGGCATCGACATGGACAACCTTACCTGCGTTTCTCGCAAGTACGACGACGCCGGAGTCGACAGCAGCCTTGTACTCCATACCGGTGCCGACGAAAGGCGCCTGCGTCTTCATGAGCGGCACCGCCTGACGCTGCATGTTCGAGCCCATGAGGGCACGGTTCGCGTCGTCGTTCTCAAGGAACGGAATCATGGCTGTAGCTACCGAAACAAGCATTCTCGGGGATACGTCCATGAACTCGGGTACGGTGCGGTCAACTTCGTCGAATCCGTCTCTGTAACGGATTGTGACCTTCTCGCGAAGGAAGTGACCCTTCTCGTCGAGAGGCTCGTTCGCCTGCGCGACTCTGTACTCATCCTCTTCGTCCGCTGTCATATATACAACTTCGTCAAGGACGCGGCCGGTCTTCTTGTCGACGCGGCGGAACGGTGCCTCGATGAAACCGTACTTGTTAATGCGTGCGAAGGTTGCGAGATATGAGATAAGACCGATGTTCGGACCTTCGGGAGTCTCGATGGGGCACATACGGCCGTAGTGGCTGTAGTGTACGTCACGGACTTCGAATCCTGCGCGGTCACGTGAGAGACCGCCGGGGCCGAGGGCCGAAAGACGTCTCTTGTGAGTGAGCTCCGCAAGAGGGTTCGTCTGGTCCATAAACTGTGAAAGAGGAGATGAACCGAAGAACTCCTTGATGGCGGCAACAACGGGTCTGATGTTGATGAGCGCCTGAGGAGTGGCCTTCTCGGGTTCCTGAGCCTGAAGAGACATACGCTCTTTTATGACTCGCTCCATACGTGTGAAGCCGATTCTGAACTGATTCTGAAGCAATTCGCCGACTGAACGGATACGGCGGTTGCCGAGGTGGTCGATATCATCTGTCGTGCCTACGTTTGAAGCGAGGCAGTTCATATAGTTGATGGACGCGAAGATATCGTCGATGATGATGTGCTTCGGGATGAGGTCGTCGCAGCGCTCCTTGAGAGCATTGAGAACAGCCGTCTTCTTCGGCTTGCCCTCGAGAATCTCCATGAGGATGCTGTAGCGTACCTTCTCGTTGATTGCAATTGCCTCGAGGTCGTCCTGTGTGATCTTGAGACCTGAGAGATACGGAAGAGGATCAACCATGCCGTTTGAAACAACCTTGACTTCCTTACCTTCGACGTCGAGTACTGCATGCATGACGCCGGCCTGCTCAATCTCATAGGCCTTGTCAGCTGTGATTATCTCGCCTGCGTCTGCAAGGACTTCACCTGTCGCCTCGTTGATGACGGGAGCGGCAAGCTTATGGCCCACAAGTCTGTGGGAGATGGCGAGCTTCTTGTTGTACTTATAGCGGCCTACTCTTGAGATGTCATAGCGATGAGCATCAAAGAAGAGACCGTCAAGATGTGCCTGCGCGGACTCGAGCGTGGGCGGCTCACCGGGACGAAGCTTCTTGTAAACTTCGAGGAGAGCTTCCGCCGCATTCTTTGTGGAATCCTTCTCAAGTGTGGCCATAATCCTCTCATCGGCGCCGAAGAAATCGAGGATCTCCTGGTTTGAGCCGAGGCCCAGTGCGCGGATGAAAGTGGTGATGTAGAGTTTTCTGTTTTTGTCTATGCGTACATAGAACAGGTCATTCTGGTCTGACTCATACTCAAGCCATGCACCGCGGTTGGGGATGACTGTCGATGTGAAGAGCTCCTTACCTGTCTTGTCGTGGGTCATGTCGAAATCCACGCCCGGGGAACGGACGAGCTGCGATACAATTGCGCGCTCCGCACCGTTGATGACGAATGTGCCGCTCTCAGTCATGAGAGGGAAATCGCCCATATAGACGTCTGACTCCTTAACCTCGCCTGTCTCCTTGTTGTAAAGTCTTACCTTTACGCGGAGAGGTGCGGCATAAGTCGCGTCTCTTTCCTTACACTCCTTGACCGTGTACTTCGGTGTCTCGTCGAGTTTGTAGTCGATGAACTCAAGTACCAGGTTGCCGGTGTAATCAGTAATCTCGTCGACGTCTCTGAAGACTTCCTTCAGACCTACGTCAAGGAACCACTTGTATGAGTTCTTCTGCACCTCAATGAGGTTGGGCATTTCCATGACCTCGTTGATTTTTGCGAAGTTCATTCGAGTGGTACTGCCGAGACTGGTCGGCTTAACGTTTACCATTGACTTTTCACTCCGTTCAGTAATATTTCCTGTTCTAAAATCGGCTTAATAATAAAACAAGTGGCGAAATTATACTTGAGTTCAAGTATAAAATCAACCACTTTTTTAAAACTTATTAATACACCCAGCCGGGTGTTTTGTCGCAGATCCCTCCGATTATTCGGAAAGCATCGTATCAATCTCCGTAGCGATGGTCTTTGCGACCTCACCCATGTCTTTTCTGGCAGTATCCATTTTTGCCTTGCAATCGGCCGCTCTGGCATTATCATCTGCAGCCTCATAAGCGACATAGAGAATCTCCGCGTTCAGATAGTCGACAGCGGCGTAAGGTACCTTGTAGTCCTCACCGTCCTTGCCGAGTGCTCTGTCATGCAGGGCAGATCCTACAGCGGAATCGTAATCATGTCTCTTCACGGCATTGAGTATCGTGTCAGGTCCGTTGGTATACTCGCTGTAACCGGAGAATATCTTTGAAAAAGCAACTATCGCGAGTATGGCTATGAGAATGGCAAGGACCGCAACAGCCACCGTGAACCAGTTGAAATTAATCTTCTTTTTCGCCATTATAGTTCTCCTCCAGCAATACGATTATTCTCGCCTCGGACATCGAGGATATCTGCGCGGCATCCTCCAAAGGAACGTTCAGATAAGCGGATACAAGCACTGCAACCTGATTCTGAAGATCTTCCAGATAAGCTGTTTTCTCAGGTGTATAACAGCCCTTTTCCTCATACCATTCACCGAGATCGCGGGCCTCATTTATTTTTGCGATATCCTTGCCGATTTCGGTCAGGAGTTCCTCTTCCGAAGCATAGTAAGTCTTTTCCTGATCATCAAGTCTGCGGGACAGAATCTGAAGAATATTTCCGTAAAAATATGAGTAGTAACTCGAGGCCTGCTCAACTGCATAATACTCATCAAATCCGTCCGAATAACTGATATGATTCGCGTCCATATACTCATCAACGGCCAGGTAGTCGCGGTCTTCCATAAGCGCATTGATTGCCGCCTTATGATGAGCCGATTTTGCAATTACGGCCTTCTCCCTACGGGAATAGCTTATGTCGTCCGCAGACATGGCCAGAATGAAGAAACCGGCTGCAATGGCGGCCATTACCGCAAGGATTGTTATGCGGATTGTCTTGGTCTGAAAGCGCTTTGTCTCGGCGATTACATCCTGTTTCGTCGCAGTGTAATCGGCCTCATAGTGCTCCATTGACTCCTGATGCTCTTTGGCAAATTTATTCTCTTTGCCGCAATAGGGACAGTATTTGTCCTCAATGTTTAAGTTGTTGTTACAGTAGGGACACTTCATCCGTCCTCACCTCCGGTATCAGATTCAAATTCTTCATCAAGTATCTTGGTAAACTCATCATAGTGCTGCCAGTCCCATATATGATGGTCCCTGTTCTCATCGGAATAGAGAATGTCAAAGCAGGCATCGTAATCCCCTTCCTCAAAATACTTGTCAAGTATCGGGAATGTCTCCTGCTGCCAGAGAAGTTCCTCCTCCGCGCTGTACTTTTCATGGAACAGCAGATACTCCTGCAGTTTGGCGGCGCCGACGATGAACAGGATTATTGCGGCGACGATGATTACGGCCCGAAGGGCCTTCTTGCCGCTCGACGTCGCCTCCTTTTTATAGTCGGCGCGCGCCTCGTCGTCTACGACGTCGAGAGCCTGACGCTTGTCCTCAAGGTCGGACATGTATTTCTTTTCCATGCCGGGGGCATAAAGAAAACCGCAATACGGACATTTGACTTCAGCTTCATCAAATTCGGCATCGCAGTTCTGACATTTAACTATAGCCATAAACTCTCCCCTATCGTCATCTTTACATAGGATTATAACACAGTCGCAATTGACTATGCACTAAAATTCATATAAAATATTTTCAACGAAAAAATTTTTCAGGAGTGAAAGAATGGAAAGAACATACATTATGCTCAAACCCGACTGCGTCGAGCGCGGACTTGTCGGTGAAATCATCAGCAGAATCGAAAGAAAAGGCTTCAAAATCACAAACATCAAAATGCTTCATCTTGACGAGGCAATTCTCCGCGAGCACTATGCTCACATTGTTGACATACCCGTATTCCCTCAGATTATCGAATTTATGACCTCCGGTCCGTGCATCGGCATGATTGTTGAGGGTGAAGGTGTAATCGCAGGTATGAGAAAGCTCATGGGCCCCACAAAGTATGAGGACTCCCTGCCCGGCACCATCCGCGGCGACTTCGCAACCTCCACACAGCACAACCTCATCCACGGCTCAGACTCACCGGAAAACGCCGAAATCGAAATCAAGCGCTTCTTCGGCCCCGACGCATAATTTTCACATAAAAAGAAGGCACCTTGCGGTGCCTTCTTTTTTTATTCAGTTATTTCGGCAGGTTTCTCGGCGCGGTAAGCCTTCAGGGTGAAGAAGGCTGCGACGAGAACGATGGCGAGCATAATCAGTTCAATTGCAAGAAGCGGTATGAACTGTGTTGCAACAACGAATACGCCGTCAAATACAGCATGAGCAAGAATTGCCGCTATGAAGAGCTGAATCTTTTGGTCTTTTACTGCCCTGTATACAAGATACGAAAGGCAGATATGAATCAATATTGCACTGATACGCTCAAGGCCGGCAAGGAGGAATTCCGGCGACGCGGTTGTCCAGAGCGGCTCAATCTGAGCCATGACCTGATCCATCATACCATCAGGCACGTCCTTGAATATCTTCTCGGTGGCGCCTGAGTTTATCAGCAGTGAGAGAGCAATGTTCGAAATATATGTTATACCGCAGAGGAGTATGGCCTCAATACCGCCGTGACCGAGACCGTACATAAGCGCGTTCTCTTTTTGGAGCGGTTTCTTCATTACAAACTTCATTGCAAGGAATCGTCCGGTTTCCTCAAAGAGGCCTGCGGCAAGGCCGCCGTAGATTGCCATAAACGCAAGATGACCCCTGAAAGCTGCCTCCCGTCCGGCGTTTGGATCAATGCCGGCAAGTCTTAAAACAATCTGGTGAACCAGGGATTCCAAAACGAGTGCAAAAATGACGAATGTCACCGCACCTATGAGTACGTTTATAAGTTTGCCGTCTGTTTTCTTCTTTGCGATGATTACGAGAATTATCGGCAGAAGTATTGCGACAGCTGCGCTTATTCCCATGAATACAATCGACATGGTCGGTACATTCTGAATCATAATTACAACTCCTTATGCTCGAAAGTTATTTCTCCTGTTTCGTCATTGATTGTTATGACACCGTAGTCACCGTAGTTTAAAGCACCGGGATTGAAGAGGTGAACACCGAGACGCTCCTCGTAAAACTGCCTGTGAGTGTGGCCGAAGAGGGCTACATCGCGGCCGTTTTCCTTCGCGTCCTTAAGCAGATACTCCGGTCCTGATTTCACGCGCTGCTCATAACCGTGGGTGATGTAGAACCTGTGGCCGCCGATATTCTCAAAGAGGGTTACCGCTTCATCAAGGAACATGTCGCAGTTGCCCTTTACCTTGTAGATTTTATCGGTATTCAGGACGCCGAGTTCACGGGCCTCCTTTATGCCGGCATCAAAATCCTTGACGCCGTCACCGAGGTGGATTACGGCATCTGCATCCTTATTGTCATAAATTGCATCAAGCACGTACTGACGCTTTCCGTGTGAATCTGACATTACAAGAATTTTCATGGTTACCTCTTAAAGTTCGTTCCAGTGTTTAACTCCCTTTTTATCTATCCAGATATTCGTAACTGCGGCTGCGATAATAAAGAACCACATGAGCAGTTTGATGTATGTCTCCGCAGCAATATGTTCTTTAAGCAGGAACCAGTAGAGAGCTCCCAGACCTGCAACTACAGCCCAGCCGCCGAACATGATTATCATGACGGGTAAGCTCTGTTTTATGGGAACAGTCTCATCCTTCCACTCGAGATTCGGCATCAGGAGGTTTAACATGAGACCGAATGATGAAAGGAAGAGCATATAGGCCACTGCCGTAAGACAGGCGAAAGCACTCGTCGCGATATCCAGTTTAAAAGCATAGCAGAGAGCTGCTGTGAGCAGCAGAGTGCCCGGAAGTCCCACGGCATACTGCAGGCGTTTCTTTGATTCAAATACGGCGCGCGGATCAATGGGCATGGATTTCAAAATCCAGATATTTCTGCCCTCAAGCGAGATTGAAGGCGCCGTGATTGTCACCATTGACGCCATAAGAAATACTGCAGCAAGCGGCAGGAGCGGAACTACTGAAGTCACATCGGGCAGCAGGGCTACCAGCGTTTTTGAAGTTATAAATCCGCTTATTGTATCCGCCTTAATCATTACAAACACCGCGCCGATTACCATAAGAATGGCACCGAGACCCGGGTTTAACATGTACGCTACGCTCTTTGTGAAATGTCTCATTTCCTTCGAGAAGAGGGCGGCGTTCATGCTGCTCGTCTTCACTGATTTTTCCGCAACATACTCGGTCTTTTTCTCTCCCCTGTTTGTCGTCATCAGTTTCAGATAGTTACGCGAGAGGACAAAGTAAACCAGTGCAAAGAGCAGGGTTGCGGCTGCGGCGCAGCCGAGGAGACATCCTACATCGCCCGTAAAGGCATGGCCGAACCAGTATACGAGTTTCGCCTTTCCCTTTATGTTCTGAGCGAAGATCTCTCCGTTTGCCACAATGTATGAAAGGTACTTGTTTATTCTGAAATAGACATAGTAGTAACCGAAGAAGAACAGAAGCGATATAAATACGGTTACGAATGTCTTGTTCCTGAGTCTGTTTGAAATCAGGGCGATTAAATATCCGAGCACACAGCAGAGTGCCGAACTTATAAGCCCCAGGACAAAGAACATCAGAATCGAGCAGATTACGGACGATGCAGTCTGGTCTGCCTTGGCATAATAGTAGATGAGTGTCGGCGCATAGAAGATTGCGCTGAAAACCAGAGACAGAAGAAAGGTTATGAAAACCTTGACTGCAAGTATTGTATTCGTGTTTATCGGCATCGAGAGCAGAAGGTCATTGTCCTTAGCTTTATATAGCATTGAAAATGTCAGGAAGACACTTCCGAAAAGGCCCATAAACATTGTAACAAGGCCCATCATTATGAAGTAGAACCAGTCAAGACCTATCATGAAGAAAGTCTTTCCGAACAGGCTGCTTATTCCCATTCCCGCCATGAAGAGTGAAAACGCGACAAGGAGCCAGAGGGATACAAACAGAATGATTTTTCCGGGAGACTGTTTCTTTCCGGTCTTTCTGTCCTTCACAAAGAACGAGCCTATCTCCATAAGATGCTTTTTGAGAAGAAGCTTAAACATTGACATCCGCTCCTTCGTCAACAAGCTCGAGGAATACCTCCTCGAGGGACTCGTCGCCCTTTACTTCTTCCATTGTGCCGCTCTTTATGAGCTTGCCCTCTTTGATGATGGCAACTCTGTCGCAGAGCCTTTCGGCGACATCGAGAACGTGAGTCGAGAAGAAGATGGCGCCGCCCTCGTTGCAGACCTCGCGCATATACTCCTTGAGTATGTGCGCGGCTTTCGGGTCGAGGCCGACAAAAGGTTCGTCCATGAGCATATATTTCGGTTTGTGAACGAGAGCGGATATTACGGCAAGTTTCTGCTTCATACCGTGAGAATATGATGATATGAGCTCGGCGAGATTGTTCTCAATCTCGAACGCGCTTGCGTACTTGTGGATTCTCTCCTGACGGTCAGACTGTGAGACTTCAAAGATATCCGCGATGAAGTTTAAATACTGAATGCCGGTCATGAAGTCATAGAGATCCGGATTGTCGGGTATATATGCAAACATTCTCTTGCACTCAAGCGGGGCGTCCTTTATTGACTTTCCGTCAAAAAGGATCTCTCCCTCATCAAACTGAAGGATACCCGTCATGGACTTAAGTGTTGTTGTCTTGCCCGCTCCGTTGTGACCGATGAAAGCGTAGATTTCACCGGCATCAATTGTCAGGGACAGGTCATCAACGGCTTTCTTATCACCGTAAACCTTGGTCAGGTTTTTAATCTCAATCATCGAATTTCACCTCAAGCGGGGCATCTATGTCCTGCCCCACGTATTTTCCGTCTTTTTTGCGCTGCTTCACACACTCGGTCAGAAGATATTCTATCTGTCCGTTCACCGAACGGAAGTCATCTTCTGCCCAAGCGGCAAGCGCGTTATAGAGTTTTGGTGACAGGCGCAGAGGTACCTGCTTTTTTTCGTCTGCCATTTTAATACCTCTTGATTAATAAAGGCTGCCTGAATTTACTATCGGCTGTGCATCCTTGTTGCCGCAGAGTACGACAAGAAGGTTGGAAACCATGGCTGCCTTTCTCTCTTCATCGAGATTGACAGTACCGTTTTTGTCGAGTCTGTCGAGTGCCATTTCAACCATGCCTACGGCACCGTCAACGATCATCTTGCGGGCGTCGATGATGGCTGAAGCCTGCTGACGCTGAAGCATGACGGCCGCAATCTCGGGAGCATATGCAAGGTATGTGATGCGGGCCTCGATGATCTCGATACCGGCCTCGTCAACCTTGGACTGAATCTCTTCCTTGATTCTGTTTGCGACTACTTCGGATGAGCCTCTGAGTGAACCCTCGTCGGCAATACCGTCACCTGTTGTGTCTACGCCGGGAGCTACATCGTACGGATAGAGACGGACGATGTTTCTAAGGGCGGAGTCGCACTGAAGTGAGAGATACTCTTTATAGTTATCAACATTGAAGACAGCCTTTGCGGTGTCTGTTACCTTCCACATTACCGCGATACCGATTTCAACGGGGTTGCCGAGGCAGTCGTTGATCTTCTGGCGGCTGTTGTTGAGAGTCATTATCTTAAGGGAGATCTTCTTGCCGTTTGCGCGTGCGGCAGCTGCAGCGGCGTTTGTGCCTGTCGTAACTGCAGTGATAAGGTCAGCGCCGTCAGATGCCACATCACCGCTCTGATTGAGCTTTGTGGCAGCGGCGGGGTTGAAGCCTACGCAGAAAGGATTTACGAAGTAGAATCCGTCATCCTTGAGTGTGCCCTTGTACTTTCCGAAAAGAGTAAGTACGAGCGCCTCCTGGGGCTTGAGCACTTTAAGGCCGAGCCAGAGGAACCAGCCGCAGCAGAGGTAGAGAATGGCGAGGATGCCGATAATCGTGCCTGCGCCGCCTACGGTCATGCCGATGCCTGCAAGAGGGATGGCGATGATGTATGCAAGTATTGAGAGCACAAGTACGAGCATACCGTTCTTTTTAGTTGTGTAAATTTTCTCAGTCATAGCAAAAACCTCCTATTGATTTGATAT
>JAEEGF010097558.1_pt1 | contig 17583 bp, 14 predicted proteins | sample 9134171 | NCBI WGS metagenome assembly JAEEGF01 (sample SAMN16246542, study PRJNA631951) | gut metagenome | biome: gut microbiome; feature: rumen; material: AP-attached | host: Bos | place: Iran: Karaj | collected 2018-10 | reverse complement strand
TTTCAGATTAGCATTTTCCACTTCCAGTTCACTGATCCTTTTCAGAGCATCTTCCAAAGTGGTTATCATATTTACCTCCTGTGCCAAAAATTTTATGACACAATTATAGCCATTCAAAAAGAGAGTGTCAATTTAATACTGACACCCTCCATGAATCTATTCTTATTAACAGGCAGGCTGTCTTTTACAGTCTCCCAAAGTTTTATAAGTTATTTCCTATAAGTTATTTCCTATCATCCCTACCTATACATACCTCCAATGATAACCACCGCATGTCTTGGACTGATTTCTTGCAGCAGCTGAAATTGTCACAGCTTTTTTATCAACTGCTTCAGCAGCTAACCTAGGAGAATCATATACCACTCCTGTTTCTATACACATAACCTTCTTTGCCTTTGCTAAATAAGAGCATTCTGGGCATCCTGTTTTACGCTTGCCAGTCCTATCACTTATCCATGCATCGTAATGATGACCTTTGGGGCAGATCCAACTTACTTTATAATTTGCACCATATGAAATGCTTTCCGGAGATAATCCTTCATTCTTGGAAAAATCCCACTCTTTAGCAATTTCAGGAAACTTATCGCTCAAAGTCAACTTTTTACTGATAGTATTTCTGGCTCTTGTAGATTGCATCTTTTGTGAATAACCACAAACCGGACATCCTACGCCTCTAACCCTAAGATTTATCCTTGTTTCCCACTCTTTTCCACATTCCTTACATTTCCACCACACTTTCTTTGTACTTCTTTTAAGGACATCATGTGGGGTTATCTTGCCATTTTTTTCATAGTCCCATTCTCCTACAAGGTCAGGATCAGAAACTGCAAGATCGTTTACATATGGTATAAGCTTCTGATAATTACACACAGGGCACTTTATCGTCTTTACTTGGCTAGCAACAGTCTTCTTCCATGAATGACCCTTCTCGCATTTCCACCAAACACTCTTCGTACTTCCAGATCGTAAACTAGTAGGTTCTATTTGATTCTTATCATAATCCCACATATCTTTAAGTTCAGGATAAGAAGTAAGAAAATCATTATATCCTTCAAGCGTAGCTGTTCCATAGCAAATAGGACATCTTGTTTTATTTACAGTCCTGTTTGCAACACCAATTTGATATGAATGCCCTTTGGGACATATCCACCATACCTTTCGATTAGCCCTTGCCTTTACTTTACTAGGTATTAATGGCGCATTTCGTTCATAATCCCATTCTTTAGCAATTTCTGGAGCTACAGTTTCAAGATCATTAAAACCAGTTAATAGTTGATGACCTGTACAAATTGAACAGCCATATCCATATGGAAGCTTATTGGCGGGTGTTGACTTATAGCTATGCCCAAGTTTACAACGCCACCAATACTTAACGTTTGAATTGGCATTGACCATATCAGCAGTTAATCCGTGATTTTTTTCAACATCCCATTCCCACACAGCATCAGGATATAATGCAGCAATTGACTTATCTTTTAGTACAGTTATATATAATGACATTATTTCAGCTCTATCGCGATCAACATCAACATCTACCTGCTGATCAGTAATTCTAGATATAAGTTCTGTAATACATTCGTTTAGTCCCTTATCAGTTATTTCTTTTCTATATATAAACATATCAGAATCATCATATGACTCTTGAGCCGCTTCAGAAACTCTTATCAGCTTAATCCCATTCTTATTACAAATATCATATTTTTCCTTAGCTTTCCTTTTGGCATATTCAGTAGAATGCCAATAAATGCCATCGTATTCAATACCAATTTTCAACTTAGGAATATATAAATCCAGTTCCATCTTTGTCGATGGAAAAATATCCTTATAACTGTTAACTGTATCTGTAAAGATCGTTGAAAGATAATAATACATAGCCTGCTCTGGGAATGAAGTACTCTTATGGCGTGAGCAAGAAGGGCACCCACTGTTGTTTAATACCCTATTTCTTACTACAGCTTGCCAAGTATTACCACATGTAGAGCATATCCACCAAGCCTTGTAATTTGATCCTATTGTTATTTTTTCAGGTTCAATATCATTCTTGTTATAGTCCCATTCTTTTCGCAAATCCGGCCGTTGCGAAGCCAAATCGTTTTCCCCTTGTTTTAGCCTTGTCTCTAAAAAGCTTTCAACTCTCTTTTGCTTAGCACATACAGGGCATCCTCTTCCATCAGATCCAGTTCTATCATTAACTACAGCTAACCATTTATTTCCGCAAGTACTGCAAATCCATGCTATCTTTTTATGACTTCCTACAGTCACTTGTTCAGGTGTTAATTCATTCTCTTCATAATCCCATTCTTTTACCAAGTCAGGTTCTTTCGTTTTAAGATCATTAAATCCTACTAATACTCTTTTACCAGAACAATATGCGCACCCTTGCCCTCTGCTAGTCCTATGATCAATAGTGCACTCGTAAGAATGACCAATAGGGCATACCCACCACACCTTTTTGTTAGAATGTGGTGCATATTCTTCAGGAGTTTTATCGTTCTTTTGGTAATCCCATTCTTTAGCTATTTCTGGAAATTCAGATAATAGATTCTTTTCCATATTTCTGCTCTCTATTTAATAATCACCGTCTTTATATCTATTTACTGATTCTAGTCCTGTTAACTGTTGTTTCCTCTTATAATTTTACTACAAATATGTGGGATATAATCCGGACAGCCCTAAGTAAAAAACTACAGGCTGAAGCCTGCAGCTTTTAAGCCTTTTCTATGATACTATCCGATATAAGCAATTCTTTTATTGATTCATATGTCTTTGTTTTATATGATATTTCTAAATAAGGAATATTGTGAGCGTTAACATAATCACGTTTTAATTCATCATTCTTTTTCTGCCGTTCAAAACCTGTCTTTCCTCCAAATTCATCAACCGGCATATAATGTTGTTCACCTTGGCACTCTATTAGAGCCTTCAAATTCCCATTATCGTCCTTAATGGCAAAATCAAATCTTAATAAGTTTTTGCCAGCAGCACCATACAGATCAGAAAAACTATACTCTACCTCATAATTAATCTTGTTTTCTATAAGTAGCTTGCAAACAATCCATTGAAAAGAAGATATTTCGTGGCAATCACAAAACACATCACTCCAATACCCAAAATACGCATGATATCCATATTCTGTTGGAGGATAAATTCCAAATTTATCGCAAGTAACAAGCTGTTTCTTCCCACAACATTTGCATTTACACTTATACTGTTTATAAACGGTAATAGCTGACCATATTTTATTGTGGCGTTGCGTGAAATGATAACGTGGCTGACTTTCAAGATGATCATTAACGCAACTTTCTACAAATAATGATTCATACTGCAACCCTGTAAAATCCTCATCATAATTCTCTGCATATATCCTAGGGAGATCAGCTATAATACCTTGAAACTTTTTCTCCTTCTCTAAAAGTTGCTTTGTTTTGTAATCATTATATTTGCCACAATAGTCATCCGCCGGAAGACATTCCTCCTTATCCTTCAATACGACATTTTCATGATTCTCATATTTTTGCTGTTTGCGATACGTAGCGTTTTGCGACTTGATGCTGTACGTATGCCTTGTTGAAATAGATACTGGATAATAGCAAAATCTAGGCTTCGATTCTATTGTTTCCTCATTAAAAAAATGAACCATCCCACATTTGCATTTACACTTATAATGCTTCTTTAGCTTATTGGATACAGTTTTTAAGTCCTTAGTCTCCGTAATTGTATCCCACTGTATTGCTCTAATCCTTGAAATAATACCTGGTTCACAAGCCGCATAATCATGATTAACATATGCCTCATATTGCTCTTGATAGTGTTCTCTAATTTCCTGCAGTTCGTCTTTATATGGCTTTAGCTTATCTTGCAAGTGTCTTGCTTTCTCTTGCATTTCTTTATATAGCTCCGTGTGTAAATATTCTTCGCCATTATCAAGAACAGTCAAGCATCCATATTTTTCGTTGCACTTTATCATAGTTTTCTCCAAAAATAGCCTAAATACCTTAGCTTCAAAAAAGGAAGCCTGTTGTATTCACAGCCTTCCCTTAATGTCAATTCTATGTCCGCCAATATCTTTGTCTCTTTTCGATACCTCTCCGCGGAGTTATCTTCCTCAAAAGCCATCAAGATACATCTTGGCGTACTATGTAAAATTCTTATATATTTGCGTACAAAAACATTGTCCGCAGATAGGTCTTTTTTCCTATCCCCCAAATGTACTTGTCCGCTAAAAGTACATAATTTTTGCTTCGATTTTAGCCGACATGTTTCCTTCTAAAACCATCTCAAATCCGCATGGTTAAGTGGTGGCGTCCCACCACTATTTCACAATGAAGTTCTGCTCTCGCCCCAAAATACGGGGCTCGCCAGAACAACCGCGCCTGTAACACTCAGCCTTCGCTACCGCTTGTCTTCGTTAACAGGACGACGGTTTCAACATGGCTTGTCCATGGGAACTGGTCCACAGCCACAGCCCTGGTCATCTCGTAGCCGGCGTCCTGAAGTATCTCGAGGTCGCGGGCGAGGGATGTAGGCTTGCAGGAGACGTAGATCATGTAACGAACCCCGTATCCGATAATCTTCTGAAGAGCCTTGGGATTGATGCCGTCACGAGGCGGATCAAGTATGATGAAATCAGGCTTGTCCTCGATCTCATCAAGGACCTTGAGGACATCTCCGCAGATGAACTCGCAGTTATCAAGGTTGTTGAGCTTGGCGTTTTCTCTGGCTGCCTCAACAGCTTCCTCAACGATCTCAACACCGATTATCTTATTGGCGACAGGAGCCAGGAGCTGGGCAATGGTGCCGGTTCCTGAGTACAGGTCGTAGATGACCTCATCCTGACTTATCTTCTTCTGATCATACAGACTTCTGATGTATCCTCTGACCGTAGTATAAAGCACTTCAGCGCTCAAACTGTTAGTCTGGAAGAATGAGAACGGGGTGATCCTGAACTTAAGGCCCAGCAGGTACTCATAGAAGAAGTCCTGTCCATAGAGGATCTCTGTACCCTCGTCAATTATCGCATCAGCCAGCGAGTCATTCCTGGTATGAAGAATACCTGCAATCCTGCCTGTCAGATCCAAGGACAAAAGTGCATCGGCAAAGCCTTTAAGATCATGCTCCTCCTGGGTTGTGGTAACAAGATCAACAAGGATATCTCCGGTCTTGACTGCCTTCCTGACAAGGAGGTGCCTGAGGTATCCCACCTGTTTCATCCTGTGATAGAAAGAAATTTCCTTCCTCTCATACATAGGCGCAAAATAGTCCAGAGTAGCTGAGAGAATGGCCTTGTAATCATCGTCCACGATTCTGCATCCCGAGACCGTTACGATATCATAAAAACTGCCCCTCTTGTGCATACCAAGACAAAGGGGGCCTCCTATAGAGTCGTCACCAAAGGTGAACTCCATTTTATTACGGTACGCAAACTTAACCGGGCTGGTCTTGATGCCTTCCCAGGTAAACTTGCCTTCCTGTCTGTCCATGGCGTGCTTTAAAAGAGTCTTGACCTGCTGTTCCTTGAGGCCAAGCTCCTTGACATAGGGCATGGTGAGATAGCTGCATCCACCGCACTTTCCGAAATGTATGCAGGGGCTCTCATGAGCGTCCGGAGATTCCTCAAGGACCTCCACTACTCTTCCCTCAGCCCTGTCCTTTCTCAGCTTGGTGATCTGGACAGATACCTTTTGATCGGGAAGGACACCCTTAACGATGACCTTCCCTTCATTAGTTTCAACAATTCCTTTGTTGGGGAATTCAACTTTCTTTACAATTCCCTCAATAATATCTTTTTTCTTCACAATAAACTTTAGCCTTCTCTGATGAAGTCCTCGTCTTCAAAATCATCTTCGAAATCATCGAAGTCATCATCGTAATAATCATCTTCAAACGCAGGAGTCATATAGCGATATACAAGGAATGAAATAACTGCAACTGCAGAAATTGCTCCAAGTACAGCCAGAATCCAAAGGATCACGTTGGAAGGCTTCTTGGCATTTGCTGCCTCTCTCTTATCCAGGAGCTCGTTAATACGTGTCATTTCAATTATGTCTTCGATTTTAGATTTTACTTCCATTTGTAACCCCTCCATAAAAATTTGTTTGATGTAATCATTATAACATGATATACAGCTTAAATTTTCTTAAGTTTTGCGAAAGCTGCATACATTACTTTTTGTCCCGGACCATCAAACATTACAGTAACCTTGTAGTCCCTGGGTCCCTGCTCCAATCCTGTAACGGTGCCTTCTCCGTACTTGACATGGGAGACTCTGTCACCGACAACGTAGTCCGGTGTCTCAGCCTTCATAGGCATTCCCTTTGAAATACCTGCCAGCTGTCCCTTGGCGTGGGTCGCTCCGGCGCCGGCGATATATGGCTTATCCGGTACCGCTCTTGGCTTAGTCACCTTAGGCTTGGGCTTGGCCTTTAATTTATAAGTATTGGCCAGCTCTGATTTCCCGTTGTCAAAAGAGCTCTTGGACGCACTCTTGGCAAGTCCCTTAGCAAATGACGGTTTGATTCCGGAATATCCGCCGCCTGCGAAATCATCATCACCGGTATATTCAAAGTCATCATCAATTGACTCTCCACCGTCATATAAAAATGAAGCTGAGGTAAGTGGATTGTTGCGATCAAGCATTTCACTCGGGATTTCCTGAACAAACCTCGAAAGACGGTTGTACTGGGTTTCTCCCCTTACCATTCTGCGCCTTGCGGCTGTGAGAGTTAGGTTCTTCTTGGCTCTTGTGATTCCGACGTAAGCAAGTCTTCTCTCTTCCTCGATGCCCTCCGGGTCTGAATCCTCAAACTGAAGTGTCATATAACTCGGGAATACATTCTCTTCCATTCCGGCAAGATATACATTCTCAAACTCAAGTCCCTTGGCACTGTGAAGTGTCATGAGAAGAACCTTCTCATTGTCCTCACCTATTCTGTCTATATCAGCAACAAGAGCCACTTCTTCCAGGAAGCCTGTAAGAGTAGGCTGTTCAATTTCCTCGTTCTCCTCATAAGCAGCTATCTTGGATATAAGCTCATCCACGTTGGCTGCTCTGTCATTGTCTCCGCTGTCATCATCGTCATCCAAAGTCTTCAGATAGTCCATATATCCGACAACATCAATGACATCCTTAAGAAGTTCCTCAAGAGAATAGCTCTTACTCTTGGTCCTGAAAGCCCTGATCATGGTCACAAAGTCCGTGAGCTTGGCACTTCCACGGGAGATTGTCATGATCTGGTCAGCCTCACACAGAGCCTCAAAGAAGCTTATCTGTCTCTCATCGGCATAGGCCTGAACATTCTCTATTGTAGTAGCACCGATTCCCCTCTTTGGAACATTGATGATCCTCTTGACTGCAATATCATCAAGTCCGCTGTCAATGGTCTTGAGGTATGCCAGGAGATCTTTAATCTCACGTCTTGAATAGAAATTGGTACCACCCACAATATCGTATGGGATACCCTCGTAAACAAAGCGCTCCTCCAAAAGTCTGGACTGAGCATTGGTCCTGTAAAGAACCGCTGTCTCATCGTAGGAAAGCTTGTGATTTCTCTTTAATTTGCCAATCTCAGAGGCAATAAACTCAGCTTCATCCTGGGCAGTATCAAACTCCCTGAGCTTAACCTTCTCTCCATCCTTGATGTCAGTCCAGAGTGCCTTGTCCTTACGTCCGGAGTTATTGCTGATAACCGCATTGGCAGCATCAAGGATCTGCTGGGTTGATCTGTAGTTCTGCTCGAGCTTGATAACCGTAGCATCGGGATATACCTTCTCAAAGTCAAGGATATTCCTGATATTCGCTCCTCTGAACCTGTAGATACTCTGATCATCATCACCTACTACGCAGAGATTTCTGTACTTGTCAGCAAGAAGTCTTATAAGCTCAAACTGCGCATTATTGGTATCCTGATACTCATCCACCATGATGTACTTGAATCTCTCCTGGTATGAGTCCAGGACGTCAGGATTCTTCCTGAACAGCTCCACGGTCTTCATGATCAGGTCATCAAAATCAAAGGCATTGTTCTTTTTGAGTGCCAGCTGATACTCGGTATATGCCTTGGAAACTCTTGTCTTGATATAGTCATTGCCCGCCGAGAGTGCATACTCTTCAGGGCTAACCAGATTGTCCTTGCACTTGGATATAATGCCCATTATATTCCTGAGCTTGAGCTGCTGAGTCTCCAGCTGGAATCTCTTGCATACATCCTTCATAAGTGCCTTGGAATCATCTGTATCGTAAATTGTGAAATTATTGCTGTAACCTATCTTGTCTGCATATCTTCTGAGCATTCTGGTACAGCTCGAGTGGAAGGTAGAAACCCAGATGCTCTCCGCTCCGAAGCCTACAATCTTATCTACTCTTTCCCTCATCTCACCTGCTGCCTTGTTGGTGAAGGTGATGGCCATAATATTCCAGGGGTTGACTCCGCATTCATCAATCAGGTAAGCCACCCTGTGGGTAAGTACCCTGGTCTTACCGCTTCCTGCACCGGCCAGAATCAGCACCGGTCCATCAGTTTGCAGCACTGCTTTCTTTTGCTGCGAATTGAGTGTATCGTAAATTCCCATTACTTCTTATCCTTGGTTTTCTTTTCTTTTTTATTGTCCGGCTTATCATCATTTTCTGTCATATTGTCCAGAATCTTCTCTATAAGCAGCTTTTTGACGTAAACGTCATAGCTAAGGAGAGTTATAAATGAAAAAAGACGCATTTTCTTTTGCTCTTCTTCATTGATATCCGGATCATCGAAGGTCTGCATAGCCCTTTCATATCTCTTGGTGATATCCTCTTTAACGGGCTCTAAAGACTCCTCCTGAAGCTGGTACAAAGTCTCATATATCCTTGAAAGATCGAGCTTGTCCTCTGCTCCATAATATCTGCGCTTTAGGGGTTCTATCAGAGTCTGTATGTCGCTGATCGACAGAATATTCTTGAGATAGTAAATTACTATAAGCAAGATCAGATGATCCTTGGAGTACTTCTTCTTAATAGGTGGAGGAAGCAGATCATTTTTGGCATAGTTATTGATCATGGTCTTTGTAAGGATCTTGTCCTCTCCCGGATGACGGGTTGTCTTCTTGAGTCTCTCGTCCATAAAAGAAGTCAGCTGATCCATGTAAAGATCAATATTGGGTATCTCATCCAGTGAGATCGTATCGATCCTTCCAAGAGAAGCCATTATGCTGTTCAAAAGATCATCGTTGTCTATTGTCATCTGTAAGCCTCGTATCTATTCTCAGTTCTTGCTGTCCATAGCCATCTTGCGCATCTCCTGCGCATTGGTTATAACCGCATCAGTGATGGTATCTCCGCCAAGAAGCCTTGCAAGCTCCCTGACACTCGCCTCTTCATCAAGGCCGTAAATGCTTGTAACAGTTCTTCCGTCCTCAAGTCCCTTCTCGATCATGAAATGAGTATCCGCCATGGCTGCTATCTGCGGAAGATGTGTAATACAGATTATCTGGTGCTCTCTTGAGAGGTCTCCAAGCTTCTGAGAAACCTTCCATGCAGTCTTGCCGCTTATTCCGGCGTCAATCTCATCAAAGATGAGCGTACTTATATCGTCCTTGTCAGCGACTACGGTCTTAAGCGCCAGCATGATACGGGAGAGCTCACCACCGCTTGCTATCTGATCCAGCGGACGAAGTGCCTCACCCGGATTGGTTGATATCATAAATTCAACATCATCGTAGCCCCTTGAAGTTATCTTGTCCTCATCACTCTTAACATCAATTTCAAATTTTACATCCAGGAAGTTAAGGTCAACAAGTGCCGCCCGTAGTTTCTCGGATAGCCCCTTCGCTCCCTTCCTTCTCACATCAGAGATCTTCCTGCAGAGCAAAAGAGCTTTCGATTTCTCCTCACCAAGTTCCCTGAGCAGCCCATCTCTGTGTGCTCCGAGATTACTAAGTGCGTCAAGCCTCTTCTGCTTCTCTTCCATGTATTTAAGAACAGCGTCTATGCTTCCGCCGTACTTGTCCTTCAAATGATTGATAGTGTTGAGTCTGTCCTCTGTGGTCCTGAACTTCTCATCATCAAACTCAAGACCGTCTATATAGTCGGAAATTGAATGTCCGAAATCCGTAAGAAGATTCTCGATATCCGAAAGCTGCGACAAAAGATCATCAAGCTCCTCATCATAGGATACAACAGATGACAGCTCTCTCACAGCCCTTCCGATCATATCGGATGCGCTATCTTCACCCTCACCTGAGTTTACCATGGCAGCTGTCTGATAAACCGCCCCCGATATTTTCTGGGCATTTACCATCTTGCGATAGCTGCTCTCCAGCTCCTCATCCTCGCCGGGTACCAGGGCTGCATCTTCAATCTCTCCAAGTTCATACTCTAAAAGTTCCTGCTCCCTGAGCCTTGCGCTCTCATCAATATCGGTCTCCGAAAGCTCTTTTTCCAACTCTTTCATATGCGAATACGAGGTTGTGAGCTCAGCAAAAAGAGCTGCCAGTTCAGCCTCGCAGTAATTGTCAAGAATCTCAATATGCTTTTTCTTGTGGAGAAGCTCCTGATGGTCATTCTGACCGTGAATATTGATTAGAATACTTGAGATATCCTTCAGCTGTCTTGCTGATACGTTTTCTCCCCCGATCTTCGAAACACTTCTTCCCGGCATGATCTTTCGCTGCATAATAAGTGTTCCGTCTTCCTCAACAGGAATATCCATCTCCTTAAGAAGCTGTCTTTGGAGGTCATTCTCCACCCCAAAAACAAGCTCTACCAGGGCATACTCCTCGCCGGTTCTGATGAGCGAGGCATCTGCCTTTCCTCCAAGGGCCAGGTTCACACTCCCGATGACAACGGATTTACCAGCACCCGTCTCACCGGTGAGTATGTTAAGTCCCTTTGAAAACTCAATCTCCTGCTCTTTGATAAGAGCAAGATTCTTAACGTGTAAACTATATAACATCTTATCCTCTGTTTAAAACGCTCTTATACTTATCCATGAGCTCTAAAGCTACCTCGTTGGACTTGATCGCAACGAATATTGTATCGTCACCTGCAATGCAGCCAACAATCTCAGGCATTTCAAGAGCATCGATCGCAGCAGCAACCGCCATGGCCATACCGGAAACCGTCCTGATTACAAGCAGATTTCCTGCAACGTCCATACTCACATAACCGGCCTTGATTACGCTTACATATTTATCATGCATAACCTCAGGGTCTGCAGTGGTATAAACATATTTCTGTCTTCCGTCAGGAGTTACCTGCTTGGTCAGCTTCATCTGCCTGATATCCCTTGAAACCGTAGCCTGGGTAACATCATAGCCTGCCTCTTTCAGAAGTGATGCGAGCTGCTCCTGAGTTTCTACCTCATGGTTGTTGATGAGCTCGATAATCTTGTCATGTCTGTTCTTCTTCACGACAATCTCCTTTCTTATTTCTCAAATTTTTTACTTATGACGTCGAGGAAGCTTACCTTATTCAATCGCAGAATCTTAGTAGTCTTCTTGGACATCTTAATCTCAATCTTATCCCCTGTATTCATAAGGAGTGTTCCACTGCCGTCAAAGCTGCTGATGGCCGTCATGGGGTTTCCGTCCCTTCCGGGAAGCAGTTCAACATCTATCTTGGTAGTTGGTGAAAAGACAAGGCTCCTGGAATTAAGCGTATGCGGACAAATAGGTGTGACCAGAATCATATTGGCTGACGGCTCAATAATGGGACCACCGGCCGACATGTTATATCCTGTTGAACCTGTAGGTGTCGACACCACAAGACCGTCTGCATAATAGCTGCAAAGGAACTGATCATTTACATAGATATTGTAACCGATAGTAGCAATGCCCTGATATCTGGTCACAATAATATCATTTAAGGAGTAGTCTTTTTTGCCCTCAAGAGCACCCCTTAACATCATCCTGTCCTCAATCTCGTACCAGCCTTTGAGGATTCTCTCCAGAGCATCGTCTATACCGCTCTCTTCTACCTCTGTAAGATATCCCATGGTACCAAGGTTTACTCCCACAAGGGGAATGTCCTGATATGCGATACTTCTGGCCGCCTGAAGCATTGTACCGTCTCCGCCAAGAACAATAACAAGATCCGTATCCTCAGGTATAACACTGAGGTGCTTTCTTGTGATAAAGAGCGGATCCTCTTCCTCTCTTTTTTCTTCAGCAATAGTAACTGTCTTGCCGCGTTTCTCAAGATAGTGCCGGATATGTTTGGTAACCTTTAAATCCTTATCCTTGATCTTGTTGGTAACAATACAAAACCTCTCCATAAGCGCCCCCTATTTAAGCTCTGCTGCTGCCCTTAAGACCGCATCCTCTATGAGCTTATTGTTCTCTGCTTCAAAAGAAATACCACTCTTATCCGCCTGTATCTCAGAAAGCTTCTTTTCCCCTTCTGCTTCTGTCAGCTGTTCAACTTCTGCGTTTCTCTCAGGATCCTTTCTGATATGGATCAGATATTCAATATTGCCCTCAGGTCCTTTGATAGGCGAGAAGTCCAGATGAAGAACTTCAAAACCCGCAATCCCCATAAAATCAAATATCCTGTGGACTACTTCAGAATGAACTTCAGGGTCTCTTACGACTCCCTTTTTGCCGACCTTCTCTTTGCCGGCTTCAAACTGAGGTTTTATCAGACATACCATCTCTGCACCGTCTTTAAGAAGTCTTCTGGCAGGAAGCAGGATCTTGGTCAGAGAGATAAAAGACACATCGCAGGATGCAAAATCAAGGTCATCATCTATGTCGTCCCTGACCATATATCTGAAGTTGGTCTTTTCCATGCAGACCACTCTTTCATCGCTTCTAAGCTTCCAGTCAAGCTGCCCGTGTCCAACATCAACTGAATAAACCTTGGCTGCTCCGTTCTGAAGCATACAGTCCGTAAAACCGCCGGTGGAAGCCCCAATATCCATGCACACCTTGCCTTCAAGTGAAAAGCCAAAGTTTTTGACTGCCTTCTCAAGCTTAAGTCCGCCTCTGCTGACGTAGGGAAGTGTATCTCCCTTGACTTCCAGAGAAGTAATCTTGGCTTCCTCGAAGGTTGTGCCGGGTTTATCTTCCCTCTGACCGTTTACAAATACATCCCCGGCCATTATGAGGGCTTTTGCCTTTTCTCTTGATGGAGCAAGGCCTCTGTTTACAAGAAGAACGTCAAGACGCTCTTTATCTTTTGCCATAAATTTTCTTACCTTTGTACTTCGTCAATTATTCTCTCTGCCACGGACTGCGCATCCATTCTGAGTTCCTTGAGGAGCTTGTCTACGCTGCCGTGGGTAATAAACTGATCGGGTATAGCGATGGAAAGGACATTTGCATCAAGTCTCTTTTCATCAATATAGCTTCTCACCTTCTCGCCAAATCCACCTGATGCCACATTCTCTTCCATGGTGACAAAGAGCCTGTGAGTTGCTGCTGCTCTGTGAATGTAATCCGTATCAATAGGTTTAACAAATCTTGCATTTACAAGGGAGCACTTGTATCCTCTGTCCTTGAGAATGAGCCTTACCTCTTCTGCTATCTTGACCATGCTTCCCACAGCAAGAAGGCATATGTCCTTCTCCTCGTAAATGGGCTCGCACTTGCCCATTTCGATAGGTGCCCTGAAGTCCTCGAGGCCATCGTATGCATTGCCTCTTGGATATCTGACTGCTACCGGACCGTTTAAGCTCACCGCGAACTTAAGCATGTCTGACAGTTCCCACTTATTCTTGGGCGCCATTACATGCATGTTTGGCATTGATGACATATATGAAAGATCAAATATTCCCTGATGAGTCTCGCCGTCACTTCCAACAAGTCCTGCTCTGTCTATGGCAAAGACCACCGGAAGATTCTGAAGGCATACATCCTCCAATATCTGGTCATAAGCTCTCTGAAGGAATGATGAGTAAACCGCAAATACCGGCTTGTAACCACCGATAGCAAGACCAGCAGCATATGTAACCGCATGCTCTTCTGCAATTCCGGCATCTACAAATCTGTCGGGATAAATGTTCCTGAATCTCTTAAGTCCCGTTCCGTCGGCCATGGCTGCTGTAATAGCCACAACCTTGTCATCCCTTGCGCCGAGCTTGCACATTACCGTTGAAAAGATATCCTGGTAATTGGCAGTTGTTCTGGGATTTCTGGGGAGTCCGTTCTCCACGATAAAAGGCTCTGTTCCATGGAATCTTGCCGGGTGCTTCTCGGCAGGTTCATATCCCTTACCCTTCTTGGTAACAACGTGGATCATTACGGCCTTCTTGACCTTTCTGGCCTCTTTGATGGCGCGTACAAGACCTGCGGTGTCATGTCCGTTTACAGGTCCAAGATATGTGATACCCAGGTTTTCGAATACCATGCCGGGAACAAAGAGCTGTTTAAAAGAGTTCTTGGCCCTTCTAATGGAATCGACAACCTTGGTGCTGGTACGAAGCTGAGCGTACACATCTTCTTTGAGGTTAAGGTACCCTTGCGCTGTACGAACATTGTTCAGGTACTTGCCCATTCCTCCGACGCTCTCTGAGATAGACATCTCATTGTCGTTTAAGATGATTATATAATTGGTCTCAAGCCTTGACGCATTGTTGAGGGCTTCATAAGCAAGTCCTCCGGTAAGGGACCCGTCTCCGATAACAGAAACGACTGCGTAGTCCTCACCTTTAAGGTCTCTGGCCTTGACCATACCAAGTCCCGCAGAAATAGATGTGGAGCTGTGTCCGGTGTCAAAGCAGTCGGTATCAGACTCACATCTCTTGGGGAAGCCACTCATCCCGCCATATTGGCGAAGCGTATCAAATCCTTCCTTGCGACCTGTGAGCAACTTGTGTGTATAGGACTGATGTCCTACATCCCATATAATCTTGTCTTTTGGCAGATCCAGTGCTATATGAAGAGCCATTGTAAGCTCAACGGCACCTAAATTAGATGCAAGATGCCCGCCTGTTTTGGAAATCTTGTCGATAAGAAATTCTCTTATTTCACCGGCAAGCTCGGGGTAATCCTCTCGAGCTATTGCCTTTATATCGCCTGTCTGATTTATCTGATCAAGAAGCATAATTCACTCCAATTAGCCTAAGTTATTTCTTTCTGTAAATGAGATATTCAAAGAGTCCCTCAAGAAATGTCCCGCTTTGTCCAAAGCTCTTTAAAATCTCCGAAGCCTCATCCGATAGTTCTTTTACCTTCTTTCTGGCTTCATCCATACCGTAGAGACTGACATAGGTAGTCTTGTCATTCTTAAGGTCCGAGCCGATGGGCTTGCCAAGCTCAGCAGCATCACCCTCGATATCCAGAATGTCGTCCTGAATCTGGAAAGCTATTCCAACATTGCTTCCCATCTTTTCAACCTGTTTGACCTGAGCTTCTGACGCTCCGCCTATTATGGCACCTATCATAAGACTGCTCTCAATAAGAGCTCCGGTTTTATTCTCATCGATATAATGAAGCACATCCCGTGCGGTTTCTGTGTCCATATCATGGTTGTTCTCGGCACAGACGTCTGCACACTGTCCTCCTACCATGCCGTAAATACCGGCCTTGGTTCCAAGAACGTCTAGGGCTGCAAGATATCTGTTCGATGTATCCCCATCGTAATAGACCAGCTCTTTTCCAAGGGCTGCACCCTTGATCGCAGTCTCAAAGGCAAGATTAAGAAGTCCGTCTCCTGCCAGAGTTGCTATTCCGGGTCCGTACACCACATGAGTGGTCTTCCTGCCTCGTCTGTATTCGTCATTGTCCATAGCCGGAAGATCGTCATGCACCAGTGAATAGGTGTGGATCATCTCAATTGCCAGCATAAACGGCCTAAGAACGCTGTCATCAGCTTCCTCGCCTGCAAACAGCTTGAACGCCTCAAGCATCATAACAGGACGAAGTCTCTTACCTCCTGCAAGAAGACTGTAGTTCATCGCCTCTATAACAGTACGGGCATAGCCCTCCTCAGCAGGAAGTGCCTTGCCCAGTATATCTTCAAAATAGGCTGCCCTCTTTAAAAGTTCATCCTCTATGGAAATACCGCTCATTTACTCAAAGTCCTCCAAGCTGCCATCTTCGGCGATTTCTTTTACCTTCTGCTCAACGCTCTCAATGGATTCATGACACAGCTTTAAAAGCTCCATGCCTTCCTTGTACTGCGCAAAAGACTCCTCAAGGGAGATATCCTCGTCCTCAAGGGCTTTTATCTTCTCATCAATCGCAGCAAAAGCCTCTTCGATTGTCATGTTTTCTTCTTTTTTCTTAGCTGCCATAAGCGGCTCCTTTTCTCATTAATCCTCCAGGCCTGATAAAAATCCGACCTTGCCTGTTCCTGTGACACTTGTCTTTATAAGACCGTCGCTCACATATACCGAAAGCTCATCCCCTATGCTTACATCCCCGGTGCTTTTTACGTTTCTGCCATTTTCATCAGCCACGTAGGAATATCCGGTCTTTAGTCTGTCCAGTGGTGAAAGACCTTTAAGCCTCTCTATATCCACTTCCAGTTCGTGTCTTGCAGCCTTTAATCTCTTTTCCATCAGCATCTTAAGGCTGTCCTGATACTGATCCATCCTAAGGAGCTTGTCCCTGATCTTCCCCATGGGACTTAAGTGCCTGAGGGCCTGTGCGTATCTCTTTTCCTCATTGGTCAGACGACTTATCTTTCTGTCCATCAGGGTTAAAAGAGTGCTCTGATAATCCTCAATATCCTGGATAAATCTGCTGTATTCAAATACCGCTATCTCCGCTGCCGCAGAAGGCGTAGGCGCTCTTCTGTCAGAGACAAAGTCTGCGATTGTAGTATCTGTTTCATGTCCAACTGCTGAAATAATCGGAACGGGGCAATCGAAAATTGCCTGAGCGACAATTTCTTCATTAAATGCCCATAAATCTTCTATAGAACCTCCGCCACGTCCGACGATTATAACATCAGCCTCTGAGCGGGACAAAGTTTCTATCCCTTTTACTATGCTCTCGGCGGCCTTCTCGCCTTGTACTATGGCAGGATAAAGAATGATCTGGATATGAGGGTTTCTCCTGGTAGCAACATTGATAATATCGCGTACCGCAGCCCCTGTTGGTGCCGTCACAACACCGAGAGTCCGTATATACTTAGGAATCGGCTGTTTGTAATCCTCTGAAAACATACCGGATTCCTGTAATCTCTTCTTTAGCTCTTCATATCTCTCATAAAGAACTCCAGCTCCATCCAGTTCAATTCTCCTGGCGTAAAGCTGGTATTTACCATCTCTTTCATATACACTTACAGATCCTGAGACCTTGACCTGCTGTCCTTCCTTCATCTCGAAGGTAAGACCTCTGGTCCTGTCAGAGGAAAACATCACGCAGGCTAAAGCAGCACCATTATCCTTGATAGTAAAATATATGTGACCGGATGAATGGTACTTACAGTTACTCACTTCTCCCTTGACCGTAAGGCTCCTTAGGAGAAAGTCCTGAGTAAACATATTCTTGATGTACGTATTAACCTGTGTGACTGTATATTCACTGCGCAAATTTAGCTAACACTCCATTTACGAAAGCAGGTGAGCCATCCTGACCGTACTTCTTGGCAAGCTCAACAGCCTCGTTAATAGCAACTCCGGTGGGAACCGAATCATCATACTTGATCTCATAGATGGCAAGCCT
>JAEEGF010535547.1_pt1 | contig 17585 bp, 13 predicted proteins | sample 9134171 | NCBI WGS metagenome assembly JAEEGF01 (sample SAMN16246542, study PRJNA631951) | gut metagenome | biome: gut microbiome; feature: rumen; material: AP-attached | host: Bos | place: Iran: Karaj | collected 2018-10 | reverse complement strand
CTGTGATGATCCAGAAGATGATCAGCGGCACCGAGTTGTTCATCGGCGCCAAGTTCGAGCCCACCTTCGGCCACAACGTGCTGTGCGGTCTGGGCGGCATCTTCGTCGAGGTGCTCAAGGACGTGCAGTTCGGTCTCGCTCCGCTGTCGCAGCCCGAGGCAGAGCGCATGGTTCGCTCCCTCAAGGGCTACAAGATCATCCAGGGCACCCGCGGCAAGCAAGGTCTTGACGAGGCCACCTATGTGAAGATCATCTGCCGCCTCTCGACCATGCTCCACTACGCTCCCGAGATCAAGGAAATGGACATCAACCCGCTGCTTGCCGGTCCCGACCACGTCACCGCCGTCGACGCCCGCATCCGCATCGAGAAGTAAATTAAAGCTTGAGTTTTGAACCCAAAACCTAAAGTCTAGAGCCTAGAGCCTCAAAAACGCTCTTGAGAGCTTCGCTAAGGCGCTAATAATTGAGAATTTAGAGACGCAAGACATCTTGCGTCTCTTTTTCGTGGTTAAAAAAAATAAAAACAAGGGGGAAAAATTTATCATGATACATTAATAAAAAAGCCAATAATTATTTGCTCATTATCAAAATTAAACATATATTTGCGACAATTATTAATATACAGTGTTGAAAGGATGAATTGGCCCAATCGTTTCAACGCTGTGAATCATACCCCCTAGGGCCTCCTTAAAAATTATACAGCTATGGCAAGTGTAAATCGTAAAGCCCTGAATGCCTTACAGGGACTCCCGTTCGACAATCTAATTGGCGGACCGCTCAACGCCTGTGTCAAAGCTCAGGCCGAAGCCGCTCAGACCACCCTTAACTTCATCAAGGATGTAGGTCTCGAAGACCGCCCCCTCATGGACAAGAATGGTCAGCCAATGAAGGATGATCAAGGCAACATCTTGTATGAAACCAGTGCCATCTATGTTCATTTCCAGTTCATCCAGAATGGCCGTTATGTGAACCTGAGTGTTCCCTTGTTGACCATCGTTCCCATCCCCTACATCTGCATCAACACGATCGACATCAACTTCAAGGCGACCGTTCATGGTGTGGAATCTTCGTCAAACACCAATGAGAGCGAAAGAACGACCCAAACGGATGAAGATACCAAAAAGGGTAAATTAGGTTGGTTCAAGAAGACGACCACGAGCATTAAGTCGTCGGTTTCAACCAAGCGCGACTCAAAGTCCACCCAGGAATCCAGTTACAGCATTGAGGCAACCATCGACGTAGCAGTACATGCATCGCAAGATTCCATGCCCGCCGGCATGTCGCGTGTGCTTGAGATGCTCAACAGCGCTATGGACCTCACCGACCCGTCGGGTGAGATGGAAGTTAACGCTCAGGTACTATACACTGAGAGCGACGGCAAGGCTCACCTCACTGCCCGTTGCAAGGACAGCGCTGGCCTCTACAAGGAGGTTAAGATTGAAGGACAAAATGGTGTCTTCAACCCGATTGAAGGCTATACCACCTTCGAGTTGGAAGGCACTAAGGAGGGTAAAGAATACTTCCTTACCTCGGATGGCTATGACGGGACCCAGGAGATGAAGGTGAAAGTGTTTAAAGTTGAGCAAGCAACCGCAACCCCGAACAACAACCCTCAGAAGAAATCATAATAGCATCAAGCCTTAGTCAACAAAAGGATTATAGCAAACAGTTATTAACCTAAAATCCTAAAATACTATGGCAGGTATAGACACGACACCATCATTAGTGGCGACTAATGCATTGCAGGCTTTACCCTTTGGATCCATCATTGGGGCGCCGCTGCAGGCTTGTATCGAAGCACAAGCCAAGGCAGCGCAAACCACATGGGAATTCATTCAAGCGGTAGGCTTGACCGACACCGACGATGGGAAAGGCAAGGAGGCCATCTATGTGAACTTCCAGTTCCGCAAGAATGGCCGCAGCACGACCCTGAGTGTGCCGTTGCTCACCATCGTCCCTATACCTTATCTTGCAATCCGAGACATCAGCATCGCCTTCAAGGCCAACATATCGGCTTCATCATCAACGTCACAGACCGCCCATTCTTCTCTTGAAGTGGGAGCATCGGTGACTGCCAAGGCGGGCTACAACTTGGGCATTACCAAGGGCAGTCTGGAGATGAAAGCCAGTGTCTCGAGTAAGAAAGACTCTACCAGTACGCGAGACTCCAAGTACAGTGTGGAATATACCATGGACGTGAGTGTCAAGGCGGGACAAGACGATATCCCCGCTGGCATGTCCAAGGTGCTTGAAATCCTCAACGAGTCGATCGATACCATTGAAACAAGTGGTGAATTGAGCGTCTCGGAGCAGTACTTGCGTCTAGGTTCCGCGAAGGAAATCTCCACATATATTTCCTACAAGTCACCAGAGGGCTACTATGATTCCAAGGCCATCCAAGTCACTGCAAAGTCTGGAGGAGTGGCACCCAAGAAAGAGGACTTAACCCGTGATGAGCTTGGAGTACTGTGCAAGTTCACAACGCCTGGAACTTACTTGGTGAAGGCTGGTGATAAAGAGGCTCCGATTGTTGTTGTTCAATAATGCTCACATTTTCCTAAATTATTATGGCTAATACAACGAAAAATGGAGAAGGAGACAGCAACAGTTCAGGCGGACTGTTAGATAAAGTTTTCAACGCTGCCAAATCTCTTGCTGGCAATGATAAGGTGACCGGATTGGTTGATTCTCTCAAGAAAGGTGGAGACACAAAGGGCACGCTGCAGCAACTCTATGATGTCTGCAAAGACTCTGAGGAGTTGAAAGACCTGGGCAAGACCGCCCTGGATGCCCTCACCAAGATGAAAGCAGATGACCAATCCTCGTCCACCGAAGAAAGCCCGGAAAGTGACGATAGCGAAGGAGATTCGACCCCTAACGACAATAACGGCAACGGGGACAATTCCTCTAGTGGAGGCAGCACGTCTTCCTCATCGTCGGAGTTCGCCAGTCTTTCCAAAGAGACCAAGCCTGAACAAACGGTTGCCGAGATGTTCCATGACCTGGACGAGGTGAAAGTGGATACCGCATTTGCCAACGAAGCGTTCAACGTGATGGCAAGCATATCGTTTGACAAACTCATCGGTAACCCGTTGCAAGCAGCGATGAAGGCCCAGCGCGCTATGGCTAAGGAGACCCTTACCTTCATCAAGCAGGATGGCATGCTCAGTGGCCAAGATCAGCTCGCCTTTGTCACGATGGTCTTCAAGCAGAATGGCAAAGATGTGAAACTGCGCGTTCCGCTGATCACCCTCATCCCCTACCCGTCACTGCTGATCTCGGAGATGAAATACCATTTCACCGCCAAGATTGACGCCCTGTCATCGGTTGTCGTTGCTGCAGGCAATAACATTCCTATTGATCTGGGATTGTCAAGTTCGGGCAGTAAGCCCTCGGTTAGTACAGGCGCTCCCAACGGAGGCACTACTCCTAGCGGAACTGGAGCTAATAAGAACTCTCCATCCACTCCTGAAGCCCCCAAGACCGATGCTTCTCAGCCCTCAGCCCCCAAGTCAAGCGGGAGCACGACACTGTCGGCCAGGTACGGTTCGGGTGCCATGCGTGGCTCACGTTACAACGTGGAAACCACAATGGACGTTCAGATCACCGCCACGCAACAAGAGCAACCCAAGGGTCTGGCCCACATCATCGATGTGCTCGATCAGTCGGTAGAGGTCATCAACACCAAAGGTGAACTCATCCTATCGACCGAAGAGGCGACTCTCACGGGCAATTATGTTGTTGTTTCGGCAACCTATCGCACCCCCAAGGGCGACTATGACCCCTATGAGGTGAAGTGCAAAGGGATGCCCGACGACAACAACAAGACACCCAAGAATCCCAAGATGCTGCCCAACGGCGACGATGTGCTGATGCTGTTCAGCGAAAAAGGCACTTACACCGTGAAGGCAGGTCAATACACCCGTATAGTGTTTGTCAACTAACCGGGGATAACTAAATTATCATGGCTGTATTTCAAGATATTATCGCTGCCGTGCTGAGTGAGGTCATCCTCGCTCAGCACGAGGCGAACTTGACCACCCAACAACTGGTCGAGAAGTATCGCAACCACCCGTTACTGAAGTATCTGCCGGTGCCCAGCGTCTCGGTGGGTGGGACCGAACTGACACTGCATTACGCCTTTGTCAACGCCGATGAAGCCACCAGCAGCAATGATGCCGAGGAGGTCATGCCCCTGGAGGTTATTGTTGACGCCGAGCGGCTCGCAAAGCTCCCCCCCGAGTCCATCCAGACGCTCACGCTGAAGTTGTCCCCTCAAGTAGATGTGCCCACGGTGGCTAACACTTGATAAAAAATCAAGAACCAGTTATGGCAAGCGAAAAAGAGCAAAAAAAAGAGGTAATGGTCGACATGTCGGAGCTGATTACGATGCTGATCCAGGAGACCATCGACGCCGACCAAGCAGTCACCAGAGACTACCTGAATGAAATTCAGGATTATGCGTTCGAGACGAAGGACAGAAATCATCCCCAACTGAAGACCATCAGCTTTGAGATGACCGACGACGAGGGTCAACGCCAACGCGTCACTGTGCCCCTGTTGTCGTTGCTGCCATTGCCCGTGCTTCATATCTCGGAAGCCACATTCGACCTTGAAACTCAAATAAGCATAGTTCAAGAGAACACAAACGCTGAAGATGGCAATAACCAGGTTACAGATGAGATCAAGCCAGTGCCAGAGTCGAACTATCTCCCTGATAATAAGCTGGTTCAGGAAGAACCCTTCGGGACTAAAGTAGAATACGCCCAATTCGCAGGCGTCCTCTCAGAACGCTTTAAAAAAAGAAAGGATGTTGCGACACTTCGCATCAAGGCGAGACTTCCCAGGGCCGAAGGTGAGAATTTCGAGCCGAGCACAGATAGCACTGTACAACAAAAAGGAGAAAGCCCAAAGCCGCAGCTCTTCAATGCCAAGATTCATGTCAAGCTTGTGCAGACTCCCCTGCCCAGCGGCATGATGGGTATGCTCCAAGAGTCCGATCGCAGCATTACGACTACACTCATTGAGTAGCAGTCAATCACTATTATTCAATTAAAGAAACTAAGCAATGTTCAATAACAAACCCAACCAACAGCAACCTGGAATGAAGTGCCCACAATGCGGTCACTTTATCCCCACCACAATCGTCGAGCTGCTTACAGCCCGCGCTTTGCGATGCCCGCATTGCCGTCTGGAACTCACCATTAACCGTGCTGAGTCCAAACAGGCGATGGAGATCTTGAAGAATGTGGACAACGCGCAGAAGAACCTGCAACAGGCCAGTAAATTCAAACCCTAACATTACTCATCATGGCAGACAATCCCATAGACATCAATTCCATCCCATTTGGAAACATCATTGGGGGTCCTCTAGCTGCCTGTGTGGAAGCGCAGGCCGATGCCGCACAAACCACCCACAACTACATCAACGAGACGTTGATGAACGAGTCGGACCTTAGTCCGGGTTCCATGAACCCCAAGACCATCTCGTTCACATTTGTCATCGATGGTGTGACCAACAAGATGGTTGTGCCGCTGCTCACGATAGTGCCCATCCCCTTCATGCACATCGAGACTGTGGATCTGTCTTTCAGCGCCGAGGTGACCGAGAACAGCGAGAAGAAAATGCTCGCCAAGTACACGAGCCCCCAAGTCCAAAGTGACTCAGAGGAGAACACGACCACCGAGTTCAGGAGCCTCATCAACATCGACATTCATGCCACGACATCCGACGTGCCATCAGGGGTGGCCAAGTTGCTAGACGTTTTCTCTAACCAGCTCATCACGGTTGAGAAACTCACACCCGAACGGATTGACACCATGAAATGGGAAAAGATGGCCGCAAGCAATTCCAACATCAAAGGCAGAGCACTCGACGACCTGAGAGGCATCACTAGTGAGACCATCATGAAACTGATTGCAGCTGACATCAAAACCGTGGGTGAGTTCCTCAAAGCGGGCATTGACCCAGCAGGCAGGAGCAATTTGTCAAAAATCACCAAACTGAGCACCAAAGAAATCACTGCCTTGTGTAATAATGCCGACATCCTGCGTCTTGAAGGGGTTGACCCCGACCTTGCCAAACTGCTTAAAGACTCGGGGGTGGACTCCATCAAGGCATTGAGGAGCCACAATGCCAACCGACTGCATGAGCAAATGGTAATCATCAACAACAAGAAGCATTACGTTGACAAGGTGCCATCGATCAATGAGGTGGAAAGGTTAATCAGGATGGCCAAGACATTTGACGGCAATCTGGTGTATTGATTTCCTTGTAAAACAGTGACTCGCTATGGCCGAAGAGAATAAACAGAACAAGAAGAAAAACAGCTCCAACGAAACTTACAATCAAGGGGCTGTGTTCCTGTCGAGTATCATCTCCCGAGCCTTCAAGGAGAGCGCACATGCCCAGATGGATGCGGCTAAAACGATGAAGGATTACTTGCTGCAGACCATGTTTAAAAATAAAGAGCTGCAGATGCTGAGCTTTACCTATTTCATCGACGGGCAGAAGCATCTCCTGAAGATGCCGCTGGCTAGCGTTATTCCGGCACAGTTCATTCAGATCAAGGACGTTGAGATCGATTTTGCGATTACTGTTCAAAGTACTCAAAATTCTAGCGGCACGAAAAGGATAAACAGGGTGGTTCTCACTAAGAGTAGGGCTTTACTTCGCAAACAAGCATTAATAAGACTGCGTCGAGGCACCATTGCTAAAAGCGAAGTACCGAAACAGCATCATGCCATCAATGTCAAGATCAAAGGGCAAAATTCCGATATTTCGGGCGGCATGGCTCGCCTCCTGCAACTAGCTACCACCTACGGGACATCGATTAAGCCCATCGAATAACGGCAAGCCGCATTCACGATGACTGATCAAGCAACCCATCAAGGAACAATTATATGGATTATAACATATATATCGACAAACGAGTAGAACGACGTATCATGGCTGTGCTACAGGCATGGAACGGCGGTCAACCCGTGCCTTTTCAAGAGCTGCAACAGGAATGCTCAAAGGCCTTTTATAACCTCAATCCTAAGTTCACGTGGGTAAAGCTAACCGTCATACGCAATCGCTTGCAGGAGAAAAGCGACCCGAGCTACAAACCTGGTGCCTACCCCTTTGAGAACCTTCTTCCTGCCGAGGCCAATCTTGAATTCTTTGACGCCCTGTTACAAGGTCGCGACCTGCGCAATCAACTCTCGAAGAAACTCAGGCTATGGCGCCGACAGATAGGTCGCCCCCTCACTACGGTTGATCTCCGCCAGAGAGCGCTCGAACCCATCCAGATCGATTCCCAGCGTCTCACGACACAAGACCTTGAGATCATCATCGAGGATCTCAAGCACACGGTGCGGTTGATCGAATTCAAGGATGTCCTCCCAACCCAAGCCAACTCAGCGTTCTTCACTGTGTTGCTTGCTGAAAAAATAAGGCTAAATCCCGAAACGTATAAGCCCAGCAAGCCGCTAAACATCAAAAACAAGCTTGCATCGCTTGACTTCAAGCACATTATCGGCGGTCCACTCAAGGCCTGTGTGGAGGCTCAGGAAGAAGCAGCCCAAGCCACCTACGACTACATTACGGCCAGCTTGATGGAGAAAGACAAGGATGGCGTTGCCGACTTCAAGCCCGTGATGATGCACTTCTACTTCATCATGAACGGCAGCTACAATGAGCTTTCCATACCGCTCATGTCGATTCTCCCCATCCCCTACATGAACATTGAGCATGTGGACCTGAATTTTCAGGCCGAGGTCACCTTCAGCGACAAGAGCAAGAGTAACGACAAGTATGAGTTGAAAGCCTGTTATCCCGTTTTCAGGGATGCGACCAACATAGATACGACCACGCAGAGCGATATAACGGTACGCCAGAATATCGACATCAAGCTCCGGGCCAGCACAACCGACCAGCCGGTTGGGATTTCCAAGCTCATCCAGGTTCTTGGAAACGAGATGTCGAGGTTTGTCCAATTATCGCCCACTCAGGACAGTCCAACAACATAACACAGATGTATCATGAGTGATGTAACCACAACAACCGAAGCCTACAAGGGATTATCATTCAAGCATGTAATCCTTCAGCCATTAAAGGCCTGCATTGATGCTCAAAAGGAGGCAACAATGCAAGCCCATGACATCTTCATGAACCACCTGTGCGAGAAGCAGGGCGACAACACCTACTCTCCGGTTTTTGTCACCTTTGAGTTCACCAACGACGAGGGAGAGCATCTCGTCATGCAGATTCCCCTCATGTGCATCATTCCTGTCCCAATGCTACAAATCCAGGACATCACATTCTCCTATTCGGCAACGGTCACAAGATACAACAGTGAGAAAATCTCCATCTTGAGGCCTCAGGACATCACCAACATCAACACCGAAACTACGATTAAAGGGGATTTACAAATCAAACTACGGGCCGAGGCCACAGATATCCCGATGGGCATCGCACAACTATACCAGCTCTTCGGTGACCGCTTCACGACCGACAAGCCCTTGATTGAGGAATCCCCAAAATAATCGACTACCATATATTATATGTTCATTTTTTGAAAAATAGAGCGCAATATGGAATTCTACGAAGAAAGTCAAAAAGAGATAATTAGAGATGCGATCACAAACGCATTTCTGCGATATGAACAAACACATGGTGAAAGTATTTCCTATCAACAGTTTGATGCCGAAATGCTTTTTGCTCTTCATTTATTTAATGCGCCGGAATATGGAAACTGCTATTTATATTTGTCATGGGATGAAGCCTGTGTGATGATTGACGATGCTGTCCATCACAAAAGCAAGTTCTCCTCCTATCCATATAGCAAGCATTTGCCTAAAGATGCTGATGAATTCTATTTCAAATCGAAAGCAGAGTTTGTTAATAGTATGGAAAACCTCTATTACATGCTTAGCTCTACCAAGCGCAAACCTGAGACTCTAAAAAGAATTGCCGAAAACGTTTTAGTTAGTTACCGTCTGACCGATCGTGACTTCAACATCCTGATGGCTGAGTTTACTTTCAATGAATCAGGTCACTATGATTACAGGTCTCTTCTTCCTGAGGGATTTGATGATAAAGCGCTTTCTACACTGATGGACGAGAAGCAAAAAAAAGTCCAGTATTACAAAGACAGCTTTTTTTATCTTGATATTACTCTTGAACAAAGATGGGATATACGTTACTCGATAGGAAGTAAAATTTCCAAATTATTACGACCGAAATCAGAGTGTTTCTCTCTAGATGAATTTAAGAACATAATATGGGACGGGGTTTTCAATCCGGATAACAACGAGAATTCCGGCCCGTTAACTTGGACGGAAATCAAGGTAATGATTGCCGATGCCTTTTTTAATTCTGATTTGACTGAGGGCCAAGTAGACTATGATATGACTTATCCACCTGAGGAGGGCAATAAGTTTCTCCTTTCTATTGCGTCTGAGGATCTTCAGTCAATGTGCGACCTATATGAAAAACTGAAGACATGGGGCAATGGTGAGAAGCTATCTACTGAAGAGCTCAAAAAAAGAGCAACAGACACCTCCTTAAGCACTGCTGATCAACTGACCAAAACAGACATTAACAGCCTAATATTCCAACTCGGCAAACCCGGTAGGCCGTTTGAATACAAGGATTTCCTGCCCAAGGAAGCCGATATTGCATTCTTTAAAGATCTGCTACAGGCAAAGGATAAACCGACCGTCCAGCCTCCCGCAGGTCAACAAGTTCAAACGCCTGACATTATCTATAATTGGGACGAACAGGATGGTCGCCTCACTGCCGTAGCGACTGGAAAAGGCAAGATCAAAATAAGTATCGATAGCAAGCAACGTGAAGATAAAGACTTTGTCTATATTTCAATCACCAGCAAACCTGGTAATAAACATAAAATTACCGCTTTCTATACTAAGAGTCCAGGCGTTAAGGCAGAGAATGAAGTGGTTATTCCCACCAAACAGAAGCAATCTTACAAAAAAAACCCGCCCGAGATTACTCCAAATTATAAGGATGGCACACTCGCTGTTTCGGCACATGCTGATTTGGGAGTGTGGTTGATGGTTATCAATAAGAAGGATCCGGATGATTATCAGGTAGCTATTGGTGAACACAAAGCAGCCCTAACGTTTTCTTATAATGATCGCATCTTTAACTCATTCGAGGCAAAGGCTTATGTCCTTGAGCAAGGAGCGCAATGCAGTGATTTTGCCCGGAAAAGCATTACTATTAATGCTAAAGAGACAACTTTCAAAAAGGAACCACCCAAAATTAAATGGGAAGAGAAGAATGGCAAAATGACGGTCTCCGCTAATTCGGGTGCTGATAAAAATCTTTTTGTATGGATAAAGGTCAAACTGAACGGGGCGGAATTTAGGGATAATGAGAAGGTATTAAAGCAAAAGGTTTCCTTAAATATACCTTATAACCAACACATTAAGAACACCTTTGAGGCAACGGCACGTTTTTTGGACAAATCTCACAAACCTGTGAGCAATGACGCCTGTGAAACACGCGTTATTGAAGCCAAGGAACAAAAGCCTACCTACGACAAGAAAGCGCCCATAATTGAAAAGGCTGACGCTAAAGATGGTGTACTGACCGTAACAGCCACGGGCGATTATGGTGTGTACCTCAAGGTCAATAACAAAAAGGACAAGAAAGATCTCAAGGAAGATGAGAAAAGCGGTAAGGTAACCGTTCAGCTTTCCTATGATCCGACGGTCAATAACACATTTGAGATAACCACATATTCCACAGAGCAGGGGAAACGTGTGAGCCAATATGTCAATCAGGAAATCCCAGTTGCCGCCAGCATCCCGGAGCCGCCCGTCGAGCTCCCGGATAAGCCCCTCATCGAAGAGGATCACAAGAATGGAGAGGTGACGGTTACCGCCACTGGTAAGGGGATTGTGAGACTGAAAATAGGAAATAAAATTGAAGAGGGAAAAGGCACGGCCATCCAGAATGTTTCCTATAATCCTAAAAAAGGTATAACCATCACAGCGGAAGCTTGGATCATGCTGGAAGGACAACCCGTCAGCCCTGCAACGAAAGTCTTCCAGATTGACGCCAAAACCTCAGAACCGCCTGCCGTTACTACTCCTGATAAGCCCCTTATCGATGGAGTTCCTGAGAATGGTAAACTGACGGTCACCGCCAAGGGTAATGGAATCGTCAGACTGGTAGTAGGCAACAAGAAGAAATCAAAAAAAGACGAGGTCTTCCTTAACATTGATTACGACGAAAAAGTAGACAACACCTTCACGGCGGAAGCTGACATTATGTATAAAGGGAAGTCTGTTGGCCATGCCGATAAGATATTCACGATTGCCGCCATCATTCCTGATAAGCCCGATATCAAAGAGGATCATCGGGCGTTCGGAGGGACGGGAGTGCTGACGGTCACCGCTAAGGGTGAAGGACAGGTGAAACTGGAAGTCGGGGAATTAGTGGATCAGAAAAAGAATGAAGTCTCACTGAGGATTACCTATGACCCAGAAATTGACAACGACTTCAAGGCCGTAGCGTACATTATGCATAAAGGAATGGCACTCTGCAACGCAGAAAAAAACATCACGATTCCCGCTGACATTCCAGAGCCAACCGTCATTCCAGATAAGCCTGTCATCAAAGAGACTTATGAGAATGGCGTGCTGACGGTCTCTGCCACTGGTGATGGACTTGTGAAACTGGAAGTCGGGGAATTAGTGGATCAGAAAAAGAATGAAGTCTCACTGAGCATTCCCTATGAGCCTTTTGTTGACAACAACTTCAAGGCGGTGGCTTCCATTATGTATAAAGAAAAGGCACTCTGTACCGAAGAAAAAGACATCACGATTGCCGCCATCATTCCTGATAAGCCTGTCATCAAAGAGACTTATGAGAATGGCGTGCTGACGGTCACTGCCACTGGTAAGGGACAGGTGAAACTGGAAGTCGGGGAATTTGTGGATCAGAAAGAGAATGAAGTCTCACTGAGCATTCCCTATGAGCCTTTTGTTGACAACAACTTCAAGGCGGTGGCCGACATTATGTATAAAGGGAAGTCCTTGTGCCATGATGAAAAGAAAATCAAGATTGCAGCCATCATTCCTGATAAGCCCCTCATCGATGAGACTCATGAGGATGGCGTGCTGACGGTCACTGCCACTGGTATGGGACAGGTGAAACTGGAAGTCGGGGGAGAAGTCGATCAGAAAGAGAATGGAGCCTCACTGAGCATTCCCTATGAGCCTGTTGTTGACAACAATTTCAAGGCGGTGGCTTCCATTATGTATAATGGGGAGCCCCTCTGCACCGCTGAAAAAGACATCACGATTGCCGCCAAAATGCCTGATAAGCCAGTTATCACCGAGACTCATGAGGATGGCGTGCTGACGGTCACTGCCTCCGGCGAGGGAGAGGTGAAACTGGAAATCGGAAATCAATCAAACCAGCATAAAGACTCAGCCTCACTGAAGATTTCATACGAAGTCAGAAAGAGTAACACCTTCATGGCCAGAGCTTTCATTATGCATAACGGGAAACCCCTTTGCATGGCCGAAAAGGAGATCTTTATCGAAACCGTCCTGCCTGACCCTCCTGAAATCACATGGAATGCTTCGAATGGCGTGCTCACCGTCATCGCCACCGGCGAGGGTATCGTGAGACTTGACGTTGATAACCTGCAATATGAGGAAAAGGACCGGGCATACCTGTTTTTCGCCTACAAGACAGATAGGGAGAACGTTTTCCATGCTCAGGCCTGCATCATAGAGAACGGGTCACGGATGAGTCATTATGCCCAAACGGTCATCACCATTCCTGCCCAGGAGCAGAAACCTGGAGGTAACAATGGCAACACCACGGGTGACGGAGGCTCGGGTGATGATGGTTCTAACGGAGGCGGCTCTGGCAGCGGAGGCACTAACGATGGCGGTAACAAACTCGCATCCCTGGATTTCCGATACATCATCGGCGGCCCGCTCAAGGCTTGCGTCGAAGCCCAGGAAGAATCGGCACGTGCCACTACCAACTACATGACATCGGCCATGCTCGAGAAAGACGAGAATGATATTGCCGACTACAAGCCCGTAATGATGTATTTCTACTTCATTAAGGACGGCAGCTACAATGAGCTCTCTATACCGCTCATGTCAATTCTTCCCATTCCTTACATGAACATTAATCATGTGGATCTGAATTTCCAGGCTCAGGTCACTTTCAGCGATAAGGGACAGACGAATGACAAATATGAGTTGAAGGCTTGTTATCCCACTTACACGGCCGAGGACAAGAGGGACACAACAACCCTTACCGAGACCACGTCACGCCAGAACATCAACATCAAGTTGCGCGCATCATCGATCGACCAGCCGGCTGGCATTTCCAGACTCATCCAAATTCTCGACCAGGAAATGTCAGAAATAGCTCCAGTAACGACAAGAACTGTCATCGAGGCATTACCGGGCAACTCATTTGGCGTCTTACTCATGAGCGCTGGTGCCCATCCAGTTCCTGTTATCGAAAAACTTCGAGAGCTGCTCAATATCGGGTTACCAGATGCGAAGGCTCTTGTTGATAGAGCCCCTGTCACCATCAAAGACGGCATCACCGAAGACAGTGCCGAGGCCATCAAGGCTTCACTCGTTGCTCTTGGCGCTGAAGTCGAGTTGGTAGGCAAAGAATTAATCACTGGAGGAGAACCTGGTGGCAACGGTGAGGTACCTGGTGGTAACGGTGAGGTACCTGGCGGCAACGGTGAGGAACCTGATGGCAACGGTGAGGTACCTGAAGGTAACGGTGAAGTATCTGGCGGCAACGGTGAGGAATCTGGTGGCAACAAAGGGGAAACTGGCGATAACCTTGTGGATCCGCACTATAACGATGCCGTAATCATTTTTGACGTTGTCCTCAAGAAGCCCGGCACAAAAAAGACTCAAGTCATCAAAAAAGTCAAAGAGTTACTCAGCATTGGACTCAAGGATGCGAAGGAGTTGGTTAACAAGGCCCCATCTACTATCATGACAGGTGCAACTAAAGACGCAGCCGAGGCACTTAAGGCCGCACTCGTTGCTCTAGGGGCTGAAGTCGAATTGATAGGCCATAAACCAACAACCGATGAGCCGCAACCGTCCATTGATGACCTGCAACCGCCTGTCGATGACCTGCAACCGCCTGTCGATGAGCCGCAACCGCCCGTCAACGACGATGGTAATGCCAACGATGACAACACGAAGTATGATGTTGTCCTCAAGAGCTCTGGCGCAAAAAAGCTTGAGGTCATCAAAATAATTAAAGAGCGGCTCAAAGTGGGACTCAAGGATGCGAAGGATTGGGTTGATCATGCCCCCCACACCATCATGACAGGTGCCGCTAAAGGCGTAGCCGAGGCACTCAAGGCTGAACTTGTTGCTCTCGGTGCTGAAGTTGAACTGAAAGGCCAAAAGCCGACAGCCGAAGACAACACCGCAACCGCATTTGACGTCATTCTCAAGACCTCAGGCATCCAAAAGCTTGAAGTCATCAAAAAAGTTAAAGAGCAGCTCAAAATTGGACTCAAGGATGCGAAGGAGTTGATGGATCGACTCCCCTACGCCATCGCGACAGGCGTAGCTAAAGACGTGGCCGAGGCGCTCAAAGCTGAGCTTGTCGCACTCGGTGCTGAAGTCGAACTGATAGGCCAAAAGCCGACAGCCCAGGAAGGTCCGAGCGGTAACGGGAATAGCACAAAGACAATAGTTGACATTTTCATCAAGAGCCCTGGTGCCCAAAAGCTTGCTGTGATCAAGAAGATAAAAGAATCGCTCACCATTGGGCTCAAGGATGCGAAAGACCGCGTTGACAATGCTCCCGCCACCATCATGACAGGTGTCGCAAGAGACGTGGCCGAGGCGCTCAAGGCCGAACTCGTTGCTCTAGGTGCCGATGTTGAACTGAGATAACCACCACAGACAATAGGCATTTAGACATAAAAACATTCATTAATGTCCGGTAAAAGCTCCGTTAGGAGCGGTCAGGGCATAGGCAGGGGTGCAACGAGGCGAAGCCGAGTGCAGCCCCTGCAAAAGTTGAGCGCTCATTCAAGCCCCATCGGGGCGGCAGTATATCCATCACGGATTCTGTCGCCCCGATAGGGCTAGTATTCGGGGTGTCGCTAGTGCACAGGGGTTCCGTTCTGCTTCGCATCACTACACCACCTGCCTATAACCTGACAGCCCTACGGGCTTATAAGTAAGCCCCTGCACATAAAGCTGCAATTAGAGTAATAATCATCAGCTATTTCTTGGGCATGGTCAATTATTTACCGGACACTAATGATTCCAGATCTCAGCTAATTAGCTATTAAAAGACTAGTAGAGACGCAAAATATTGCGTCTCTACATATCTGATAAATTGATCATCAGCACTTTACTCTCGTCGATCTCACGTTAAAGTAATAGCCCATTAGCGCAAAGACCTGCGGGATTTGATTATTTTCCAGCCCAAAAAGCCTAAGCCTAAGATAATAACAAGCAAAGCTGTAAGGCACAGGATCAGGCGCCAATACCTATTTATTGTATAAAGGGTCTTAGAACTGTTAACTACCATCCAGCCGATTTTTGGAGTCAGCATGTTGGCAGCAGAATCCACTTCGGTTGCGATGAATCCAGCCCAAAGTTCCATGTCCTTCCCATCACATTTGAACACAACATGTACCATTTCAGATGGCATCGATTCCCCCATCACTACGGACCCTTTTGTTTTCCCTTCCTCATTCGGGAAGAGTTTCAAGAACCATCCATCAAGTATAGATGGCTCCGTTTCATCGCCGCAACCTTCACCAGCAGCCCTCAGTATATCTTCTCGTATTTTCTTGACAATGCATTGCCAAAATTGTTGATTGGGATGCCCTTCTGCCGCTAGGATGAACTCAGTCAAAATGGGCTCCAATTCCTTGACCCATCCATCCAGACCATACTGGCTGAGTTTCTGTGTCTTTTCAAGCACACGCTGCCAGTCCTCAGGTGTACCCTTTAAGGTAATCGAGGGAATACCGCACGTGGTATAATATTCATAAGTAAAATAGGATTTCACACTCTCCATCAACGTTATCTGCGATGCCACACGTTCAACGGGACCCGTCGTAGAGAAATCGGCAGTAATGACTTGGGCGATGTCGCCTTTGGTGTTCTCCTCAATTTGGGATGCAAAATCACCTATAATCTTAGACCAATCAGTATCCTCAAAAGGAATGGGCTCTGTCACTATAAGTGTTTTTTTATCTTCATGGTCGACGAACAGGGAGCGGAGTTCCTCGGCATGGGCGTCGACATAGCGGGCGAACCCCTGACTGATGAGCAACCATATCATGTCGGGCGACAGCGTGACCGAACTGTGAATTGAATAAGCCCAGATCAGTGTTTCGTAGAAAGGATTTTCGCCTTTATTCACCAAGTTATTCTCATTGAAAAAACTTGTGGCGATAATGCGATAATACTTCCCGTCTTCTCCATTCCTATAATCCGGGTTTGGCAACAAGGACTTTGCGATCTGTTCACCATCTTCTAAATAGAACCAGCCGTCAACCGGTTTAAGATTCTCATCAACCTCAAACGTTATGCTGCCCGGTGACTGAGCAATGATTCTGCTGTCGTTTGCCAGTACCGAAAGTGTTGCAAGAGCCAGCAATAAAAATATATAGGTCTTAGCCATAATGTTTAGATTTAAGCTGTTTGTAAAATGCAAAGATAAAACTTAATATTTAAAATAGTGTGTTCCTGTGAAAATTTCTCTCATTTTTTCCACTTAAAATTGAGGCAAAAATGGTCGATTGAGGATGAAAATCGAAGGAAAAGAAGAAGACGAACCGTTAATTATTCTTAAAAGAAGTGAAATCACGACGGTTTTTGGCCGGTTGGGTGGGTAAAAGAGGAAAATGTTTTGGTCAGGTCGGGGGAAAGCAGTACCTTTGCGCGCCGATTATATCCAAAGTAAGAGTCCATTATGGCAATGTCGTGTGGAATTTGGCCGTTCCGCAGGGTGTTGCTTGGGCAATTAACTAACTATTAATTAGGATTTTAAAAGTGGATACTTTAAGTTACAAAACAATTTCGGCCAATGCCGAAACCGTTCAAAAGGAATGGGTGGTAGTCGATGCTACCGACCAGATTCTGGGTCGCTTGTGCTCCAAGGTGGCTAAGTTGCTGCGTGGCAAGTACAAACCCAACTACACCCCGCACGTTGACTGCGGTGACAATGTGATCATCATCAATGCCGACAAGTGCAAGATGACTGGCAAGAAGTGGACCGAGCACCAGTATGTACGCTACACTGGCTATCCTGGTGGTCAGCGCTTCACGACCCCTGCTCAGTTGCAAGCTAAGAGTGAGAAGAAGAAGGACCTCCGCAAGGGTATGCACCCGCTGTACCTGCAGGTGATCAAGGGCATGCTGCCCAAGACCCGCCTGGGCGCCCAGCTGTTGAAGAACGTTCACGTTTACAACGGCCCCGAGCATCCCCACGAGGCTCAGAATCCCAAAGTTATTGACATTAACAAACTCAAATAAGAAGCATGGAACAGATTAATGCGGTAGGTCGCCGCAAAGCCGCTATCGGACGCGTG
>JAEEGF011420666.1_pt1 | contig 17588 bp, 15 predicted proteins | sample 9134171 | NCBI WGS metagenome assembly JAEEGF01 (sample SAMN16246542, study PRJNA631951) | gut metagenome | biome: gut microbiome; feature: rumen; material: AP-attached | host: Bos | place: Iran: Karaj | collected 2018-10 | reverse complement strand
AGCATTCCTTTCAACTGAATGCTCAAAATCAAGTGGCGGCTTCGGTTTTGATACCACAAGAAGGAAATTTGGTGAACTATTATTCAAAATTCGGCTATCAGCCGTTTTTTGAACAGAATAGTCAATGTTTGTCAATAGTTGCTAGGGAAAGCAATTATTTGGAAGAAATTACATTAGATAATATAGAGCAGGCTTACCGGTTTTTTGTAGAAAAATGGAAAAACTATGATTGTAGAATATTAAAATCTTTGTCGCAGTTGAAAATTGTTTTGGCAGAATATCAGTTGTCAGGCGGACAATTGCTGGCATGGAAGCAGCAAGAAAAGATTTTTGCAGCAGCATTTTGTTATCCTTGTCAGGAAACTGTTTATGTGAAAGATTTACAAGCAGAAAAGGACTATCAAAAACCATTTCTTGAAGCAATAGCTAAGCATTATCAGTCGGAAAACATTCATTTGACATCACAAGCCTCACAACAAGAAGCCCATGAGGCACGAGGTATGCTGAAAATTATCAATATAGAAGCCTTTTTGCCTTATGTACCCAACGAGCAACGAGCAATTGTTTTGCAAATGCCTGAAAAAGAACAAGTAAAATATTTATTGTCGTTATGTAAATATTTTCCTTTTATGACTCTAATGTTGGATTAGTCATAAATCAATTTGCTGAAATAGAAAATATTGTGGTTCCCGCTTCGTTTGTTGGCACCTCTTTTGGTCAATTGTTGAAAGCCATAGCAGAGAAAATAATTGCCATACCAATGCCGACAAGTGGAGGAATAGTCTTTGTTGACACTGTCTAAACGAGAGCAAGGTTCAATATTGTCACAAAAAGAAGGAAGAGTAGTCGTTTCTTTATTGAAAATCAAAGAGAATATTTTTCCGTCATCAGCAAAGAGAACCAATAGATTGTTTTCTTCGTCAACATAGCCGCTGATAAGTTTGCGAACTTCTTTTAACAATAAATTAGGATAAACAACAACATTGTAATCTTTAAAATCTCCATTTGTGGAAATTGTTGAAATGAAAGATTTTATGTATTTAAATCCTACCAACCTCACTCCTGAATACATATTGGTATAGTAGAAGCCGATATTGTTGTCTTGTTCGTAGATGGGTTCATAAAATTCTGTGGCAACAATTTGGATGCTGTCGTTTTGATAAACAGAAAAAGTATGGCTGTGGCAATTGGCTAATCTTTGTTGGTCGGTGAGGAGTTCAATGTCAGAAAATTCCAAAAAACGAGCTTGTTGTGGAGTGTCGTTTTGGATAACAAAATTGTATAAGCCACTATTCAATATTTTCGATTTTCTATTTTTGGAGGAATATAGTCCACTGACTAATAGATTGTTATTTGGTGCCAACTGAATAAAAGATTCGTGGAGATAGTAGTTGGAGTCAAGATGGACAATTATGTCTTTTTCTATTTTCCTGTTATTGGAAATGGAAAAAATTCGCAAATGATTGTCGTTTTTAGAAATGCTTTCAATCCCGTCAATCCATAGGCATTGCCTATTGGTGTCATAGACAAACGAGCAGATGGAAAAATTGTCTCCAAAATTGGTGTAGGTGGAATGTTCGCAATCAAACAAGTAATTTTTTTCTTCCGATTTGTCGTTGATAGTAGAAAAAACAATGCAATTGTTAGTTTGTGCTAGCTTTTCAATACGTTCGTCTTCAAGCAACTTAAAAGCATATACATTAATTTTATGACTTGCAAAATCGTAAGAGACAAAAAAGGAATTAAACGTTTGGTCTTTGGCTTTTGTTGAAGTTTGCAAGGCCGCACAATATAGCGAAGAACTAAGAAATGTGGTTTGTAAAAACAAACTCTTATTAAACGTAATGTCTTTAGCGGTAACAGTTTGAAATAGAGTGTCGTAATGTATTAGTTTCCATGATAGATCATCATGGTTGTTTTGCATGAGTATCAATCCTTTTTCACCGGCAAGGTCTAAGAAATAAGAATTGTAAAGTGTTTTGGCTTCCAATTCTATTCTAAAAGGTGGATCGTAACTTTGAGCATGGATATTTACACAAAGTGTCAAACAACAAGCAATAAAAAATACAATGCCTCGCAATTTTTCAAAACTATTCATCTTGTACAAAGGCGGCAGTTTTTATCACTGCTTCAACTTGTCGCATTAAATCCCGTTTTGTATCGGAAGGAGCATATAAAAAGCCATCTATGGTGATGATTTTGTTATGTCGGGTATCCAAAAGAGTGTAACTGACAAAAGGACCTCCCATGAAATCGCCTTCCAATTTCCATAGACCTTCTGTTTTGATAGTGTATGGTTCGTTGGTAACAAAAGTACTAACAGGCGGCAAATAGTTCATTTCCGTTGTCATGTATGAACTATCGGTAGGACCGAACACATATTTTTTTGTCATAGCGTTTCTTAACGCTATGATGTGCTCGGTGGAAAATTGCGAAGTGTCGGTATAGTTTTCTACAAATATTAAAATGCTTTGTCCCCAGTCTTTAGTTTCTTTCCTCAGCCAAGCAAACTCTTCGTTTTTAATAGAGAAACTATATCCCTCCGGCACTACCATGTTAAAATGATATTTCTCTTTGAGAATATTGGAGATTTGGAAATTTTGCCTGGACTTGTGAGAACGTTGAAAACGTTTCCATTCGCAAGTCATTATCAGGTCAATGATTTCTTTTTGTTTCAAAGAAAGTTGTTCGGCTGCATCTTGCTCCGATTGGGCGGTAATGGTGATAAGCAGTTGTGGTGTTGCCCAAACATCGTATTTGGCACTTACCTTATTTTCATTTTGTGGATGAATATTAAAATGGATAATATTTCGCTCTTTTTGATAGGCTTTGGTGAAATTTGCCTGTGTAACATGTGTTACAGTGAACAAGGGTTCTTGTTGTGGCAAATTAACCACCGGCTGCATCAATATGGCTTGAAGGCTGTCACCCAACAACGATTTCCACATGTTGTCAGAACATACTATCAACACTTCTCCTGAACGACCGGAAGATGACAACAATCCATTGCCCTGGCTACCCCATCCCTTACAAGCCATGCAGCAAACCATCCCAATGAGGGAAATTATTACCAATAGTTTTTTCATCTGATAAAGAGTGAAAATAATTTATTAAACAGCGTAAATACTTTTGTCAACAGGAACTACCAAAACAGGAATTGGTGAACGATTGACAATTCTTTCGCTTACGTGACCCAGTTTAAACATATTTTCTGTAGCCAACTCAACTTCTCTCATAATGATAATCATGTTGGCATTTACAAGTTTTGCCTGTTCAAACAAACCGTCAATGGTACGGACATTTTCCGATCTGTTGGTGTCAAAACGAATGTTTCTCTCCATCAAATAATCTTCTGCATTGGCAAGATAACCGCTAATCACATTATTAATGCTAGGAGATTTTGTGTACAAACCTGTCAGGTGAACTTTTGCTTGGAAAGCTTTTGCAAAAATAGCTGCAGTTTTCAGTTTTTGAAGTGTTTCTCTGGTGTCGTCAAAAACAAGCGAAATGTCTGTCAAGTCACGATGAATATCTACATCTTTGCGAATAGTTAGCACCGGACAATTTGCTCTGCTGACCACTTTGTATGTGTTGCTGCCGACAAAAAATTCTTCAAAACCACTACAACCATGAGTACCCATAGTAATTAATGCGTCGCCCAAAAGGTTGGCTTCTGCATTGATTTCTCTTTCCGGTTTGCCCATTCTGATTTTTGTACGAACTTCATTTTCAGTAACCACCAAACGACATTGGCTTGCATATTGTTCCAAACGTTCTTGTGCAAATGTGATAATGTCTGAATTTTCTTTGGATTCAACCACTAGTTTTTCATCCGGAGAAATAACGTGAACCAATGTTAAATCGGCTTTAAAATTGACTGCCATAGATACGGCATGTTGCAATGCATTTTGAGAACATTCGGAAAAGTCTACACCGATAATTATATTTTTAAACATGTTTTTATGTATTTAGTTATTGCTTTATTTTTAATTTGCAAATATACTGCTTTTTTTTCAAAAAAAAGAAATTTTATAAAAATTTTTTATACAGCCACTTCTGCTTTAATGGCCGGATGCGACTGATAGTTTTCCAAAGTAAAGTCTTCGTATTTGAAATCGAAGATATTTTTTACGGCAGGATTTATCTTCATAGTCGGCAGAGGGAACGGCTGACGACTAAGTTGTAGTTTGGCTTGCTCAATATGGTTGCTGTACAAGTGTACATCACCGAAAGTATGCACAAAATCGCCTAATTCCAAATTGCACACTTGTGCTATCATCATGGTCAATAAAGAATAACTGGCAATATTGAAAGGGACTCCCAAAAATGTGTCTGCACTACGTTGATACAATTGACACGAAAGTTGGTTGTTGACGACATAAAATTGTATAAAACAATGACAAGGAGGCAAAGCCATTGCATTTACTTCTGCCGGATTCCATGCCGAAATAATCAATCTTCTTGAATTAGGATTGGTTTTTATTTGCGATATCAATTCTGTAATTTGGTCAACGCCGTTAAAATTTCGCCACTGGTGTCCGTAAACCGGTCCTAATTCACCATAGATGCTTGCAAACTGATTGTCGGTTTTGATTTTTTCCACAAATTCCGCCAAAGTTTCTCCTTGATAGTCTTTTGATTTTTTGAAAATTTCAAACGGCCATTCATTCCAAATGTTTACGTTATTGTCAACAAGATATTTAATATTGGTGTCGCCTTTTAAGAACCATAGCAATTCGTGAATGATGCCTTTTAAATAGACTTTTTTTGTTGTTACCAAAGGGAAACCGTCTTGCAGATTGAATCGCATTTGATAACCGAAAGTGCTATAGGTGCCTGTTCCTGTGCGGTCGCCTTTATAAATGCCCTTGTCTAAAATATGTTGTAATAAATCTAAATATTGCTTCATGGATATTTCAATAATATGTGCAAAAGTACAAAAAAAAAATCATTTTTGTAAAGGAAATCGAATTAAAAATACTATCTTTGCAAAATTCTTGATAAAAAGGCGAGATAAGTGATATTTTGTTTTTGAAAAAAGAAATAAAAAATTAGAAAATTATGGCAAATTCATTGGCATTGGTAGGTAGGCCAAATACAGGAAAATCAACGTTGTTTAATCGTTTGACGCAGTCTCGCGATGCCATCGTGGATGCAACATCCGGTGTTACTCGCGACCGTCATTATGGCAAAGCCAACTGGAATGGAATAGAATTTTCAGTCATAGACACCGGTGGCTATGTGTTGAATTCCGAAGACATTTACGAAGCAGAAATCTGCAAGCAAGTCAATCTTGCGATTGAAGAATGCGATGCCATTATATTTTTGTTAGACGGTCGGGAAGGTTTGACAACATTAGACGAGGAAATTGCTGACATGTTGCGACCTTGCACCAAGCCCGTGTTTGTGGTTGTCAACAAAATAGATTCTCCTTCCAATTATTCCGATCAATTGGAATTTTATGCTTTGGGGGTAGAAAAAATATATCCTATTTCTGCCGTTTCCGGCGGAGGAACAGGAGATTTGTTAGACGATGTGGTGAAGTGTTTCTCCAACGAAGAGGAACATTTGGAAGAAAATTTGCCGAAAATTACCGTCATTGGACGCCCCAATGTCGGCAAATCGTCTATTGTGAATGCCTTTTTGGGTACCGAACAAAATATAGTAACACCTTTGGCAGGCACAACTCGCGATTCCATCTATTCTCGCTATAAAGGTTTCGGCTTTGACTTTTATCTGGTAGATACTGCCGGATTGAGAAAGAAAAAAAATGTAGAAGAAGATTTGGAATTCTATTCCGTCATGCGTACCATTCGTGCCATTGAAAACAGTGATGTCTGCATTGCCATGATAGATGCTACCAATGGTTTTGAGGCACAAGATTTAAATATTGTCAGTTTGGCACAAAGAAATAAAAAAGGATTGGTATTAGTTGTCAACAAATGGGATTTGGTAGAGAAAAATGCCAACACCCATTTGGAATACGAGCAACTTATCCGTAAAAAATTGGCTCCCGACAACGATGTGCCGATTATTTTCACTTCTGTCATCAACAAACAGCGTATTTATAAAGTATTAGAAACGGCAGTAGCCGTTTATCACAATCGAAATAGAAAAATACCGACATCTCAACTCAACGATGTTATGTTGGATGTTATTTCTTACAATCCGCCTCCTATTCAAAAGGACAAGGTAATCCGTATCAAATATGTTACACAATTGCCAACGGCAACACCGACATTTGCATTTTTCTGCAATCTGCCGCAATATGTAAGGGAATCGTATAAAAGATTCTTAGAGAATAAAATACGAGAAAACTGGGATTTTTCCGGTTCTCCAATGGATTTGTATTTTAGAAAAAAATAGCCGTGAAAAACATTTGTTTTATTATCAATCCGCATTCAGGAACAGGAAAGTATAAGCATGTAGAGTATATGCTTCAAAAATATCTTGACAAGACTAAATATACTTATACTATCTATTATACAAAGTATAGAGGGCATGCGGAAGAAATTATCAAACAAGTGTTGCAAGAACAACAAGTGGATGTTGTTGCGGCAGTAGGTGGAGACGGAACTATCAATGAAGTGGCACGCACACTTATCAATACCAATGTGGCTATGGCTATGGTGCCCACAGGTAGCGGCAACGGCTTGGCACGACATTTGAAAATTCCTAACAGCATTTCCAAGACGATAGAAGTTATTAACAAAATGCATATAGAAGCTATTGATACATTGGATGTTAATGGTCATCCTTGTATCAGCATAGCCGGCACCGGTTTTGATGCAGTGATAGCAGAAAAATTTGACGAAACTCAAACAAGAGGTTTTTGGTCTTATTTAAAATTTATCATCAAAACCTACTTTGTTTATAAATCGCATACATATATAATTGAGTCACCTGAATTTCCATCCATCAAGAAAAAAGCACTTTTGGTAAGCATTGCCAATTCTTCGCAATGGGGCTTCAATGTAAAAATTTCGCCGCACGCTTCCATACAAGACGGAAAGGTGGATATATGTATGCTTCAAAAACCCAAATTTTTCACTTTGTTGGGTGATATTTTCCTTTTGTTGATAGGGCAGATAGAAAAAAATAAATTGGTAATAAAAATTTGTAGTGCATCGGAATGCACCATTCGCGACCAAGACAACGACAGCCAATATTGCCATATTGACGGAGATCCTATTGCCCGTCAAAAGGAAATCAAAATAAAAGTTAATCCGGAAAGTTTAAAAGTAGTAATTCCTACATTCATTTAATAAAAAGACAGACTATGAATTTAAAATTGACACGACCAATCGTATTTTTTGATTTAGAAACCACAGGTTTGAATATCGGTACAGACAAAATAGTGGAAATGTGCTTCTACAAAGTAAATCCTGATGGGACCACCGAAACCAGAACTTTGTTGTTGAATCCCAAAATGCACATTCCTGAACAAGCTTCGGCTATCCATGGCATTTACGATAAAGATGTTGCCGGGCAACCTACCTTTGAAGAGGTGGCAGACGATATTGCCGACTATTTAAAAGGTTGTGATTTAGGCGGATATAATTTGATAAAATTCGATTTGCCGCTTTTGGTAGAAGAATTTCTCCGCATTGAAAAAGAATTAGACTTATTGGGAGTAAAAATAGTAGATGTGCAGAATATTTTCCATAAGATGGAGCCAAGAAATTTGAGTGCCGCCTATCGTTTTTATTGTCATAAAGAATTGGAAGATGCACATACTGCCGAAGCAGATACCATTGCTACTTTTAAGGTGTTGGAAGAGCAAGTGGCAATGTATAAAAATGTTCTTTCTCGCGACAAAGCAGAAAAAGAAGCCGGCATTTGTCCTATCAAAGACGATGTGCCGTCTTTAGCAGCCTATTCAACCACTTCTCGTAATGTGGATTTTGCAGGTCATATTGTCTTCAACGACAACGATGAAGAAGTTTTTAATTTTGGCAAACACAAAGGAAAAACCGTAACAGAAGTTTTTGAGAAGGAACCGTCGTATTATAGTTGGATGATGAATGCAGATTTTCCATTATATACCAAGAAAATTATCACCAACATCAAACTAAGGATGAAAATAGCGGGAAACTAATCTAACTATGGACTCCAAAGAGTTGCAAAAAGAAGATATAGACGAGTTGGAAAGTCAAGATTTGTCAACGGAAGAAACCGGTGACGAACTCTATGAGCATTTTCATGTGGTAGTCGACAAAGGGCAAAGTTTGCTTCGCATAGATAAATATTTGGCGGCTTGCATGTCAAATACTTCCCGTAATCGCGTGCGGCAGGCCTCTGCGGCAGGCAATATCCTTGTCAATGGCAAAACGGTAAAGCAAAATTATCGCGTGAAACCCTACGATGAGATTTCTGTTGTATTGTCATTCCCTCCGCGTGAAATAGAAATAATTCCGGAAAATATTCCTTTGAATATTGTTTACGAAGACGATGATGTAATGATAATTAATAAGGAAGCCGGCATGGTGGTACATCCCGCCTACGGAAATTATACCGGCACTTTAGTCAATGCCGTCAGTTATCATCTTTTGGGAACCAAAGCCGAGGTGGAAGATTTGAAAGACAATCCGTTTCTTGTGCATAGAATCGATAAAAACACCTCCGGTATAATGGTTGTGGCCAAAAATCGTTTGGCACAATCTAAAATGGCTTTGCAATTTTTCAATCATACTATTACCAGACGCTATGTGGCACTGGTCTGGGGTAATTTCGACGAGGACGAAGGTACTATTGAAGGAAATGTCGGTCGCTGTTTGAAAGACAGAAAAATAATGGATGTTTTTCCCGACGGTAGCCAAGGCAAACATGCGGTAACGCACTGGAAAGTGTTGGAAAGGTTTGGCTATGTCACTTTGGTGGAATGCCGCTTGGAGACCGGACGAACCCACCAGATTAGAGTCCACATGAAACATATCGGACACCCTCTTTTCAATGATGCAACCTATGGTGGTGATAGGATTCTAAAAGGCACTACTTTTTCAAAATATAAGCAATTTGTTCAAAATTGCTTCAACATAATGCCACGGCAAGCTCTGCATGCAAAATGTTTAGGATTTGTGCATCCCACCACAGGACAAGAGGTCTTTTTTGATTCCGACATCGCTCCCGATATGCAAGCCGTGATAGACAGATGGAGAAATTATGCAATCCACAAGGAATACGAAGAGCCGGTAGATGTTACTTACGATTTAACCAATAGAGAAAGACAATCTTTGCAATCCAATAAAAAATAGTCGGCAAAGATATTAAAACCGATGTTCGTAGCCGATGTTAAGTCCGGCACCCAAACGTGAATTAGGACTGACATCAATACCTTTGTTTGCAACATTATCTTTGTTGTAATGCTTCTCAAAACTCAGATGGATACTTGTATTTATTCCTATTGTGAGCATATCGTTATCAGTCAGTGGAATCCGTCCTCCCAGTCCTAAATTTTCTCCGATAAAGAAAACCTCCTTGGCATTGGCGGCAAACCATGCGTTGAAAGCAGTTCCGATAACAATACCTCCTCGGATATAAAAGTACTTAGTATGGAATTCCATTTCCATAGGTAATAGCAGGTAATGCCATGAATGGTCCGAACTTTTGAACATATTGAGATATTCTAAACCGACATACACGCCCCAAAATCGGTGGAAGTCATAACGCATACCTATGCGGGCTCCTGCATAAATGTCGTTGTCCGGTATAAACATAAATTGGTTGATGCCACCGGTAATATTGACCATAATGTTGAAATCTTTCACCGGCGTTGCCGTTTCCGATTGTGCTTTTGCTTGTGACACACCGAGAAACAATATGACAAATACTATACAATATATTTTTTTTGTATTCATAAGTATAGGTATTAAATTTTATGCAAAGGTATATAAAAAATTTAAAAAATATAAAAAATATAAAAAATATTTTTGGTTATCAATGGGATTTTTTTAGAAAATGAGGCTGTCATAAAATAAAAAAAGAGCAAAATTATTTGCTCTTTTGTGATTCCGTTGCGATTCGAACGCAAGACCTACTGCTTAGAAGGCAGTTGCTCTATCCAGCTGAGCTACGGAACCTTGTAGTCGGGATGACAAGATTCGAACTTGCGACCTCTTCGTCCCGAACGAAGCACGCTACCAAGCTGCGCTACATCCCGTCACATCCACTTTGCAAAATTACAACATTTTTTTCTAATTTTTTTATTTTATTTACAAAAAATTTATCTATCTTTACAATTTTATTATAATGCTATCAAAAAATGAATATTTGGTTAGAAACAGAAGCAAAAAATAATTTAAAAAATCTTATAAAGACGTGTAAAATAAACGGGAATAGCATTTTTGTCCTATGTGATGACAATTCTGCTAAATTTTGTTTGCCGACCATAGAAGATTGTGCCGACGAGATGTTTTTTGACAATTTAATTGTCATTCCGCAAGGAGAAGAACACAAAAATATAGCAACTTGCTGTTCTGTTTGGCAGCAATTAATGACAAAAGGTGCCGACAAGAAGTCGGTTTTGCTCTGTGTGGGAGGAGGAATTGTTTGCGATTTGGGAGGTTTTGTAGCGGCTACCTACAAGCGAGGTATCAAACATGTGTTGGTGCCAACTACTTTATTGTCGCAGGTGGATGCCGCCATTGGCGACAAAACCGCTATTAATTTTGAGCAAGCTAAAAATCAAATAGGTTTGTTTGCTCCTGCTATAGGAACCTATATTTTCCCGCATTTTTTGAAGACTTTGCCGGAAAAAGAAGTCTATTCCGGATTTTCCGAAATGCTTAAACATGCACTTATCGCCGATAGAAACTATTGGCAGGCATTGAAACTTGCTTCCATTGAAGAGGTTTTGAATATCGATTTGATTCAAAAGTCAATAGACATAAAATTGAAAATTGTTGAACAAGACAGACAAGATGAATCCGAGAGAAGAAAATTGAATTTCGGTCATACAATCGGACATGCCATTGAGGCTTTGTCGATAAGCGATTTCAGTGTTGCATTGTCGCACGGACATGCAGTGGTTTTGGGTATGATAGCGGCAAGTTATATTTCCAAAAATCTGAATATGATTGACAACCAAACTTTTGAAGAGATTAAAGATACTATTTTAACCTATTTTTCAGTACCGGTTGTGCAGGAAAATCAGATAAATGCCATTTTGGATTTAATAAAAAATGACAAAAAACGAGAAGGCAGTAGTTTGAATTTTACTTTGTTGACATCAATAGGGACTTCTGTTGTCAATCAACAAGTTAGTAATGAATTGATTGAGCAATCGTTGAAATTTTTGTTTTCATTAGCCGAATAGTTGAGCAAAAAATGATACTTTTGCAAGTATGGTAAATGAAAAAAATAAGTAAAAATTATTTTATAAATACTTGGAAGAAAATATGTTAGAAGATATTAGAACACAATTTTCTATTTTAGACCAACAGGTTCACAACAATAAATTGGTCTATTTAGACAATGCGGCATCAACTCAAAAACCAGACTGTGTTCTAAATGCAGTGGATAATTATTACAAAACTATCAATAGCAATGTACATCGTGGAGTGCATTTGTTGAGCCAATTGGCGACCATGGAATATGAAAATGCACGTAAAACGGTACAACAATTCATTCATGCAAAACACCATTATGAGATTGTTTTTACACGAGGCACGACAGAATCAATCAATTTGGTGGCAGCAACCTTTGGCAGAAAATTTTTCAGCAAAGACGATGAAATCATCATTTCTGCCATGGAACATCATTCCAACATTGTCCCTTGGCAACTCATTGCGGAGCAGGTGGGGGCAAAATTGAAAATTGTTCCTATAACATCTCAAGGAGAAATAGAAATAGAAGCATATAAAAATCTATTTTCAGAAAAAACAAAAATAGTCAGCATTACTCACGTTTCCAATGTTTTAGGAACTATCAATCCTGTTAAGGAAATGATACAAATTGCCCATCAACACCAAGTGCCGGTGTTGGTTGACGGTGCTCAAGGCATAAAAAGTGAGCAAGTGGATGTGCAAGATTTGGATTGTGATTTTTATTGTTTTTCAGGACACAAAATTTATGCTCCTATGGGCATAGGCGTGCTTTATGGCAAGGAGCAATATTTAGAACAAATGCCACCTTACCAAGGTGGAGGCGAAATGATACAAAAAGTAACATTTGAAAAAACCACCTTCAACGAATTGCCGTTTAAATTTGAAGCAGGAACTCCTAATGTGGGCGGAGCTATCGGACTGAAAGCCGCCATAGAATTTATGCAGTCGGTCGGCATGGAGCAATTGATAGCACACGACCAATCCTTAATGCGTTATGCCAAGCAACAAATGTCTTTGGTGGAGGGCATGCGGTTTATCGGTGAAGCCGGTCAGCAGGCATCGGTTATCTCTTTTATTTTGAAGGAGTCACATCCGGCAGATGTGGGAACCTTGCTGGATATGATGGGCATTGCCATTCGTACCGGACATCATTGTGCCGAACCATTAATGGAAGTTTTGCAAATACCCGGTACAGCAAGAGTATCATTTGCCGCATACAATACCAAGGAAGAAATCAACAGGCTTGTAGAAGCATTGCAGAAAATAAGTAAAATGTTATAAATGATATATATGAAGAAGATTTTAGCATGTTTAATCATGGCAGTCATGTGTTTTTATGCTTGCCAAAACAAACAATCAAAAACTGAGACAACAGCAACAGACACACAACAAGTGGTTTATGATTTTGATGCAGATTCCGCTTATCAATTTGTGGCAGCACAAGTGGCCTTTGGTCCTCGTGTTCCCAATACAGAAGCTCATGAAAATTGTGCAAAATATTTAAAAGAAACACTTTCACAATGGGTGGATACCTTATATGTACAGCCTTTGCTGGTGAAAGCATACGACGGAAAATCTTTGCGTGGGGAAAATATCATCGGTTGCATCAACCCCGAAAGCCAAACCAGAATATTGTTGGCGGCACACTGGGATTCAAGACCTTTTGCCGACCACGATCCGGAAATTCCCAATCGTAGAACTGCCATTGACGGTGCCAATGACGGTGCCAGCGGCGTGGGCATTTTGTTGGAGCTTGCCCGTCAATTGCAACTGCAAAAGCCGGCAGTAGGCGTTGACATTATATTTTTTGATATAGAAGATTACGGAGAACCACAAGACGAACGCTATATGTATGGACAAGGAGAAAATTGGTGTTTGGGTGCTCAAGTTTGGAGTAGCAATCCTCATCAAAAATACTATCGGGCAAAATATGGTATTTTGTTGGATATGGTTGGTGGTGCCAACCCACATTTTGCCAAAGAGGGTACTTCGAGATATTTTGCCACCACTATCCAGGATATGGTTTGGAACAAAGCCAATAGTTTGGGATATGGTGCATTTTTTACCAACAATATTGCCAGCCCTATCACCGACGATCATTTGTATGTCAACCAAAGGAGAAACATTCAAATGATAGACATTATAGATTTAGATCCTTATACTTCTACGGGTTTCAATCCTCATTGGCATACTTTGTCCGACAATATGGAAAATATTGACAAAAACACTTTGGAAATGGTCGGCAAAGTATTGATGAGTGTGGTGATGTCGGAAAAATAGTTAGAATCAAGAGGCAAAAAAGCAAAAGGGCGGATATTCTCCGCCCTTTTGCTTGTGTAGTGATTAATCTTATCACAGTATTCAATCACTATTCTTTTACAAATTTCACCATATTTACCCGATTGCCGAAAATACAACGAACAATATATGTACCTGCTGCCAAATCAGAAATATTGATAATTTCTTGAGAATTTGCTTTTTCGATGTGTTTTACCTCCTGACCGTTTATGGTATAAATGGAAATTTGTGCTTCTTCAACATTGTTGATGTTTAATACATCACATGTTGGATTGGGACTTACAGAAATGGTAATGTCTGATTCGATGATGGCATCATCGTCAGTAAAATAGCCGAATTCTGTCCAGCCGCCGGAAGCATTTTTGTCAAACTTGGCGTACCCTAAAGTAATGGGTGAGCCGGAAAACCACAAGGCAGCATAACCATTATTGATACCTTCTCCGGAATAGGTATCCAAGGTAGCCATGTTGTTAGTCCAGATGATGGAATTGTTGTTAAAAGCCGTCCAAATGGCGTCCAATGATGCAAATTCTGCCAATGTGTAGGCTTGGTCGGAACTTGGAATGGCAACTTTTCCGGACATGGGTTCCAATTGTACCTCACTAGGGTCGTAGTTGGGGATGGAAATTTGATTAATGCCGTTTACCACCAACACATTGTTTTGCGGAGTGATTTTTACTGTTGCATAATTTTGTGCGAATGCACTAAAAGCAAAAATGAGACAAAGTGTCAAAACTGATAGTTTTCTCTTCATGATTAAAATGTTTTAAAGTTTATTTTCAATTATTTACCTATTATTAGGTTCATGTTACAACAAGTCGCAAATATAATATATTTGTCAATATGAAAGCAAATATAATAAAAAATCTGTAAATTATTTTTCACTTCTTTTATAATATGTATTGTGGAATATTATGTATTAAAGCAGTAAAATTTACTATAATTTTTAATAAATTGAAATACAGTTATTTAAAATAAAAAATTACAACTATGCCGTATTTTGGCATAGTTATGTGCTAATTTTGCAAAAAATTAAACAAGAAAGGATTTTATTATGCAAGCAAAAAAGAAAAACGACATGATTCAGAATTTGTTATTTCTCTCTATGCAGATGGAATATTCTGAAAGAGAATTGATTAATGCTATTGTCCCGAATACAATGCAAGAGTGCAATTGTCCTGCAAAAAGAAGTACTTCTCGTTGGAGAGACGAACCCGAAAAGCGTATATTTTCTCCACAAATAGTGAAAGAGGTGGTTCAATTGAATAAAAGTGTAGCCAAATATTTGGGTATAACACCTTTGCAAGCGGTTTTGTTTGTCCCTGCATTTACATTTGACCTCAATCGGGAGAGTTTTGATGTAGATGATATTTGTAAATTTTTCGATATCAGACCGATAGAATTTTTACAACTACAAAACGATTTTGACGAATTGGTACAAAAAAGAATTTTTCTTTTGGAGAAGGATGATTTGCCTTTTGGCAAAAGAAAAAACTATGTTGTCAACTCGTTGGTAAAAGATGCCATTGTTTCCGGACAAAAGTTAGACCATGCTTCCTTGGAGGCACCAAATATCGACAGATATCAATTTGTAAGTAATGTATCTAATATCATTGAAAGTAGGTGCAATGGAGATATTTGCACTAAGCAACTTTTCAAAAATGTTTCCCCTTTGGAAGAGCAACACAAAAAACTTTCATTTGTGAAAAAATTTCTTAAACTAAACCTTAGTTTGGAAGAAAGAACCTTGTTTTACGAAATTTGTGATGATTTTATCACGCAACGCGAAAGAGCTACAGGGATAAATTGCACTCTAACTGATATTTATGATAATGTAAAAAAACGTATGGAGGTGGCTCGTGTGCTCAAGCAAGAGCAACATGCCTTACAAAAAGCCGAACTCATAGAAGTTGTCTCACAAGAAATGTTTTCCGATGCTTTGATAGTACTTACAGACAAAGGCAAGCAATTGTTTTTGGAAGAAGACTACGATCTGTTTAGCACCGAAACGAATCGCAATCAGCAATTGATTTATCCGGACAAGATAGTAGAGAAACAATTATTTTACGATGACGAATTGCAACAACAACTTCGCTTGCTTATCAACAATTTGGAGGAGGAGAAATTTAGTGCCATGCAACAACGTTTAAAGAATTTAGGTATGCCCAAGGGGGTTGCCACGCTTTTTTATGGTTTGCCGGGTACCGGTAAAACAGAAACAGCCATGCAGATAGCCAAAGCCACAGGACGTGCTGTTTGCCATGTGGATATTAGTGCTGCCAAAACTTGTTGGTATGGGGAAAGTCAAAAACGAGTGAAAGGCATTTTTACCGAATATCGTAAAATGTGTGAAAAAGAAAAACTAAAACCCATTTTGCTTTTCAACGAGGCCGATGCACTTTTTAGCAGTAGGCAAGACATCAACAAAAGTCATGGTTCCAGTAGTGTGGCACAAACCGAAAATGCCATACAAAACATTATATTGGAGGAAATGGAAAATCTTGACGGCATTTTGATAGCCACTACCAACCTCACCGAAAATTTTGACAGTGCTTTTGCTCGTCGTTTTTTGTTCAAAATCAGTTTTGGCAAACCAAGCGTTGAAGCGAGAAAATCTATCTGGCAAAGCAAATTAGACGGATTAAGTGATGCAGACAGCCGCTATCTTGCCCAAAAATTTGATTTTTCGGGCGGAGAAATTGACAATATTGTTCGTAAGGTGGTGATGTCGGAGGTGTTGGACGGCACCAAACCGGACTTGGCTGTCATTGAAAAACTTTGCCAACACGAAAAATTAGGAACCCAATCAAGACAAAAAATCGGTTTTACAAATTAATGGTCTTTTATGCAATACTTTGGCATAGTCTTGTGCCAATTTTGCAGAAAAATAGGTACAATAAATTTAAAAATCAAACAATAATGACAATTAAAGAGAATATATTGGATTTACTTAGAACCATTAATCGCCAAGGGATGGACAAAGTAATAGATTGGTTAAAAGATAGTGACTTTTTTGTGGCACCTGCATCCACTAATTTTCATGGCAATTATGAAGGCGGTTTGGCAGAACATTCTTTCAATGTATATCAAGCCGCCATACAATTGCGAGAAGCGGCATTGAAGCTAAATCCGACATTGGAGCCGCAATTGCCAACAGACAGCATTATTATTGCTTCGCTTCTGCACGATGTTTGCAAAGTAGATGTGTATAAAATCAGGCAACGCAAAAATGAGTTAGGTGTTTGGGAGGAATGCGATAGCTATACCGTGGATTACAGCAAGTTTCCGTTAGGTCATGGTGAAAAAAGTGTTATATTATTACTCAAGTTGGGTTTAGAGTTGACCGATGCTGAAATTGCTGCCATCCGTTGGCACATGACAGCGTGGTATTTACCATTCCAAAGTCGTGAAATATTGGGAAACATCAACGCTGCCAAAAACAAATATTCGCTCTGCTCCTTGATACAAATGGCAGATGGCTTTGCCGCCTCGTTGATGGAAGAAAAAAAAGCATAACTTGCTGATAAATAATGTATGAAAATGCAAAAGGTATTAGAATTTTTATTATCTTTGCAAAATAAAAATAAGTCCGTTTTTCAGTTGTGATAGTTTTAAAAACTCTCGGCTGTCATGGACTGAAAATGGAGGAAAGATGTTTAATTGAGAGGGAAAAAATAAAACGAATTTAATATGGGAAATAATAAGAGTGAAATAAAAGGAACAAGGATTATTCTTTTTATTGGATTTTTAACTGCAGTAGGAGCTATTTGCTTTTTTATTTTTAAAATTCCAGATTTTTGGCCTCAAATGTTAGCAATTATTGCAAGTGCATTTCTTGGTGCAGGAGCAACTGCGTGGATAACCAATACTTTATTAAATAATAAGCAAAAAACAGAGGAAGAAAAAGAAAGAAATTTGAAGTTATACAATGACAAGTTAGGAGTTTATTCCGATTATGTTTCTGAG
>JAEEGF011170085.1_pt1 | contig 17592 bp, 10 predicted proteins | sample 9134171 | NCBI WGS metagenome assembly JAEEGF01 (sample SAMN16246542, study PRJNA631951) | gut metagenome | biome: gut microbiome; feature: rumen; material: AP-attached | host: Bos | place: Iran: Karaj | collected 2018-10 | reverse complement strand
GCATCGTTGTGGACATGATAAAATGAAATTTACGAACAATGCCGCAAAGATAGGAAATCAGTCAATTATCGTCAATGCGTAATCGCGGAGACGCTTACGGTAGTTTCGATTATTCCAATTATTTTTGGCTCAAATTTCGTTCCTGAGGTGTAAAATAGGCATGAAAAACACCTCAAAAATGCAATAATTGGAACACAACAGATTCATTCCTTGCTCGCTTCTCAGCGTTTGCAAGAATGTGTAAAAACCTGCATCAAAAAGTGTTAACGTGCAAAGAATGTAACGTGAGTTTGGGCGAATTCAGAATCCTATACGGAATGAGACAGTTTGTACATACACCACAATCATTCGTTCAGAACTATCGACGCTTTGAACGGAGTAGTTATATACACACATTTGGTACATCACCTTACGCAGACGGTAAAGGATTCCCACGTCAATACGAGCATAGTTATTTCTATCAGGCATCATTAGAATGCCATAGGTAACTTAGAGTGTAATCCGTGGAGAAAGAAACGTCTGAAAGTTCAATAAAGAAACCTTTAGGTTTCACTCCAGATCTTCCTTCCTTCCCAACATATTCAGGGAGATGTGTAGGTTCACGGCGGCACAGCCCAGGGCAGCCAGGGCAAGCCAAAGAACGAAAAGGTCCTTGACCACTTCCTTCTTTTCATTGATAGTTTTCTTTTTCATAGAAACGTAATTTCTTAATTATTTAATTCTCGCAAACTCACTGAGGACAAAGTTACTGAATTATTTTGTATTGCCGACGATTTCTGTAAGTTTTTTTGAAGCCATAATGGAAAAATATACCATAAAAGCCCCTTCCAAACGCAAACATCATCGCGACGGCACGCTTTCGAAGGCTGAAGTCATGCTGCAGAAAATCTGTTTGCTATCCTTCCTTGATGTCATCAGTCCACCAGAACTGTTGAAGTTCGCGGATGATGTCGTCCCAATCCTGCATGGTGAAAGTGCCGTTTGGCTCTGCTCTCGCTGATCCATCAGTTCATCAACATTGGTTGCTGTTATCTGCTTGCTATTCATAGTTTGAAGTCTATCCTTGCACGATTGGCTTGTGCCATTTGTTGGTTTCTTGGGATGTTATACAGTCTGCCATCCTTCAGGAAATGTGCCCCTGTCTGCTTGAAGTGAAATGAAACATTTGAGTTGATGCATTGCTCACGGATGTTCAGCACCCAATCATAGTCACAGACACGGGCATCTCGGCCAGACTCGCCACCAACTGTCACTTGCTCGCACCATTGAGTATCCCCGTTAACCAGGGAAGCGGCGTAAGCCGAAGAGGCAAGCCATCCATGGAAATCTATCGGGCCAAGCAACGGCTCACATATAATCTGCTTATGCCGTATTGGCAAGTTAAAGTAGATTGGCAGACGCTCGTCTGCTCTCCGTTGGTTCTCCATCGTGCAGCAGATAGTGACATTTTCATAGCCATCTCCCCAATCATCTGGCAGACATTGGGCGATGCGCTCAGGCCTTTTTGTAATCATGAAGAAATGGAGATAACGATGCAGACAGCCCTCGCTCTTTTTATGGCATCCATGCCACAGGTTCCACATCACACTCATACCGTATTCATTTGAATCTTCTCCATGTAAGTCCATGTTAACCCCGGTCCGACTATTTCACTCTGATAAGGTCTGAATCCTTCACGCAGATAGAATTCATACGGCGGTCTTACCTGTTGGCACGTGCAGAGCCAAGTGCGGCGATGTGGAAGGCGTGACTGAATCTCGTGGAACAATCGTTTGCCGATGCCTCGTTGCTGATACTCTGGCAGCACCATCAGACGACCTACATAAAGGGAGCCATCGGTCACTTTGCCATGAACGGAACCGACAATCAGCCCCTCTTCGTTTTCCACTTTCAACGTCATACATTGTGAAAACTCCTCGTAAAGATGTTCCAAAGATTCTGACAAAATCGGTGCATCCTCCCACCCCAATTCTTCGCACAAAGGACCGAAGGCCTTGCGTTGCAAGTCGAGAAGAGCCGGGACATCATGTATTGTTGCAAGTTCTATTTTCATTGGATTTGTACCTTCTATTTCTGTTGTTTCATAAATAGTTGCTCAAAGGCAGAAAGCAAGAGGGTTGCCAAAGAGAAAAAGCCACCTACAAAGCACACGCCCAACCATCCTGCCATGCTCCATCCGAGACCAGAACAGAAGGTGCCGAGACTGCCACCGATGAAGAAGGTGGTCATGAAGATGGTGTTCACGCGGTTGGTGGCCTGAGGCAGTTGTTGCAGAGAGCCGCTTTGGTTGCTTACTTGCAGGCACTGTGCTCCGATATCGGCAAGAATGATGGCCACGATGAGTCCTACGTATGTGTCACCGAACATCCATGCTGCCGCCCATGCCATCAATTGAAGACAGCCGCCGATGACGGACATTCGGAAAATTCCCACAAGCGGTACATACCTGCCTGCTCCACTTGCAGCAATTGCACCAACAACGCCACAGAGTGCCAACATGCCCACCGCATCGCTGCCTGCATGGAATGGAGAACCTGCCAAATGGAAAGCCATGCACGACCAGATGCTCATCATACTGGCAAAACTCATAGCGGGGCGAAGTGAGTAGAGACGGATGCGGGGATGCGACATGAAGATGCTGCCAACGGTATGCATCAGTTGGCGATAGGTACCTTTGAACGTGAGCGTCACCTGCGGCATCATCCTCAATGAGACAAGCAGTCCGACAAGCATCAAAAATGCAACGATAAAGAACATCGAACGCCACCCCAGCCAATCACCGACATAACCGCTGACGGCACGGGCTGAGACGATGCCCGTGATGAGGCCCGAAGCCACGTAGCCCATGTTCCTGGTCTTGTTCTCTGGGCGAGAGTACAGAGTGGCCATGGGTATGAACAACTGCGGCATGATGGAGGACATGCCCAATGTCAGGGATGCGCCCCATAGCAGCCATACACTGTCTGCACAAGCAATGGTAAGTGCAGAAAGGGCTGCCACAGACATGCCCACCACCACGATACGGCGCACGGAAACCATGTCGGCCAAGGGAACAACGAACAATAGTCCCAGGGCATAGCCTATCTGCGTGATGACAGTTATCAGGTTTGCCTGTACCTGAGAGATTCCCGTCTCACGACAGATCATTTCCAGCAAGGGCTGGTTGTAGTAGAGGTTGGCCACGGTAAAGCCAGCCAGGACAGCCATCATCAGCAGGATGTGGCGGGGAATGCCGTGATGAGGGGTGAGGCGTATCATGGGTCTTAAAGCACCTCCATTTCGCTTGCCACCCGGGCTTCACAAGCCCGCATGGCATCGAGCGTCTTTTGCAGCACCTCATCCAGCGCCCATCCCAGCATCTCTGCTCCCTGTTCTATCACCTTGCGAGAGCAGCCGGCAGCAAATCCCTTTGACTTGTACTTCTTTTTGAGCGACTTCAGTTCCATGTCCTGAACGCTCTTCGACGGGCGCATCAGAGCAGCAGCCCATACGAGTCCGGTCAGTTCATCGGTAGCGAAGAGCACCTTCTCCATTAGGTGTTCGGGCTTCACATCTACAGTTATGCCGTAACCGTGGCTACAGATGGCATGAATCATCTCTTCACCCACGCCCCCATCGCGCAGCAGTTCGGGTGCTTTGATGCAATGCTCCTCGGGATATAATTCAAAGTCGATGTCGTGCAGCAGTCCGACCATTCCCCAGAAATCCACTTCATCAGCAAAACCCAGTTGTTCGGCATACCAACGCATAACCCCTTCCACCGTCAGCGCATGTTGCAGGTGAAACGGGTCTTTGTTGTACTTTCTCAACAACTCCCATGCAGCCTCTCTTGTAATTTGACATTCCATCTCTTATTCGTGTTTGTTTTGTTATTAATTCAAGTTTTGCATTTGCTCAACTTGTAGAGTTGAATCATTAATAGTTATTATCCTTTCTAAAACAGGTTGGCGTCTCGCCCCAGCATGACTTTAGCGTCATCTATGGCGTATAAACAAAAAGTTGCTTCATATTTTGTCGCAAAGGTAATAAATATACATAAGAAAAAATTAAAAATTTTCCTTAACTTTGCAGCGATGAAGAGAACACTGATTTGGATTGGTGCACTCATAGTGGGTGCGGTGCTGGGGCTGTTGGGACTTGAATGGCTCAACGACGTGATGAACTTTGTAGCAACAGTATATACGCGGTTGTTTCAATTATTGGCTGTGCCCACGATAGTGTTGGCCGTCATCACCACCTTTGCCACCTTCGGTTCAAAAGGCACTGGCCGCATCTTTGGCCGCACAGTCACCTATACATTGCTCACCACCTTCGCCGCTGCAACCATGGGAGCCTTGCTGTATGTGCTGATCGCTCCAGGCACCTTAGACCTCACCAGCCTCTCCTTAGGCGAGACGATAGACACGCCCGCTCCTCAGAGCGATTTAGATGGACTCTCCTATTATTCTCACCTCATCAGCATCATCCCCAACAACATTGTCCGTCCGTTCCTCGATGGCAATGTGCTTTCGTTGCTCATGCTGGCTTTTGCCATAGGCATCGGACTCTCGAAGTTGCCCGACAGCGAAAACAAGGCCGTAGTGACCAAGGGTCTGCTGGGGTTGCAGGAACTGCTCTTCCTGCTCATCCGTGGGCTCATCTGGACGCTGCCTTTGGGCATTGTGGCTTTCTCAGCCCAATTGTCGGCGCAGGTATCGGCAGGTGTGGTGGCCGACAGCATTGGCAAGTATGTGCTCGTGGTGTTGGGCGGCAATGTCGTTCAGTTCTTCGTTGTCCTGCCTTTGTTCCTGTTGGCTCGGGGACTCAATCCCATCCATGTGTTGGGCAAGATGATGCCCGCTGTGCTGATGGCGCTATTCACCAAGAGCAGTGCCGCTACCCTACCCGTCACGATGGAGACAGCCGAAGAGCGATTGGGCGTCAGCAAGAAGATTGCCCGTTTCGTGCTCCCTATCTGCACCACCATCAACATGAACGGTTGCGCAGCCTTCATCCTTGTCACCTCGCTCTTTGTGATGCAGAATGGCGGCACGCCCCTCACGTGGAGCACCATCCTCCTGTGGATTGTCATCTCCGTCATCTCTGCCGTCGGCAACGCCGGTGTGCCTATGGGGTGCTATTTCCTCACCCTCTCGCTGATGTCGGGCATCGGCGCCCCCATCACCATCCTGGGCATCATCCTGCCCATTTACACCATCATCGATATGGTGGAGACCGCTGAGAACGTGTGGTCGGATTCGTGTGTTGCAACGATGGTCAACAAGGATATAAGCATCATCGAGGAGTCTTAACCCACATGGCAACTAGTTCAGTGTAATAGAAAAACTCCGATTCTCATCAGGAATCGGAGTTTTATTATACGTAATGTAGGATAGAAGTGGGTCTTGTTTTACTTTAATGTCTTTTAGAATCACTTATTTTGTAAGTTCAAAACCTACGCGGGCACCGTTGGCACTCTTAGCGAGTTTGTTGACAGCCTGAACAGCAGCAGTATTGCTCACCTTGCCTTCTTTCTGAAGGATGTTGGTCATCTGCGTGGCGTCAAACATCAGGCCCATACCTTTCGCGGTCTTTGTTACGTTGCCCTTAATGGTCTCAGAGGCAGTCTTTAGGAGAATCTCACCGTTCTGGGGGTTATAAGTATAGGTTCCGCTGAATGGGATACCATTCACCTTAGCCGAGAACTTGTTTCCAGCAAGGAACGAGAATGAAGTGTTGCTGCGGTTGATACCGATGTTGCTGTAGTTACTTGCCAGCGACGAAGCCAAGTTGGAAACTGCAGCATTACCTCCGGCCTTTGTCAGAGCCTGTTCTGTAGTGAAGGCTGCACTTGGAGCACTGTAGTTCCAATTACCAAGAAGGCTCGACTGATCTAAGGTCAATCCACCGAACAGCACATTAGTCAATACACTGCCAAGCACACTACCCAGCACGCCATTGGTTGTACCGGTATTGGTTGCTGTTCCGAGTCCTGTTGTCATGCAGCCCGACAGTACCAGTATCATTGCTGCAAAAAGCGTCAAAATTGTTTTCTTCATAATGCTAATAGATATTTAATAGAAAAAAATATTTCGTGACAAAGTAATAGAAAAAAAATGAAACCTCCAAAGATTTTTCAATTAATCTTATTTTTCACCGCTTCCTGATATATTACAATTTCTGGTGCCAAACTTTAGTCATGCTCTTCCAGCCATCGGGTAAGAACCTGACAATACTCATCGTAAGCATCGATAAAGCAAGTGTGGCGGGAATGTCTGAACAGATGCCATTGGCTGCTGGGTATATTCTCGTAAAGCGAGGCAGCGACAACAGGTGTGCAGATGTCGCGCGTGCCACTGCATATAAGGACAGGCAGAGAGATTTGACTAAGTCTGTCGGTATACTCAAAGTCCTTCAGACTGCCAAGAGGTTGATACTCATTGGGCCCCCATCCATAGAGATAGGCCTCTGTGCCAGAACGTTTTGGGCGTCGTATACATTCGGGTGAATGTTCGTCGACACTGATGACAAATTGCACAAAGTAATGGTCGTTGGCTCTCAGATAGTCAGGATCGTCCCACTTGCCGGTGGCTTCCGCACGACGTATCGCTTCCTGGTCTTCCTCTGCCAGATATTTGATGAGCCGATGCTGTTCGCTCGCCCAGAGACTGCTGGAAGCATGACCAGAAGAAAGAATCAGCGACTTCACTCCCGAAGGTTTGTTGTCTATGACATATGCAATGGCCTGCATGGCTCCCCATGACTGACCGAGTATGTGCACGTTGTCCAGGTGAAGGTATTTGCGGATGGCGATGAGTTCGTCTATCCAGGTCTTCTGTGTCCACAGTTCGGGACTACCATCGAGATAGGAATTGCCACATCCTATCTGATCGTAGGAGATAACTTGCCGCCCTGTCTCTGCGACACAATCAAGCACTTCGAAATAGTTGTGCGTGCTTCCCGGCCCCCCATGAAGCAACAGCAGAGGAGCATTCTCCGATGACTCACCCACAATGCGGTAGTAGGTTTGGTGACCCATAAAAGGCATATAGCCCTCAGTGATTTTGTTTTGCATAATGTCGATTTTTTAGGTGTTCCACATGGCACTGATACACGCAGCAGTGCTGACAACTCAGAAACTATCAAATAGCCCTACAAAAGTACAAATTTTCTTTCACTCCATGACACTATCTCATTAAAAATATGACAATCTGAAACGAAATTGCGATGACACATACGGTTTTAAGGCATTAAAAATGCAGAAATTTTGAATGAAATGGGGTTTTACTTTGGATTTTTTCTTTGTAAATTTGTTCGTTTCAGAAATTTCTATTATTTTTACACCGTCAGTTTTAGGGCAAGAATCTAAGAAACACAATACATTCTATCTACAACATTACATTCTATCTACATATGAGACGATTCATTTACGCATTGTCATTTTTCTGGCTGATGGTCCTTAGTGCCAATGCCCAGAACTTCAAACTATATTATGCGAAGGATGTGACCAACGTGACCGATTTCAGCAGCACGCGCAAGATTGCGCAGCAACTCACGTGGAAGGAAGTCAAGAATGGTGCCATCGACGGCAACGCCGCTGATGTGAAGGCCGTCACCGACATGTTGAAAGACACGCGCATGAAAGGGTTGGAAGACCAGGAACTGTTCTGGCGTATGCGCGACGAGACGCTGCTCGCCTTCCGTATCAACGACGGTAGTGGAAAAACCGGTATCTATGAAGTGGAGGTGGACTATGGCGTCAAGACCGATGAGGGCAACCCCTACAAGTTGACGCTCAATACCACCAGTTATTTCTTTGCCAACATGCCGCTCTTTTCTTCAGAGGGCCACATCACCGTCACCGTCAAGAAAAAGGGCAGCAAGGACAAGCCCTTCGTATTCCGTTACTGGGTTTACGACTGGGACAACGAAAACGTCTACATCTTCCAACTCGACCAAAAGCGGCAGTCGACGGGCAACACCTACGGCATGGAGTACGTCACCACCTACACCGATGCCAACGGTCAGTTGCAGGTAGAGCGCAACACACTGCAACTGCGCTCCACCTATTTCCAAAGTTTTTACGTGCCCAAGGGCCACACCCTTACCGACATCTATTTCCTCACCGGCAACGTTAACGAAGGTTACGACAAGATGCGCATGAACATGGAATTCATGCACTCAGGCATCGACATCGACAACAAGATGGAGATACCCCGATTAGAGACCATGTTCAATCTCACCAAGCACGAGAACCGCGAGTTGATGAACTTCAACTGGTTAGGTACCGGTCTGTTTGAGAAGTACGACACACTGTTCCTACAATTGTTTACCGAGGACGGCACGCGCATCACCAAGGCCAACATCAACGTTCACCGCGTCGACAGCAAGGGGCACTACATCGACGATGCCTCGCTGTCATATCTGGGTTACGATGCCGCAAGCCAATCACACCTTATTCACACTTATGCTCATCATGCCTACATTGAGATTCTCGTGCCTGGCTGTCTGCCCATACTCTACCGCTACAAGGGTGCTGCCATGGCAGAATCGCGCATACTCGACGAGGAACTGTGTACGGCGAAACTCACGCTGAAGGCTGGACAGCCCGATGCCAGCGGCATTGCCATCAGCGACCAATACCTGCGCCACATGGAAGACCAACATGTGGCCGTCACACGCGATTCCATCGACTATGCCCTCTGCGAGGAACAAGAGTTCAATCTCTCCGGGCGTTTGCCTGTCGAGACCATCTCGTTCATGGAAAATGGCGGAACCGAGTATCCCAAACTGTTCAACAACAATCCCACGGAAAAGTTTGCCCAGATGGAGGTCACCTTCTCCTGTCCAAAGGGAAGCGTTGCACCTACTTGCTCGATGACAGCCAGAGAGGTGGAGAGCGGCGCCCAACATACCCTCAGGAATATCGATACCGAGATTGTGAGCAGCAAGGTGTTCACCCACTTCACCCGCGACTATTTCTTCACCCGCTACGACCTGACCGATGACCTGCCCTACAACACCGAAGTGGCGCTCACGCTCCAAACACCGACGTCTACCTATGAGGGCTTCCCTCGTCTCTGCAATGTGTATTTCAATCAGGAGGACCAAGAGAAAGAGGTGGAAGGACATGCCCAGGAGAGCGTCAATACCCCCAATGATGCCGACAAGGCATCCCGGGCGTTCGAAGACGGCGGTTTCGGCTGGGGCACCGCACCCGAATTCAATCTCAAGATTAGTAATAAATTCACCATCAAGACCGGCAGCACCGTCGACATCACGAGGCAGTTATTCCAATGGTATATCCAACTCGTCTACAATGGTGTGGACCCCGATAAAGACCAAGGCAAGAAGAAAACCGCCCGCGACGCTGCGAAGAACTACACCAACTGGAACAAGACGACAAATAAATACGATGAAGCAGAAAACCAGCCTCTTGAGAGCGCATCCATGACCCTGGCTGGTGGCAGTGATAAACTTGACGACTGGGCTGCCAAGGAGGCCAACCGCATCTTCCAGGTCAACGCCAACCACATTGGCTGGTACTTTGGCGGCGGCGCGAGGTTTGCCATACAGGCCAAACTGCCGAAATTCAGCGACTTCCAAATCAGCGAATTCTCCGGCTATCTTGAGGGCGGCTTCGGCTGGTTCTGGGGGCCACCAACCGACGGCAAAATCGGCACGGTGACGAAAGTCACTAAATTGGTGCCCATCGATCTCGACTTCGGTGCTGTCTTCGATGCCAATTTCCGTCTTGACGCAGCACTCATGTCGTTTAACGACAAAGCCATGAGTTTTGACAACTTCGGCTTCTTCGCCGGTTTGGGTGCAACGGCAAGGGCTGGCGCATGGTTTGGCATCAAGGCCAAGCGCAACCCTATAGTCGACTGCGGCATCAATATGCGCGCAGGCGCCAAACTGTCTGCCGAGGCAGGCTATGCCACTCCTTTCATGTCAAAGGAATGTGGTGCTGGAACCCGCTTCAACTTGCTTGCCCTGATAGAAGCCCATATTTACCTGCGCACTTTCTTCTGCCACATGTCCTATCAGATGGGTTGGAAATGGGGCAAGCAATTCTTCATCCCCAACAATGGGCACAATCCCTACCACAAGGACTTCCCCTACTGGATTCCCAAAGATGTAAACCAGTCAACCGTTGCCAATGCCTACCGCCCTGTGAGGGTTCCCAAAGCATCCGACATGGGCCGTCCGTTGGTGACCGACGTGGCTATCAATGCCAATCCCCACTTCATAGACGAGAAACATGTGGTCTACAATGCCATAGGTAATCCCTCCGACTACAACGATGACCATGTGGCCATCAGATGCCTTGAGGAAGATGACGGGCATCATTTCAATGTTTCATCGCCTGGTCTGGCCGCCGGCCAGCACATGCGCTCCAAGTGCGGCGAACCAGAAGTGGTGGCCTATCAGCAAGTATGCTCAGCAGTAAACAGCAACGAAATTACCGACGACAATGTGATGCAGAAAACCCTTGAGCAGAATCGTCACACGCAAATCAAGGCTGCCATACGCCAAGGTGCCGATAGTTGGCACGAAACCATTGTCACCCCCGACGATGGCTACTTGGACAAGCGCCCCGTGGTGACCATGCAGGAAGACGGAAAAGCCGCCTTGGTCTATGAACATGGGCAGATGGAACTCATCAACGACACACTCCCACCCGACTCCTTGTACAGTTACGCCCTCAACGGAGAGTTGATGCTGCGCACCTACGAGCCTGATAAGGGATGGAGCGAGCCTACCCACCTCTTCGACATCACCCCCCAGCAAGCCGTTAACTACTACGACCTCATCATGCGTGGCGACACCGTACTCGTAGGCGCCAGCATCTACGATGCCCTTACCGACAGTATCCGCATGACCTATGCCTCGAAGCCCCTGAAGAGCAACCAGGTGACTTACGTCGACGAGCAAATCTCGCCCTACAGTTTCTTCATGAACCGCGTAGGCAAGTATGCCGTCATTGCCATGGCCTACGAACGCTGCGACAGTGTGCGTGAGGTTTTTGTGAAGACCCTTGCCATGAGCGGGCATGGTGACGGCCACGCCGGATGCGATCTTGGTGTGGATCATAGCACCCCCGACCGCGTAAAGATCATCTGCGACCGTAGCAATAAAGATGCCCAGGACTTTGCCGTGCTCTGGACTGAGGCCAACAACGTTGTCCGCGACCCAGCCGAGGGCAGTTACAGCACCGACAACATGGGCACTATTCTCAATGCCTCGCGCGTCCATTTGTCGGACACGCCCGCCGTCACATATCCCCTCACCGTCGCTGCCGCCACCGACTCGCTACAACTCATCGACTTCGATGGTTTCCTCAACGACGACTATGTGGCGGTGGTTTACACACTGTCCGACCCCCAAAGCGGTGGTGCCGTTATCATGAAGAACGAGAAGGTGTTCACCAATGGCTTTGAGGCCGACGTCACCTACTCCCGCGAAGCCCTGTTGAGCAGTTCCACACTTCCCGTCAACGTCACTATCCGCAACACTGGCACCTCGTCGATCAACGCCGCCGACGTGATCATCAATGGCACCACCCTCCCCATCGAAGATGCTTTCGTGGCTCCGCTGACGCAAAAAACATTCACTGTCAACTATCCCCTGACGGCCGATTTCGATGGTTATATGGAAAGCGAGGTACAAGTAGTCTACGACAACGTCTTCAAGAAGTCCGTTCAGACCACCCGCCGTGGTGTGCGTCGCAACCTACGTCGTGGCGTAAAGTCATTTAAGCGTGAGTTGGTGGCCTACAACGACATTGACTGCCGCATCGTGAACCGCCACATCGATGCTGAGAATGGTGTCAACACATTCCTCGTCGAACTGACCGACCGCTCCACCTACGGTCTGCTGCCCGGCACAGGACTGAAGATCGGTGTTCATCCGCGCCTGGGCATCACACAGACCATCACAGATCAGGCACAGGCGCTGGTCACCGATGCCGACTTCCACCAGGTGGGCAATAGTCGCAAGGCCTATGCCACTGTCTATGTCAGTGGCATCACAGAGATAATCGATGGCTACATCTATCCTACCATCGTCAATCTAAATCACACCGACGACAACACTACCTATATCGAGAACGCCACTGCTGGGCGCAATGCCTCTGCCGTGACACTCTTCCCCTCTGACGACCCAACCTATATCGATGCCCTGCGGTATGGACATGCAAAAGCCACGCACCATACACTGGTGGAGCGCTACGATGGCGGCATCCGTCTGTCTGGCATCCAAGAGGGCAGCAATGTCCGCGTGTTCGGCTACAACGGCTACCTTATCTATAATAAGCCGAAGGCAGCAGGCACTACGCTCAACATCCCTCTCTCCACTCGTGGTATCTACATCCTTAGCACTGGTAACGAAATCTTCAAGTATAGTTATGAATAAACAATGGATTATCAGCCTCACGTTGCTGTTGCTGTCATCTATAACCGGACATGCCGTCGAAGGGTTCGATGGTCCCACGTGGTATGACTATCGCGACACCTCGCTCGACATCAACGGACGGGGAACACTCGATAACCCCATCGTCATCACCACGCCCGAGCAACTGGCTCAACTGTCATACATCGTCAATGAGGAAGACGCATGGGAACTCCAAGGCAAAGTATTTGTGCTTGGAGCCGATATCAACCTCAACAAGACAGTCGACGGTCGCCGCGTACAGTGGATTCCCATCGGCTACAAGGGATATTCGTCAAGTAATCAGTTCTATGGCACATTCCTTGGCGTCGACATCACGAAAATCAACGAAGCCAAGGAATGGCAGCCCGAGCACAGCCACACCATCTCGGGCATGTATATCGACTGGAAGGGCGTGGCCAGCACCAGGACCGTAAAGGCATTGGGCCTTTTTGGTTGCATAAGTGGTTATGTGGGCAACCTCACCGTCAAGGACGCCGAAATCTCTTTCTATAATTGCTATAAAGAGCAAAGCCGGCCCATGATGCAGTGCTCCATTGGCCTGCTGTGCGGAGAGGCGTATTACAATGCTTTTAGTGGAGCCAAAGATGGCTCTCACGAAGTCAATTTTCCCAACCAAATCTACAATGTTGCCGTTGAGGGTTCCATCACAGCCAACAGAGACGAAGGAACCAACTTGTCGGTTGGCATCGGCGGCATCATAGGCGAAATGGATGCAATGTATGCTGAGGGTATCGCCCACAGCACGGCCATGGTGACCATCCGCAGTCTTGAAGCCTTTTACGCGGGTGGCATTTGCGGAAGATTGGCTACGAATGCCGATATCCACGATTGCGCTGCCTCTGCCGACATCACCATTACCAATGAGGGCAAGTCATATGTTGGAGGCATCGTGGGTTATGCTTCAGGCGGCAATATGATTGAAGGCTGCACCTCTTCGGGTACCATCAACGGATCCAAAGTGGGTGGCATCTGTGGCCAGTTGGATCGTGGCCAATCCATAGGTGCACTTATCGCCTGCTCCAGCACGGCACGGGTGAGCGCCACTAACAACGTAGGTGGCATTATAGGATTGATGGACGATTCGTCCTACGCCAAAAACGAAGTGAAATACTGCTCTTTCGGCGGACATGTCGACGGTACATCAGCCCAGGCGGCTGGTGGCATTTGCGGACGCTTCCTTGGCGACACCGACTTGCAAGTCTCTTATTCGCTCATGGTGGGTACCCTCGCAAAGTCCTCCACAGGATTGAGTGGAGCCATCGTCGGTCAGTGCAGCAAGGCTGTAGAGACTATTGCCAACTGCTATTACGACCAGTTGATGTTCGATGGCCTCGTGACGGGCAGCGATACCACGCACATCACCGTGAAACCACTCAACACCTATGACCTGACGAGCGGCGACCCCGGCAAAGTCCCACTGCTCGACGTCCGCGATGACGCCACCGTGGGATTCCAACTGCAGGAAGGCTACTATCCCATGGTGTTCACCAAGACCGAATGGACGGGCAAAGGCTATATTGACAATAACTCCGAAGGGATGAGCACTGCCACCAAGTTGCTGTTCGACCCCGCTACCGTCGACAAGACCAATACCCTCTACCAGCCGGGGGCATGGCTCTGCGCCCTGCCAGCCGGCATACGCCGAGGCGACTGTGCCTGGGACTTCGTTTCCACCATCTCGCTCAAAGGCAAGGAACTGACCTACGAGGAGCCCTCCACCAACCGCACCATCGAGGTACGTACCGACCACACCATGCCCGCCTCCGACATCCTGAAGATAAAAGACAAGACAGCCACTGCCGTGAGCAACGGCACCACGCTGCTCACCATCGCCTCAACGGTCTCCACACCCGATGTCAACCTCTACCACCCGAAACCCATCGGCGGCAGCAAGCAGGTGCAGTTCACCATCACCGTCGACCAGCCGTGGGACGGCTCCGTCGCCACTGCCTACGCCTATGGTAAGGGATTGGCAGAAGACCCGTTCATCATCAAGAACGGGGCACAGTTAGCCTACGCCGTGCTCAACAACAAGGCTGGCGAGCACTTTGAGCAAATCTGTGACATCACGCTCAATCCTCAGGTGTACGCGGGAACGCTGTTCGTGAAAGATGGCTGTCTCCCATGGGTCAACGGCAACCTCAATGCCTACTACGACGGAACCGGACACTACATCATCGGTCCATACATGGCATCTCAGCACATGGGGCTCTTTGGACACGTAGGAAGCAAAGCCGAGATTAAGAACTTGGGCGTTGTCGATGCCAACTTCCAGCGGCACTCAGGCGTCTTTGCAAGTACAATGGATGGGCATATCACCAACTGCATTGCCCAAGGCTTTTCATTCGATCCCTATACCGACCCTGACTACGGCGATGACAGCGACAAGTCTTACTCAGGAGGATTCTGCTCGACGATAGGCACCGGTAATCCCGAAGCCACCATCGAGGACTGCATCTCGGGCGTATTCCACACCAGTATCCTCAGCGATTTCTCTCCCTTCGTATGCCTTACCGACGAGAACAAGGGCAAAGTCATCAACTGCCTAAGCGTGGTGTCGATCATCTCTGACGACTTGGAATTCACGGGACAACTCATCAGCATGGCAAATCGCGACTACATTGAGAACTGTTACTGGCTGAAAGGCTACGAGCAGGCCAACACCGGCTACACGCTCGATCAAATCTGCTCCACACTGGGCAAGCGCAAACTGTGGACTTTCAACCCCAACTACTTCCCCACCCTACGCACATTTGCCGAGACCGACATGGCCAAACTAATGTCAGTGCCCTTCCGTACTGATATCGACTATACCTACAACTCCTACCGCAAGACGTCAGACAACTTCCTCATGGGCTTCAGCCGGCAGATTACCTTCGAGCCGGCATCCGTAGACTGGAAGACCAACGATACTACAGGGTCCACCATCGAGTGGGACAGCGAGATGGGCATTGTGGTTCCTGTCGACAACAACGATATTCCAGGAAAACTCCATGGCATGCCCCACTATCGGCAACTCACCTGGCTCGAAGTCTTTGAGGGCAAACTGGGTAAGTTCACCCATCGCATCATGACGCGCACCAACGAGGCAGCCGTCAATCCGGGCATCACTTTCGTCGACGTGAACGCACGGATAGCCTGTCTAGAGTCCTTCGACACCAATGGCGACGGCAACCTCTCGCTGACCGAACTGAAGGCAGTGACTAATGAACAGACGCTGACCGCCTTCCAGACTGCGACGGCACGCAAGATTGTCAGTTTCCCCGAATTCCGCTACTTCAAGAACGTCAGTACCCTTACGTCACAACTGAACGGACTTGAGAAACTCAAGGACATTCGACTGCCTTACGACCTCAGGACCTTAGGTGCGGAAGCCTTCAAGGGCTGCAGCAGCCTGAAGGAGGTGACCATCCCATCAAAAATGACAACCGTCGAACCACGCGCCTTCTACCGCTCGTCGGTCGACAGCATCTTGGTCGACCCCTTCAACGCCAACTTCGAGTCGCGCGACGGTGTGCTCTTTGCCAAGGATGCCAACGCCATTGCCGGCGAGAAGAACGTACTCGCCGCCTTCCCCAACGGTCGCAGCGAGATAGTCATCCCAGGCACGGTGTCACGCATTGCCAACGGTGCCGTCTATAAGGTGCCAGGCGCCAGCGACCTCTATTTCGACACGACAGATTTCAGCACTGTTCCTCAACTTGAGAACGGCGGCATCGAAACCGATGACGGACAGATGATGAATGTCTATGTCTGCGACGCCACCAGCGACTCCGTGCTGCTGCGCGCCTATCGTCGCGAGGCCACATGGGCACCCTATGTCAGCGCAGGCCGGCTGAGCCGCTACTACCCACTGAAGATTGACAACAGCGTCACCACCATCGGTCCTGATGGCCAGCGTTGCTACGTGGGTACATTCTACATTGGCTTCGACACCCAACTGCCCGCCACCATGACGCCCTTCATCGTCAGCAAAGCCGATGAGGCGAATTTCAAGGCCTATCTGCTGGAGCAGGAGCGCCAGGTGCCCCGTCTGTCGCCCGTTGTCGTACTGTCCAAGGAGACAGGGCTCTACCGTCTGCACCCCCTCGGCTGGCAGGTAGCCGAATGGCCCATGTGGGCCAACCAACTTATCGGCACTGACCGCCACGGAATGCCCGTCTATCAGCAACACTCCGCACAAGGCAGCATCCTAACTCCACAGAACAGCGGCAACCGCTTCGGGTTCTACTACGACAAGCAATCCGAACTACCACCCTACCATGCTTACATTACCTATAATACAGTGGGCAAGGACGAAGCCACCGCACGCAATTCGCACTACGATGTCGTTTACGACCTTGAGATAGCCGCTAATGCCTTTGCCAATGGCGACTTTACCTACCGTATCATCCACCAACAATCAAAAGGTGACTATATGGCCACGCTCACCAACTACACCGGACAGGGTGGCTGTGTCGTCGTGCCTCCCACCGTCGACTGGGGGCAGCAGTCGCAAGTGCCCATCAAGAAGTTAGGCGCAGGGGTGTTCTGCCATAGCAACAAAACCATCTACAGCATTGACATGAGTACACTCGAAGATATGGAGGCCGTCAGCACCGACCGCACTGCCGCCGAGGCTCCCTTCTTTGGCGTTGACCCAAGCACCATTATCTACCTGCCGGATGGCAAGGCCACCGAGGCCGACAATGTAGTAGTGGGTCCCCTCTGCAAGAAAATCTCCATCACTGACAAATGGGACTTTGTTCCTCCTTACGAATTCTATGCCGAGGAGGCAACTTACAATCGCAAGTTATCGGCTACCCAAAATGCCGACGGCACTTGGACTTCGAAAGCCTATACCTTGTGCCTGCCATACGACTTCGATCTCACATCCCAACACGAATCTGGCCAAGTGAGAGTCTGCCAACTCTTCTATGTCAAGGACAACAAAGAGTTCATCTTCTCCCATACCGATCCCTATCTCTCGGCAGGTCAAGCCTATCTCATCGTTGTCAACGAGGGAGAACTTTCATTCGACGCTGAAGACGTGTTGCTTGTTTGCGAGCCCGATGAATCACAGGAGATTTTCGAATGGGACGTTTATTCCGACCAACGCATAGGCGTATGGAAGGGCACGTTTAAGAGAATGAGCAATGATGATTGCAATGCCCAGCC
>JAEEGF010251830.1_pt1 | contig 17594 bp, 18 predicted proteins | sample 9134171 | NCBI WGS metagenome assembly JAEEGF01 (sample SAMN16246542, study PRJNA631951) | gut metagenome | biome: gut microbiome; feature: rumen; material: AP-attached | host: Bos | place: Iran: Karaj | collected 2018-10 | reverse complement strand
ACTGGCTGCCAAAGCTGAGAAAGTCCAATTGTTAACCATCGCATTCCATTCATGGTTGACAATTCAGTATTCACCGTGATAGAATAAAAGCCGCCTTTCAGGAGGTGGTTTTTTTATGAAACAGAAACTGACAACCGAAGATATTTCCTATGCAGCTTTGAGCATAGCACTGATCACGGTTTGCTCCTGGCTTTCCATCCCTATATCCATCCCGTTCACACTGCAGACTTTTGCCGTCTGCCTTGTATCCGCGCTGCTCGGTGTACGCCTCGGGCTTGTATCCACCGGCTGTTATATTCTGCTGGGAATGATCGGAGCGCCAGTTTTTGCCGGTTTCAGAGGAGGATTTGATGTTCTGCTCGGTACTACGGGCGGGTATATTATCGGTTTTCTTTTTACGGTTTTGACCGTCGGGCTGGCGGCTGAGCGTCTGGGCAGAAAGCTGCCTGTGCTGCTGTTCTCCATGGCTGCAGGCATCCTGTTATGCTATGCCTTCGGAACGGTCTGGTTTATGGGTGTCTATGCCAGAAACAGCGGGTCTGTAGGGCTGATGACCGCCCTCAGCTGGTGCGTGTTCCCGTATCTGCTTCCGGACGCGGTAAAAGTCATTCTTGCCGCCCTGCTTACCCTCCGCATTTATCCGATTCTTCAAAAGAAGAGAGGTTCCGGACATGTCAACAAAAAAACAGCTCCTGCAAATCCTCAGTGAAAATGAAAACCGCTTTTTATCCGGCTCTGAACTGGCAGCACGTCTTGCCGTAAGCCGGACTGCTGTCTGGAAAGCTGTCGGCCAGCTGCGCAAAGAGGGCTACCGTATCTCGTCTGTCCAGAACAAGGGGCACTGCCTCACATCAGGAAGTGACGTGCTGACAGCCGCAGGCGTCGAGAACTATCTGAAGACGCCGGGTATCAGCGTCCGGTATTACAGAGAAATCTCCTCCACCAACACTGTGCTGAAAACCATGGCCGCTGAAGGAGCCAGAGAAGGGCTGGTACTGATTGCAGAAGAACAGACCGGAGGCAAGGGTCGTATGGGGCGCCGTTTTTATTCCCCTCCCGGCAGCGGACTTTATATGAGTATCCTGCTGCGGCCGGGCACAGAGGCATCCCGTTCAACCGGAATCACTGCCTGTGCAGCTGTTGCTGTGGCACTGGCCATAGAAGAACTCTCCGGCAGGCCGGCAAACATCAAATGGGTAAATGACATATATATGGACAAGCGCAAAGTTTGCGGTATTCTGACGGAAGCATCAGTTGACTGTGAAAGCGGGCTGCTCAATTATGCAGTCGTCGGCATCGGGATCAACACGCTTGTACCGGCAGGAGACTTTCCCCAGGAACTGCAAACCATTGCCGGATCTGCCTTTTCCGCGGAAACTGTGGTTCCGGATCTGCGCTGCCGGCTGGCAGCAGCCGTGATTGACAACCTGATGACCTTTTATCAGAACCCTGACAGCGGGAACTGCTTTGAGGAATATAAAAAACGGTCTTTCCTGCTGGGGAAACCTGTCCGTATTCACAGGCCGGATCAGGAAGCCATACCTGCAACAGCCATTGACCTGGACAGGGAATATGCACTGATCGTCAGGTTCGAAGACGGAAGTGAGCAAAAAATCAATTCAGGAGAAGTCAGCGTACGGCTCGCTGACTTGTGAAAATCACACAGAAGCAAAGCGCTTCCGGGCTTCATATTCTGTGGAAATCGATAAAAATGGGGATGGAGATAAAATATAGCTTTACTTTAGCGCGCTAACGTGCTACTATGTTATCGAAATAAAAATTCCGTTTGGAATTATTCATGAATAACGGAGGAAAGACTCATGAAAAAAATAACCGTTTCCATTTTGGTTCTCTGCCTGCTGCTCGCTCTCAGTGCTGCAGCATTTGCTGATGATGGCTTTGTTTTCAAGCAGGGCTTTGACCTGGATTACCCGCCGTATTCCTATCTGCAGGATGACGGTTCTGTCGGCGGGTTTGACGTTGAGCTTTGTCAGGCTGTGTGTGAATATCTCGGCTGGGGATATGAAGCTGTTCCTTTCAACTGGGATGTCAAAGATGCCGAGCTGAATTCCGGTTCGTGCGACTGCATCTGGTCCGGCTTTACAGTGGAGGGCCGCGAGGATGATTACGTATGGTCAATTCCCTATTCCAACAACAAGCAGATGATTCTGGTTGCTGATGATTCCGGCATCAAAACACTGGCGGATCTGGCAGGTAAAATCGTCGGTGTGCAGACAGCCACTTCCGCTTATGATCTCCTGCAGGAAGATCAGGCCGAGCTGGCAGCTACCTTCCAGGAGCTTGTGGTTTATGAAACCTATACCATCGCATATAGCGATCTGAAAGCCGGTGCCATTGATGCTATCGCCATTGACATCACCGCAGGCAGCTTCCTGAAATCCGGTGATGAAGGCTTCAGCTTCCTGGATGAAACACTGGGTGATGAATCCTACGCGGTCGGCTTCCGCCTTGGAGATGAAGAACTCTGTGAACAGATCAACACCGCGCTCCTTGCTCTCGCAGAGAACGGGAAGATGGCAGAGATTGCCTCCAAAGAAGACTATGCAGAGATCATTGATATGCTCACACTGATCGATGCAACTGCAGATGCCGCTGCATAACTGCACAAAAAACAGATCCTCCAAAATCTGACATGCAATATGGGCCGCTGCCTGAGGCGGTCCATATTGTGCGTATAAACCTGAGTAACCGGAGAAGATTTTTATGACTTTTTCCACTATGCTGAATACTATGTCCGCAGGCATGCTGCGCACCTGCGGCATTTTTGCACTGACCCTGCTTTTTTCTCTGCCGCTCGGTGTCTTCGTGGCGCTGGGAAGAATGTCCAGAATCCGGCCTCTGCAGTGGATAATTAAGATTTATATTGCCATTATGCGCGGCACACCGCTGATGCTGCAGCTGCTTGTGTGGTATTTCGGACCTTACTATCTGTTCGGATGGTCAATCAGAGGATATCGCTACACGGCTATAATCCTCGGCTTTGTGTTCAACTACGCCGCATATTTTGCCGAGATCTACCGGTCCGGCATAGAGTCAATGCCGCCGGGGCAGTATGAGGCTGCAGAAGTGCTGGGTTACAGCAAAGCACAGACCTTCGTGAGAATTATCCTGCCGCAGGTAATCAAGCGGATCCTGCCCAGCATCACCAACGAAGTAATCACCCTTGTAAAGGACACTTCCCTGGCCTTTACCCTCGCCTATCAGGAAGTGTTTTCTCTGGCGAAGCAGATTGCCGCTTCACAAACTTCCTTCACACCGTTTGTGATTGCCGGGGTATTCTTCTTTATCGCCAACTATGTGGTGGCCTTTATCATGGAACGCTTCGAGAAAGCGCTTGACTATTACCACTTCTGAGGAGACAGACTGATGGAAAACATTCTGACAATGAACAATGTTCAGAAATCCTTTGGCACACTGGATGTGCTGAAGGATATCTCTATGACGGTCAACCGAGGAGAAGTGGTATCCATAATCGGCAGCAGCGGGTCAGGCAAAAGCACACTGCTGCGCTGTGCAACCTTTCTTGAGAAGATGGACTGCGGCGAACTGAGCTACATGGGAAAGGCGGCCGTCACAACAGAAAACGGAAAAGCCGTCTATGCAAAGGATCTGAAGAAATTCCGCAGTTATTTTGGCCTGGTATTTCAGAACTTCAATCTCTTTCCCCATTACTCCGTTATGAAAAACCTGACTGATGCCCCGATATCGGTTATGAAAAGGAAGCCGGATGAAGTTCGGGAAGAGGCGATGCAGCTGCTGAAAAAAATGGGCCTGCAGGACAAGGCGGATGCCTACCCCTGCCAGCTCTCCGGCGGACAGCAGCAGCGTGTTGCCATAGCAAGAGCCCTGGTGATGAACCCGGAAATTCTCTTCTTCGACGAGCCTACTTCCGCGCTGGACCCGGAGCTCACCGGTGAAGTGCTGAAGGTGATCAAGGAACTGGCTGAGGAAAAGATGACCATGGTAATCGTCACGCATGAGATGGCCTTTGCACGGGCTGTTTCCGACCGCGTGATCTTCATGGACGGCGGTGTGATCGTTGAGCAGGGCGACCCGGAAAAGGTCCTGGGCGATCCTCAGGAAGAACGGACCAGGCAGTTCCTCCGGAATTATCAGCGCGGATGAAAAAGATCTATTACTACGCTGATCCTACAGGCAATATTACTCTCCTCGCTCCCCTCCCCTCTGATGCGTCAGACATCAGCCGGGAAGCAGCTATGCTGATGCAGGCAGAGCCGTCTGCCGAACAGGTTGGTTTTCTGGGCAGCGGCGGGCCGGATTATGATATCTCCCTGCAGATGGCCGGCGGAGAGTTCTGCGGAAATGCAGCGCTTTCCGCGGCAGCTCTTTTCATCATGAACACCGGGAGGAAGAGTAAAAAAGAAACTGTCCGTGTTTCCGTCTCGGGCAGTGCAGAACCCGTCTCCGTGCTGATTGAGCAAACGGGGAGCAACATCTGCAAAGGAACTGTTGCCATGCCTGCTCCTGCAGACATCCACACTTACAGCTTCAGCTGTAACGGAGAAAATTTTTCACTTCCGGCAGTCCGCTTTGAAGGGATTACTCATCTGCTCTCCTTCCTGCCGCTGGATAAGGAAACTGCAGAGACAATCGTCAAAGAGCAGTGTTCCGCCCTGCAGGCGGATGCACTCGGCATCATGCAGATTGACCTCAGTGCCGGGACGCTGCTCCCTCTGGTTTACGTACCGAAAAGCGGAACGCTTTTCTGGGAAGGTTCCTGTGCAAGCGGAACTGCTGCTGCCGGCGCCTTTCTCCGCAGGGACTGCGGGCCGGGAAAATGGGAGTTTACAGAACCGGCCGGCCGGCTTATAATAGAGGCACCGGATAACGGGCGTTTGCTTCTGACGGGCAGCGTCAGAATAGCAGCCAAAGACTATTCATAATATAATTAACTTAGTATTGTTAACTTATTTTTGTTAACATAACGCAGGAGTGTCAGTGATGAACTTTCGTATGATTCATGAAAACTATAATGTGGCGGACCTGAATGCCTCTATCCGCTTTTATGAGGAAGCACTCGGCCTGCACGAAGCAAGGCGGAAAACCGGAGAAGATTTCATCATCGTCTTCATGAGCAATGAAGAGTCTGATTTTGAGCTTGAACTGACCTGGCTTGCCGATCATCCGCAGAAGTATGACATCGGCGAGGAGGAATTCCATCTCGCCTTCCGGACTGACGATTTTGAGGCGGCCCATGCGCTGCACGAAAAAATGGGCTGTATCTGCTTTGAAAATCCGAAAATGGGCATCTATTTCATACAGGATCCCGATGGATACTGGCTGGAAATTCTTCCGACACGCAAGTGAGATTTCAGGCTGGGTTGAAGCATTGTAGTTAACATAAAATATTATACATAAATTAATAAACATATTTTTTTCATGGCAGAAGTGACCGCATTCCTCAATGTGAGAATGGGGTCACTTCCGGTTTTTAAGGGTTTTTTCTATTGAATCTGAACCTGTTTTCTGTTAATATAATATTTTAAGAAGAAAAAGAAATGAATGCTGCAGCTGAATGAATGAAAAAGAGTGGAAAATTGAATATGAACTGCCGGAGATTCCTGCCGGGCTGAGCGAAGCAGGTTTTTCTCCGCTGCTTTGCTGTATCCTGGCCTTACGCGGAGTCAGAACTGCCGAAGAGGCACACGCGCTGCTTGGCTGCAACAGTTCCGTCCTTTCCGATCCGTTTCTGATGAAGGGCATGGAGCAGGCTGTGAAGCGTATCCGGGCAGCGATCACACACGGAGAGGCTGTTGCAGTTTACGGAGACTATGATGTTGACGGCATAACCTCAACCTGCCTGCTGACGGATTATCTGCGTTCAAAAGGGCTGAGATGTATCCCCTACATCCCCAACCGGGATGAAGAGGGTTACGGTTTAAACTGCGGAGCAGTCGATTATCTGACGCAGCTGGCCGTGACGCTGATTATTACGGTTGACTGCGGAATCACGGCCGTTGAAGAAGCTGCGTATGCTGCTGAACACGGCATTGACATGATCATTACCGATCATCACGAATGCAAGGACGGGATTATCCCGGATGCCTGTGCAGTCGTTGACTGCAAGCAGCCGGGTGACAGTTATCCGGATGTCGGGCTGGCAGGCGTCGGCGTGGCATTCAAGCTTGCCTGTGCGGTTGAAGGAAACCCGGAGCCGATCATTGACCGGTATGCTGATCTGGCAGCCGTCGGGACAGTGGCAGATGTAATGCCGCTCACCGGTGAAAACCGCTTCCTTGTCAGAAGAGGCATTGAAAACATCAAATCCGCACCGCGGCCGGGTATTTCCTCCATGTTCCGGAGAGCATCCTCGGATCTGAACAGTCTGACTGCCAGTTCCATCAGCTATGTCCTTGCCCCGAGGCTGAATGCAGCCGGCAGAATGGACGAGGCAATGAAAGCCGCAGAGCTGCTGATGACCGACGATGAACACGAAGCCGAAGCTCTTGCCGATGAACTGTGTTCGCTCAACACGCTGCGGCAGAGCAGGGAAAATGCGATCTGGAAAGAAGCGCTTCAGCTGCTTGACCGGGAGCAGACAGACGTTCCCATTGTGTTATCCAAAGAGGGATGGCATCAGGGCGTCATCGGAATTGCAGCTTCCCGCCTCGCGGAACAGTTCGGTGTACCGACCATCATGATTTCCTTCTCGGGGGACGTCGGGAAAGGTTCCTGCCGCAGCTACGGCAATTTCAACCTTTATGATGCCCTCAGCGCCTGTTCCGGACATCTGATCAGCTTCGGCGGGCACACGCTGGCAGCCGGGCTCAATATCCGCCGGGATGATGTACCTGCCTTCCGGGAGGCTCTGGCGGAGTATTACCGCAGCCATCTTCCGGAACCCCAGCCGGAAGTAGTCTGTGAGCTGCTGATCTGCGATCCGGCCGTTCTGACGGAAAAGAATGTACGTGATATTGATCTTCTGGAACCGTACGGCAACGGTTTTATGAAGCCCGTGATGTGTATGACGGATATGCGGGTGAAAAGCTACTCCAACGTCGGGATGAACGGCAAACACCTGAAGATGACGCTTTTCAAAGACGGCATGAACTTTGACGCGATTTTCTTTTCCCATAATTCCAGAGAATTCAGCCTCCGTGAAGGCGATTCTGTAGATATTGCGTTTACCCCGCAGCTGAATGAGTTTCGCGGAAACACCACTGTACAGCTGCTGCTGTCGGCATTGCGCAGGCATGACTGCACACCGCTGTGCATCGACAGCCTGGAAAACGGTTCCTCCCATCTCCGGGCCCTGAAACCCTACAGCCCGGACAGAAGCACCTATGAAAAGGCCTGGTGGCATCTGAAAAGAATCGGCTATGCCCCGGGCGATACACCGGAAGAGATTCTGGACCGCTGTCCTCCGGGAATGGCTCCGGAAACGTACTGCATCTGCCTCTCCGTTTTCCGGGAGGCCGGGCTGCTGACCGGAAAAAGCGGATCCGTATACGGCAGCTGCTATGAAAAGCAGGCAGGAAAAGCAGATATTAAAGAAACAGCCACCTATCGCAGACTGAACGGCACTGAGTGACCTGGCGGAGTAAAAATCCATGGATGAAAAAGTACAAAAACTGAATCCTGTTATTATTGATCCTGACGTTCAGTTCGAGGCCCTGCTGCAGAAAATTCAGGCCGGAGCTCATCATATGGATCTGGACCGTATCCGTTCAGCCTATGAGATGGCGAAGGAAGCTCACCAGGGGCAGAAGCGGAAGGACGGCAACCAGTATATCACGCACTGTGTCGCCACGGCGGACATCTGCTGTGACAACGGCCTTGACGAGGATTCCATCATCGCGGCGCTGCTGCATGACGTTATTGAGGACACCTCCCTGACGCATGCGGACATTGCGAAAAAGTTTGGCCCGCAGGTTGCGGACATCGTGGAAGGCGTTACCAAACTGACGCGGGTGCAGTACACCAGCAAGGAAGATGAGCAGATGGAAAATCTGCGCAAGATGCTGATGGCCATGTCAAAGGATATCCGCGTTATCCTGATCAAGATTGCCGACCGCACGCACAATATGCGCACGATGGCTTATCAGTCTCCGGAAAAACAGCGGCAGAAATCGCTGGAAACGATGGAGATCTATGCGCCGATCTCACACCGCCTCGGTATGCAGAAGTCCAAGTGGGAACTGGAAGATCTGGCACTGCAGTATCTGGATCCTGACGGATACCGCGAAATCATGAAAACGCTTGAGAGCAAGATGCCGGAACTCGAGGCATTTATGACCTCCATGGAAGCCAGAATGAATGCCCGGATGAAGGAAGAAGGCATCAGCGCCACTATTTACGGCCGCATCAAGCATGTATACAGTATTTATCGTAAAATGTACGCCCAGAAAATCGATATCAGCGGGATTTTCGACCTCTGTGCCTTCCGGATCATTGTCGATACGATTCCCGACTGCTACAATGTGCTGGGCATCATCCACGATATGTTCAAACCTGTCCCCGGCAGATTCAAGGACTATATTTCCACGCCAAAGCCGAACATGTACCAGAGCGTACATACCACGGTAATCGGCTCGGAGGGCATCCCGTTTGAAGTGCAGATCCGGACCTGGGATATGCATGCCACGGCAGAGTACGGCATTGCCGCCCACTGGAAGTACAAGCTGGGTGACGGGGGCACTTCTCTCCATCAGGGTGATGAGGATAAGTTTGCCTGGGTAAGGAGGCTGCTCGAGAGCCAGCAGGAGTCTGACGCGACAGACTTCTTCCACAATCTCAAAATCGATATGTTCGGGGACGAAGTCTTTGTGTTTTCCCCGAAGGGAGACGTTGTCAATCTCCCCGCCGGTGCAACCCCGATAGACTTTGCCTATATGATCCACAGCGAAGTGGGCAATTCCATGGTCGGAGCAAAAGTCAACGGCCGGATTGTCACTTATGACCATGTGCTGCAGAACGGCGATATCGTTGAAATCAGGACTTCCAAATCGGCCCCCGGGCCGAGCAGAGACTGGCTGAACATTGCCCAGAGCGGTTCAGCCAAAACGAAAATCAAGCAGTGGTTTAAAAAAGAGCGCCGTGAAGAGAATATTATCCGCGGGCGCAGCATGCTGGAGGATGAACTGAAACACAGCGGCATCTCCGTGGATGATGCCCTTGAGGAAGAAATCATCACCCCGGTGATGAAGCGGCTCTCCTACAACGCCGTGGAGGATCTGTTCGCTGCCATTGGGTACGGCGGTGTGACAGCCCCGCGCATTGTCAACCGCATCCGCGATGAACTGAAGCATGCCGCGGAAGAAAAGAAAACCGCCATCGACAAAGTGGCGGCCGCAGCCGAGAGGCGCGAGCAGCAGGCAAAGCGTAATGCCAAAGCCATCCACGGTATTCTGGTGGAAGGGCTTGACAACTGCCTGGTAAAGTTTTCCCGCTGCTGCACCCCCGTTCCGGGTGACGAAATCGCCGGCTTCATCACAAGAGGCCAGGGCGTTTCCATTCACCGGAAGGACTGCGTGAACTATGTAAAAAGTCTGGAGACGGAAAACGGAGGCCGCTGGATCAAAGTATCCTGGGCAGACAACATCACGGACAGCTATGTCACCACCATTATTATCGCCTCGAAAGACCGCAGCGGCCTGGTGCTGGATATTGCGACGATCCTCAGCGCCATCAACGCCAAGGTACGCACCCTTTCCGCGCGGGACATCGGCTACGGAAACGCCCTGACAAACGTGACGCTCGAAGTACGCAGCATTGCGGATCTCCGGTATATCATGAGCCGCCTGCTGAGCATCCCCGGCGTACAGAGCGTCAGCCGGAACGGCCAGGCTTAGGTTAAAAACGAAAGAAAAGGATCTGCCATGTTAATTAAAACACTTCCTGTCGGTGATCTGGAAACGAACTGCTATATCGTCACAAATGAAGCCACGCTTCATTCCGTTGTAATTGACCCGGGTGACGAAAGCAATACCATTATGGATTATCTGGAGGAAAATCATCTCATCTGTGATGCCATTTTCCTCACGCACGGTCATTTTGACCACGTCGGCGCGGTAGCAGCCGTTGCGGAAGAGACCGGTGCCGCCGTATATATGAATAAAAAGGACGACGCCTCTGTACGGCAGTCGTTCCATTTTCCTTTTGCGCTCCCCGCCGGAGGAAAGTACTATCAGGACGGCGATCAGATCACGGAAGCCGGCCTGGTTTTTCATGTGATAGAGACGCCCGGCCACACACCCGGCAGCGTCTGTCTCAGAGTTGAGGACGCCCTTTTTACAGGAGATACCCTTTTCCGCGGGAGCTGCGGCAGAACGGATCTTGACGGTGGTGATATGGATGCCATGATGCACTCGCTGAAGAAGATCTGCAGGCTTGAGGGAGATTACGAAGTATATCCCGGGCATATGGAAGCTACCTCTCTCCTTCGGGAAAGGTTATTCAATTATTACTGTCGCAGAGCAATGGAGAACTGAAATGAAACAACCGACCCTTGTAGTTCTGGCTGCCGGGATGGGCAGCCGCTTCGGCGGGCTGAAGCAGATCATGCCCGTTGACGATCACGGCCATTCCATTATTGATTTTTCCCTCTTCGATGCTTACCGTGCGGGTTTCCGCAAGGTTGTCTTTATCATCAAGCATGAAATAGAAGAGGACTTCAAAAACAGCATCGGCCGCCGGATGGAAAAGTATTTCGATGTTGACTACGTTTATCAGCAGCTGGATATCCTGCCTGAGGGATATCAGGTGCCTGAAGGGCGCGTCAAGCCCTGGGGGACCGGACATGCGGTTTCCTGCTGTGCCGGCCATATTGACGGGCCTTTTGCCGTGATCAATTCGGACGACTTTTACGGCAGAGGCGCCTATACCGCCCTGTATGATTTTCTCTCCGCTGAAAGGGCGGACAATGAGCATGCCATGATCGCTTATCTGATGAGAAATACCGTTACTGACAGTGGTTCGGTAGCCCGCGGCATCTGCGAAGAGAAAGACGGATTTCTCACGGGGATCACAGAGCGTACCCGCATTGAAAAGCGCGGGAATGACGCCGCCTTCACGGAGGACGGTGAAACCTGGACCGACGTTTCCGGCGATACCCCTGTCTCCATGAACTGCTGGGCATTCGGAAATTCCATGCTGCGCGAGCTCAATGACCGCTTCCCTGCCTGGCTGGATGCCAACCTGCCGGTGAACCCGGTCAAATGCGAATACTTCCTGCCGTTCGTCGTCGATGACCTGATTAAGGAGAAGTGTGCAAGCGTGCGCCTGCTCAACTGCACCGAGACCTGGTACGGCATGACGTACAGAGAAGATATGGACACTGTTAAAAACGCCATCCGCATGATGCGCGAGGGCGGAATATATCCCGAACAACTGCTTGACTGAGGAGGAAAAACAACATGACTGTTCTCGTTACCGGCGGCGCCGGATTCATCGGAAGCCACACCTGTGTGGAGCTTCTCAACAAGGGCTACCAGGTGGTAGTCATTGATAATCTTGTCAACTCCTGTGAGAAATCGCTGGAGCGCGTACAGGAAATCACGGGGAAAGATGTCGCCTTTTATGAAAACGACGTACGCGACCGTGCTGCTCTGGACAGGATATTTGAAAAGTATGACGTCGGCTGCGTCATTCATTTTGCCGGTCTGAAAGCGGTAGGCGAATCTGTTGTCATGCCGCTGGAATACTATGACAACAACCTCTTCTCCACAGTTACGCTCTGTGAAGCCATGCGTGACCACCATGTGAACAACATCGTCTTCTCTTCCTCTGCAACGGTCTACACCGGAGACAACGAGATGCCGCTGAGAGAAACATCCCACACCGGTATGTGCACAAATCCCTACGGCTGGACAAAATACATGTCCGAGCAGATTCTCCGCGACACAGCGAAGGCAAACCCGGACTGGTCCATCGCGCTGCTGCGTTACTTCAACCCGATCGGCGCTCATCCGAGCGGACTGATCGGTGAAGACCCGTCCGGCATTCCCAACAACCTGATGCCGTATATTGCGCAGGTCGCCGTCGGCAGGCTGGATCATCTCAGTGTGTACGGCAACGACTACGACACACCGGATGGAACCGGTGTACGCGACTATATTCACGTCTGTGACCTCGCTGCCGGCCACGTAGCAGCCATCGAGTACATGGCAGGCCACAGAGGCGAAAATGTATTCAATCTCGGCACCGGCACCGGATACAGCGTGCTGGATATGGTGAAGGCGTTTGAGCGCGTCACCGGCAGGAAGATCCCTTATGAGATTGTTGCTCGCCGTCCCGGCGACCTCGCCACGGTGTACTCCAGCCCGGACAAAAGCGCGGAGCTGCTCCACTGGAAAGCAAGGTACAATCTCGACGACATGTGCCGCGACACCTGGAACTGGCAGGAAAAGAACCCCATGGGCTTCCGCGGCTGAAAAACAGAACAAAAATCTTTACAGGGAGGGCTTCACAGCCCTCCCTGATGCTTTTTCCTGTTCTCTTTTTTCATTTGTTTCCATTGAATGCCAGCTCGCGATTGAGCAGTGCAATCGTGGAACAGTCTCATTGTCGCGAGCCGCAGGACAGCACTGACTGCGGGCGAATTGAAATGATTATTGAATCTCTACCGTTGCCTCGGCAGTGTGCTCCCCGTCTTTTGCCGTGAGTCTGATTTCGCCGCTCTCTCCGGCCCGGACTATCGCCAGCGCTTCCCCGTAATAGGTGTCGCAGCGGCTGTCAAGATAGCTGAGCTCATAGTAGGGGCAGGCAGACCCCAGCCCTTCGAGCGTACCGCCTTCCACTTCCACATCGATCAGCCCGCGCTCCGCAGGCTTGACAAGCCCTTCCCTGTCCGTATACTTCAGGCGGATAAACGCGAGATGCCCCGGGGCCACAAGCTTCTCCTCCGGTTCCGCGCAAAGTATTGTCTCAGCTCCGGCAGTTTTCAGCGTATCTCTGCCGGTTTCCCTCCCGGCCTCGTCATAGGCTGCAGCTTCAATGGTTCCGTTTTCATAGGGGACTTTGAACGTGAAGACACAGTCATTTTTAAAGTTCTGCTTTCCTTTGCTCACACCGTTGACAAACAACTCAACGGCTGCCGCCCTTGCATAGACTTCAACATGCGCCGTCCGCTTTTCATAGCCTCTCCAGCTCCAGCTGGGCATGGCGTTGGTCATCTTCCAGGCGCTCGGGCTGTGGCGGCCTTCATGGCAGACCGGCCGCACGGCAATATACGGCCCTTTTTCCAGTTCAAAGGCCACTTTGGTATAGAGCGCTTCTCCGAGCGGCTTGCCCGTCAGGTCAATTCTGCCGGAGCCTGCGCTGATCCATCCGACATCCGGCCCGAAATTTTTGGCGTAGTCGGCATATTCCCAGCTCCCGATCATCACTTCACCCAGGTAATCAATACCGGCCCAGACAAAGTCTCCTACCAGGCGCGGGTTCTGTTTTGCCAGTTCCCAGAACTTATAAGCGTCAAAGCAGAAGGTTTCCGAGCCGAGGATCAGGCGGTTCGGATATTTTTTCAGATCCTTCTTATAGCGCTTCTCGCCGTAGTTGTAGCCGGCAATGTCCATATTGGCAAACGCTTCCCGTGTGGTGACATCGGAACCGTGCAGCGTTGCTCCTGTTTTCATGAAGCCCGCGCCAAGCAGCCCGGCCATATCGTTAAAGAATTTGGAACCTGTTGCACGCTCTTTTGCCTTTTTTCCATCTGCCTTCGCTTTTGCATTCCGCGCAGCTTCTTTGGCTGCCTTCTCGTCCGAATACTGGCCGAAGCCGATGTGATTGAGGAAATTGAAGAATATATTGATCCCGCAGGTGACCGGGCGGGTGCTGTCAAGGCTGTGCAGAAGCTCCGTCATCTCCTTTGCCAGGGCGATCCCGCGCGGCTGTGCCGTCTCTGCAACCTCGTTGCCGGTGGAATACAGAATGACGCAGGGGTGATTGTAGTCCTTATCCACCATATCCGTCATATCCTGCTTCCACCACGCGTCAAAGAATTCCACATAGTCATGCAGGGTTTTGTGGATATACCAGTGGTCAATATATTCATCCATCACCAGCATGCCGAGCCTGTCACAGATTTCCAGAGCGGTTTTGGAACAGGGATTATGCGCGGAACGAAGCGCGTTGTAACCGTTCTCCTTCAGAATGCGGATGCGGCGTTCCAGCGCGTCGGGATCGCAGGCGGCGCCAAGCAGCCCGTTGTCATGGTGAACGCATGCTCCGCGCAGAATCACGCGTTCTCCGTTGATCAGGATGCCCTCGCTGCCCCAGCTCAGGGTACGGATGCCGAACCGTTCCTCCGCTTCATCGTCCGCAAAGCTGACTTTGCAGGAATACAGGCACGGAGACTCCGGGCTCCACGGCTTTGCCTCCGGGAGCTCAAAAATGAAGCTGCGACCGTTCCCTTCCGCAGAGGCAAGGACGGCTTCTCCGTCGATGATCTCCACGCGGACAGGACCCTCCGCATTTGTTCTGACCGTTACTTCAATTCTGGAAGGATTCAAGGAGAGCGTCCTGATTTTCACGCCGTTGAGCTCGATGTGCTTTTCCCCGCCTGTCCAGAGTTTGACAGGGCGGTAAATCCCCGCGCCGGAATACCAGCGGGAATTCGGCTGGTCGGCATTGCGGGCAATGACCTGAACGGTGTTGGCCCCCTCTTTCAGGTACCCGTCACAGTCAATGTAGAAATTGGTATAGCCGTACGGCCGCTGCCCTGCCGCACGGTTGTTGATGATCACTTCTGCCCTGCGGTAAACTCCTTCAAACTCCAGCACATTGTGCCGTGCAAGCTCCTCTGCGCTGACGGAAAAGGTTTTGCTGTAAAGATAATCATGCCCTTCAAACCAGCTGACGTTCAGGCCGCCCAGGGCATCCGCCGTTCTGGGTTCGCGCAGCATCGCGTCATCCGGCAGTGTAACCTCCCGCCACGCGCCGTCATCGTCCAGATGCTTTACCTTCCATCCGCAGTTGAAATCCCGTGCTCTCATGCCGAATCTCCTTTTAAATCAAATTATTTACTATCTTTGATTATATCGTAACGCAGCTCCCGCCGCAATCATTTTTCTGAGAAAAATCAGCACAAATGCGATTGAACTCTTCCGGCAACTGTGCTATTATATCTGTATTCTTTATAAAGGAGTAGCTAACTATGAAAGCTTTCATGAAAGAATTCAAAGAGTTCATCAGCAAAGGCAATGTGATGGATCTGGCTGTCGGCGTTATCATCGGCGGCGCATTCCAGGCCATCGTCGGTTCCCTGGTCAATGATATTATCATGCCGCTGCTTGGCATTATAACCGGCGGCCTGGACTTCTCACATCTGGCTATCACCGTTGGTGAAGCTCAGATCCTTTACGGCAGCTTCATCTCCGCCATTATCAACTTCCTGCTGATGGCGCTGGTCCTCTTCCTCGTGATCAAGGCTCTGAACAAGGCAAAGTCCCTTACCGCAAAGCCTGAGGAACCGAAGGCTCCCACCACCAAGAAGTGCCCGTACTGCCAGAGCGATATTCCCCTTGCGGCCACACGCTGCCCGCACTGCACCAGCGAACTGAAATAATAAACCTCTTTAACGAAGCAAACACGCTGCAGTCTTCCTGCAGCGTGTTTTGTTATCCTTTTATGTCTTTTTACAGCTTCCCGTCATCCGCCCTGCGCTTCAGCCGATGCCTGCAGGAAGAAACCCGAACTTCCACAGCAGGAAAAGCTGTACTGCCAGAATCAGCGGCATGCCGATGACAAAAGTCCAGTGCTTCGTTTTATGCCGGAAAAGCAGCATGCCGAGAATTGCGCCGACGCTGCCTCCCGCAGCCGCAGAGAGGAACAGGGCTTTCTCTGAAATCCGCCAGGCATGTTTTTTCGCCTTTCTCTTGTCAGCACCCATCAGCGCAATCGCAACGATGTTGACAACAATCAGATATGCCCAAAACACTATTCGCACTTCCCTTCTCTTCTCAGCACACTGACGCTCCTGAGATACTCCGCTTCCGAAATGGCATGATGCTCATAGATGATTCTCAGCATCTCCAGCTCCCTCTCCAGCAGCTCTTCCCTGCTGCCGATTCTTCTGTCTGCCAGCATCGCAGCTTCTATTATTCCCATTGTCAGATCTCCTTTTCAGCCATCAGGTCCCGTACCGACTCCTCCAGGACCACATACGGGTTGAACTTCGGGTCTATCCAGCAGTCAACGGCATCTTCCGTCATAATCACGGGCTGCCTGTCATGGATAAAGGCGATGCTCTCGCATGCCGGCTGCGTCAGAATAACAAAATGCGGATAGTTATTCTCTATTCTGTACAGCCCGCAGAAGTACATCAGTTCCGTGTCCTTCGGCATGATAGCATATTTGTCCCCTGCCTTCACCTTGCCGGAAGAACTTTTGAAATGCTCCCACTCATAGTACCAGGAAGCCGGTACCGCGCAGCGGTGCTCTACCCAGCTCTCCCGGAAGGTCTCCTTCTCCGCAGCCGTCTCCGACCGGGCATTGACCAGCGGCCTGCCGAGGCCCTGTATTTTATATCCCCACCACATGGGATAGGCCGTCTTCTTTCCGTTCCTGCTGGGTGCCAGCACCGGTACGATGGAATTGGGAAAAATCTCCCCCTCCGTCAGCACGGGTTTTCCCAGCCAGCCGATATTGTTGTAATACAGTTTGGAACGCTTTGCCGCCTCCGCAATCGGCTCCAGCTTCGGTGACAGCGCCAGCTGATAACGATAACACATGGCTGCCCCTCTCACACCGCTTTCGGATCATGGATTACGAACTCGACAATGCCGAAAACCTGCCCTTCCTCTGCCGGATATTCCCTGTACTGTGCGCCGTCTTCCCCTTCATAGTCGGAATCCGGACAGAAAAACAACCTGCCGTTCTTCCTTTTGACAACCTTCGCCGCCGCATCCTCCAGCCCGAAGGCAACAACCACAACGTCCTTTACCCGCGGCTCATAAGCCGTCTCCTCCCGGATCACCAGCAGATCCCCCGGGTAAATACCCCGCTTCGTCATGCTGTAACCCTGGGCCCTCAGCATAAAATGCCGCCCGCTGCCCAGAAGCGCCGTCGGCAGGAGATAGCTCTCCGTAACATTCTCAATGGCCTCATTCGGCTCACCGCAGTGGATAACGCCGAGCACCTGCAGGTTTTCCAGCTCCCCGCTCTGCAGGCGTTCATCCGGAACCATGCCTCCCCGGCCGCTCTTTTCCTGCGGGATCACTTCTCTTTCCCGCAGCCGCTTCACATCATCATACACCAGCTTCAGGGAGCTGTGGCCCACGGCATCCCGGATTTCCCGGTAGGTGGGAGAGCTTCCGTTTTCCCTCTCGTATCCGTTGATATATTCCGCCGTCTTCCGCAGCCGGGCTTCATTCACGGGCTTCAACTCTCACCCCTCCTTTAAATGAACATTGTGTTTCCTTAATTGCATAGAAAATATAACACAGCCGAAAAGCTATGTCAACAGCAAATTATTAAGTGTGAACATACGCTGCATACCCTTTTATTTACAACCCTTTTTCTCCTGTGCTATACTTTTCCCGACAATCCACGGACTATACTAATTCTCCGGACATATTATCTCTCTTCCTTTTACTCGGATAGACATCTGAATACGA
>JAEEGF011077673.1_pt1 | contig 17599 bp, 14 predicted proteins | sample 9134171 | NCBI WGS metagenome assembly JAEEGF01 (sample SAMN16246542, study PRJNA631951) | gut metagenome | biome: gut microbiome; feature: rumen; material: AP-attached | host: Bos | place: Iran: Karaj | collected 2018-10 | reverse complement strand
CGTTCTGAGTACCTTGCAGGTAAGGGTGTGCCTTGTATTGTTGTAGTAGTGCAGGAGGCGACAGGAAAGGTTCTTGATCTTGCACTTTCAGATGCGCTTGGTATTGGTGGAGCTAGAGCTGGTGTACTTGAGACTACATTTAGAACAGAGACAGAGACAGACCTCTTTGGTGAGCAGGCAGTTCTTTGCGGTGGTGTTTGTGCACTTATGCAGGCTGGTTTCGAGACTCTTGTTGAGGCAGGCTATGATCCCAGAAACGCATACTTTGAGTGCGTACACGAGATGAAGCTTATTGTTGACCTCATCTATCAGTCAGGCTTTGCAGGAATGAGATATTCAATTTCAAATACTGCTGAGTATGGTGATTATGTAACAGGACCTAAGATTGTTACAGAAGATACTAAGAAAGCAATGAAGAAGATACTTTCAGATATCCAGGATGGTACATTTGCAAAAGAGTTCCTGCTTGATATGAGCGAGGCAGGCGGACAGGTACACTTCCAGGCTATGAGAAAGCTTGCAGCTGAGCATCCCGCTGAGCAGGTTGGTGCTGAGATCAGAAAGCTTTACAGCTGGAACAACGAAAGTGATAAGCTTATCAACAACTAATTACGATGAACTTATTATAATTAGGAAAAGGGGAGCTGCCGCTTAGCGGCAGCTCATTTTGGGGATTATGGAATATTACAGTAAGAAGCCTGTGAGAAGCAGAGTGCTTTCTCTTCTGGTTCTTTCCTTTACTATGTATATGGTAGCGGTTTTGCCTTTATTTATAGCCAGAGGCATGCCGTTTTTCTATTATGGGGATTACAATGTTCAACAGATTCCTTTCTATACTGTTGCTCACAGAGCCATAAGAAGTGGGAACCTTTTATATCTATGGAACATGGATTTTGGAGGCTCACTCATAGGAAGCTTTTCATTTTATCTTCTGGGAAGTCCGTTTTTCTGGCTGACTGTTCCATTTCCTGAGGAAGCAATTCCGTATATGATGCCATTTTTGATGGCACTTAAATACGGTGTGTGCTCAATGACTGCATACGTTTATATCCGAAGAAAAGTAGTGCGCGATGATTCTGCAATGATCGGTGCACTTCTGTATGCATTTTCAGGCTTCAACGCCTGCAATATTGTATTTAACCATTTTACGGATGCAGTTGCCTTTTTCCCTTTGTATTTATTGTCCTTTGAGCTGCTGATGGAGGTTGATCATCACAAGGACCACTGGTTCTTTATCCCGGGCGGAAGGAAGTTTGTATTCTTTACGCTGATGACAACCCTTATGGCGGTTATAAATTACTATTTCTTCTTTGGAGAAGTGGTATTTCTGATCATCTACTTTGTTGTATGCTACGTTCCGGGAAACAGGACGAGGCAGATACTCAGGATGTTTATGCGGGCCTTAGCGGGAGGAACCCTGGGCGTTCTTATCGGAGGCTTCTACATCCTTCAGGCTATTCTCGGAGTATCGGGTAACAGCAGAATTTCTAAGGTGATCCTTGGCTATGACACCGTGTCCTATAAGAGCATGAATATGCTCTGGGATATCATAAAGAGCATGGTCATGATACCGGATATAATCGGTAAGGGTACGGTATTCTATACGGATACTGTGAAAAACGCATCCCTTGCGGTTTTCCTTCCACTGTTTGGTTTATCCGGAGTCATAGCGTACTGCTTAATGCATAAGACAAAGAAGAATGCTTATAAGAGGCTGATCATAATATGCCTTATCATGGCATTTGTTCCTTTTCTTAATTCCGCGTTTTCTTTATTTAATGAAAGCTATTATGCGAGATGGTTTTATATGCCGATTCTCATAATGTCCATGATGACAGCAAGCGTAGTGGAACGAGGCGGATCTAAGGAATTAAAAAAGGGAGTCCTTATAACCTGCGGATTGTTCTTGCTGATAATTCTCATATCAGTGCTTCCTTCCTATAACGACCAGGATGAGGTTATTACCATGAAGCTTATCCTTAATGAACATATCTATTGGAGGGATGTTATTGGAACAGCAATCATGATGGTGATGCTGATTGTTTCTGTGTTTGCAGTTCCGAAGTGTATAAGACAAATAAAGGTGCCCTTTAAAGGTAAGGTATTAGCAACCTTAAAAAAGCCAGTCATGAGAACTGATATCCTGTTTATCATGACTGCTATAGCATCAATAATATCTCTTCACATTGTGCTTCTAAACGGAAGCGGTCTTATCAATGATTTTGGTAAGGAGCAGTGGGAGAAGTAGATGCTGCAGTCAGCGCCTGTTCTTAATGATGATACTGAGTTTTACAGAACAGAGACAGACAGGACTGCTACCAACTACGATATGTACTGGGGATATGGATCTCTACACAGCTTTATAAGTACTATCCCTTCAGAGTCCTTCGATTTTTTATATGGTGCAGATGATGTTGAGAGGACGGTGGAGACCAATATTCCTGCGGATCGAATCGGTTTAAGAGCGATACTTTCAAATAAATATTATTTTGAAAACTCGCTTATAAACGATGAGGGCTTTTTCGAAAGTGGCGATGGAATAGAAGGGTTCTTTAAGATTGATACGCAAAACGGAATAGATATTTTTCTTAATATGAATTATATTCCCATGGGCTTTACCTATGATTACTTCATAAGAGAGTCTGACTGGGAGGAAATTGATACTGAAATAAAGGATCGCCTGCTCACTGTGGCCCTGGTTTTATCCGATGAGGATGCTGATAAGTACAGCGATATTATAAGTGAGCTTCCGGCTGCATATTATGCGGATGAGCTTCCTGTAGATGTTTTTCAAAACAACTGCATGGACCGCGCAGACACAGCCTGCCAGAAATTCGAGACAGATACAAAGGGCTTTTATGCCATGACAAGTAATCTCATGGAGGATAAGCTGATGTTTTTCTCTGTTCCGAACATGAAGGGCTTTAGCCTTACCGTTGATGGTAAAAAGGCTGAAATAATAAATGCAGATTACGGAATGATGGCTGTAAAAATTCCCGCAGGAGTTCATGAGATAAGGACTGATTTCAGGCCCCGTGGTTTTTATCAGGGACTTGTCATGAGCATAGCCGGAATTGTGATTTTAAGCGCTTATTTACTGGTTCTTCGTTTTTACAAAAAGCGCTAAATATGGTATGTTTATTCAGTGAATATACAAAAGATGTAATGGTGTGAATGTTTATAAGAAAGGTGAGGAGTGATTGTAAATGGCAGGTATGACAATGAGCCAGAAAATTCTGGCGGCACATGCAGGACTTTCAGAGGTTAAGGCCGGACAGCTTATCGAGGCTGATCTTGATCTCGTACTTGGTAATGATATTACAAGTCCTGTTGCCATAAAAGAAATGGAAAAGTTTAATTCCAAGGGCGTTTTCAACAAGGATAAGATCGCACTTGTTCCGGATCATTTTGTTCCCAACAAGGATATTAAATCAGCTGAAAACTGCAAATGCGTTCGCGAATTTGCAAAGAGAAATTCCATTACCAACTACTTTGAGGTTGGTCAGATGGGAATAGAGCATGCTCTTTTACCTGAAAAAGGTCTTACAGTTCCCGGAGACCTTATAATCGGAGCTGATTCACACACATGTACTTACGGTGCTCTCGGTGCCTTCAGTACCGGTGTTGGTTCTACAGATATGGCTGCAGGTATGGCTACAGGTAAGGCCTGGTTCAAGGTTCCTTCAGCTATAAAGTTTAATCTTACAGGTAAGCTTAACGAATACGTAAGCGGTAAGGATGTAATTCTTCACATTATCGGTATGATTGGCGTTGACGGCGCTCTCTATAAATCCATGGAGTTTACAGGCGAAGGCGTTAAGGAGCTTTCCATGGATGACAGATTCACAATTGCCAACATGGCTATCGAGGCAGGTGGAAAGAACGGTATTTTCCCTGTTGATGAGAAGGCAATCGAGTATCTTAAGGAGCATGCACCGGGTAAGGAATACAAGGTGTTTGAAGCAGATCCCGATGCTGAGTATGATGAGGAGTACACTATTGACCTTTCTACACTTAAGTCAACAGTTGCTTTCCCGCATCTTCCCGAGAACACTCATACCTTTGATGATATCGATGACATTAAGATCGACCAGGTAGTTATCGGTTCCTGCACAAATGGTAGAATCGATGATATAAGAATGGCTGCCAGGATCCTTAAGGGCCGCAAGGTTGCAGAGGGAATGAGATGCATCATTATTCCTGCTACACAGGCAATCTACATGCAGGCTATGGACGAGGGACTTCTTAAGATCTTTATTGAAGCAGGCGCGGTTGTTTCAACTCCTACCTGTGGTCCCTGCCTTGGCGGATATATGGGAATTCTTGCATCAGGAGAGAGATGCGTTTCAACAACTAACAGAAACTTTGTAGGCAGAATGGGAGCTACTGACTCTGAGATTTATCTTGCTTCTCCGGCTGTTGCTGCAGCAAGTGCGATAACAGGTAAGCTTTCACAGCCTTCTGAATTATAAAAGGCTTTATATGAAAGAAAGGATAAGCGTATGAAAGAAGCAAGAGGAAATGTTTTTAAATTCGGTGACAACGTAGATACAGACGTTATCATTCCTGCAAGATATTTGAATACAGCTGACCCTTCAGAGCTGGCTGCTCACTGCATGGAGGATATCGATAAGACCTTCATTCAGAAGGTGCAAAAGGGTGATATCATTGTTGCCAATAAGAATTTTGGCTGTGGCTCATCAAGAGAGCATGCACCTATTGCCATTAAGGCTGCAGGTGTTTCCTGTGTAATAGCAGAGACCTTTGCCAGAATTTTCTATAGAAACAGCATAAACATTGGTCTTCCCATTGTTGAGTGTGAGGAAGCCGCAAAGGAAATAAATCCCGGTGATGTGGTCAGCATCAATTTTGATACAGGTGTTATCACTGATGAGACTACAGGTAAATCCTACCAGGGACAGGCATTCCCTCCTTTTATGCAGAAAATAATAGACAGTGAAGGACTGGTAAATTATATCAATGCAAAGTGATATCAGACTTTTTATGGTTATTCCCTGTTATAACGAACAGGAAGTATTGCCTGAGACTTCCAGACGACTTGAGGAAAAGTTTGGAAAGCTCATAAATGACGGTGTAATTTCTAAGGACAGCAGAGCAGTGTTTGTAGATGACGGTTCTGCTGATCAGACCTGGGAAATGATCGATGAATTACATAAGAAAAATCCTCTGTTTCAGGGAGTTAAGCTCTCCCGAAACAGAGGCCATCAGAATGCACTTCTTGCAGGTCTTATGACTGTAAGAAGTGTTTGTGATGTTGCAATATCCATGGATGCTGACCTTCAGGATGACATAGGTGCGATAGATGAGATGCTGCAAAAATACAAGGAAGGTGCTGAGATTGTATTTGGTGTAAGAAGCAGCAGAGAGACAGACACTGCCTTTAAAAGAGGTACAGCACAGAGCTATTACAAGCTCATGAATAACATGGGAGCTGACATCGTGTATAATCACGCTGATTTCAGACTTATGAGCAGCACAGCTCTGGAGATGCTCTCAGAGTTCACTGAGGTCAATCTGTTCCTCAGAGGAATTGTTCCGATGATAGGCTTAAAGACAGATATAGTTTTTTATGAGAGATCAGAGCGCTTTGCGGGTGAGAGTAAGTATCCCCTTATGAAGATGTTATCCTTTGCATTTGAGGGAATCACGTCACTTAGCGTTAAGCCCATTCGTGTAATATCAGGTCTTGGAGTTACGATCTTTTCAGTGAGTATAATCATTTTGATCTATTCACTGGTTCGCCATTTTACCAATAATACGATTCCCGGATGGACCACAACGGTTCTTTCCATATGGGCTATCGGAGGTCTTACGATGATCTCCCTTGGTGTAATAGGCGAATATATCGGTAAGATTTATCTTGAGACCAAGAACAGACCAAGATACATAATAAGTGAGTATCTTGGAGATAAGGATGATAAAGTAAATCTTGTTGATGTGAAGATTTGCAGGACAACAGAATCCGATAAATAAAAAAGCTTATGATCGAGCTTGCTCGAATAAAATATATAAATTGAGGTATTAAAATGTCAGAAGAAAAGAAAAAGAAAACACCCGCCGATTTTAAAAAGGAGAGCGAGGCAGCTTTTAAGGTAGACCTTGCAAAGGGCTCCAAGGTAAAGAAGGTTATCGGCGTAGTCAGCGGAAAGGGCGGAGTTGGTAAGAGTCTTGTAACAGGACTTTCAGCCTGCGCTATGAATAGAAAGGGCTACAGCACAGCTGTACTTGATGCAGATATAACGGGTCCTTCAATTCCGAGAATGTTCGGTGCTGAGCAGATTAAATATGCAGACGATAACGGTAACATGATTCCTTCAGAATCTGAAAACGGAATCAAGATGGTTTCCATCAATCTCTTAATGGATAACGATACTGATCCTGTTATCTGGAGAGGACCTGTTATCGCAGGCGTTGTTAAGCAGTTCTGGGGAGAGGCCTGCTGGGGCGATGTGGACTACATGTTTGTAGATATGCCTCCCGGAACAGGTGATGTTCCGCTCACAGTTTTCCAGTCACTTCCTGTTGATGGAATTATCGTTGTATCAACACCACAGGAGCTTGTTTCCATGATCGTTGAAAAGGCTGTTAATATGGCTAAGATGATGAACGTTCCTGTAATCGGTCTTGTTGAGAACATGAGCTATATGAATTGTCCTCACTGCAATAAGCCTATTTATGTGTTTGGTGAGAGCAAGATTGATTCCTATGCTTCAGCTAACGGACTTGATGTTCTTGCAAGAATTCCGCTTGATCCTGAGTTTGCTGCAAAATGCGACGCAGGTAAGATAGAAGAATATGAGCCTGACTTCATGGATAGCCTTGTATATGCACTTGAGAAATTATAATATTTTCTAATTCGCTCAGGGTGTATATAATAAATATATACGCATATTATGGCATGAAAATAATATTCTTTCGGGGGATACGGTTATGAAGTGGAGACCGGGTAAAAAACAATTCAGTATAATGGTATCTGTTATCCTATGCAGTCTTGCCATCATGCTGATCTACTATGTTATCTTTAATTGGAATTCACTTGAAAAAGGTATAAACAGATTTCTGGGTATCCTTACTCCAATCATTATTGGATGTGTAATCGGTTATATTCTTACGCCCATATTGAATTTCATCGAAAAACAATGGATTTATCCCTTATATAAGCTTGGCGGAGTAAATCTTAAAGAAAGCCAGTATTTTCAAAAAAGGAAAAAGGTGAGAAAGCTAAGTGTAGCTCTCACCATGATCCTTTTCTTTGCAGTTCTTTACGCGATGCTGATGGTCCTTATTCCTCAGCTGATCAGAAGCATAAGGGACATTATTCGTAATTTCCCTTTTTATGCTACCAATCTTCAGAGGTTCATGGACAAATATCTGGATGATAATCCTTCGATCAGAAGGGTTATGGATACATTGCTTCAACAGTATTCAGACACCATAAACAATATGTTTAAGGATAATGTTGTTCCTAATCTTTCGACTATGATCACGACGATCTCGAAGAGTATGATGAGCATTATCCAGGTATTCCTGTATCTTATAGTCGGCGTAGTAGTTGCTGCTTATGTTCTGAATTCAAAGGAAACTTTTATTGGACAGGGCAAAAAGATTTGCTATGCATACTTAAAAAGAGAGTTTGCCAATGAGGTCATAGGTGCATTCAGGTATGCTCATTACACCTTTACCGGATTTGTAATGGGAAAACTGGTGGATTCCATTATTGTTGGTATCATCTGCTTTATTGTTCTTAAAATATTGAAAATACCATATCCGATAGTTTTGGCCTTTGGTGTTGGTATTACCAACATAATCCCGTTTTTTGGTCCGTACCTGGGTGGAGGCTTTGGTCTTATACTTCTGATAATGATCAATCCCTTTAAGGCACTGGTATTCCTGATAGTTATCGTAATCCTTCAGCAGATAGACGGTAACATTATAGGACCGGTTATACTCGGTAATTCCACGGGTCTGTCCAGCTTCTGGGTTATTTTTGCAATCATGTTCTTTGGCGGCATCTGGGGACCTATCGGATGGCTTATAGGTGTGCCGGTATTTGCATGTCTGTATACTCTGGCAAGGCATATTACTATGAACAGACTTCGCGATAAGAGACTGCCGAGGGATACTTCAACCTATATTAATGCTGCATATATGGACGATAGTGGTATAGTTACCCTTGAAAATGCGGATAACAGCAGGTACTACGTCCACAACGATACATCTACATGGCGCAGGATCTTTAAATTTTACAGAAGCAAAAAGAAGATAATCGAGAATGTTCTTCCTAATATGGGTTCTGAGAATGAAGAGACTGTGAAAAAGGAAGAGGGTAAAAAGCATTCGGAAGGCGCACAGGAGAAGACTTTGGAGCAGGTCGGAACACAGGGACTTGATGACTATGATAAATAAGGACATTAATTTTGTAATGTATACCCTGCGGATTTAATGCTTAAATTTGCGCCTTGACACTTGATTTTATGTAATTATAATAATCTTTAAAAAGTTGGCACTTTAACGTGCTAAATCATATCGGCTTGGGCGTTACTTTATATACCTAAACTGATCAGAAAATTAGGAGGAGCATAATTATTATGAGTAAGAAAAATTTAGACTGGTCAAGTATTGGATTTAATTATCACGTAACGGATTATCGTTATGTGTCCAACTACAAGGATGGAAAATGGGATGATGGCGCCATTACAACCGATTCTAAGATTGTATTAAGTGAAGACGCAGGCGTTCTTCATTATGCACAGGAAGTATTCGAAGGTCTTAAGGCTTATGAGACAGAGGATGGACACATTGTGTGCTTCAGACCTGACCTCAACGCAGACAGAATGGAGCAGTCTGCAGGACGTCTTGAGATGCCTGCTTTCCCTGCTGATAGATTTATCAAGGCTGTTGACGAAGTTGTAAAGGCTAATGTGGACTGGGTTCCTCCTTTCGGAAGCGGAGCAACCTTATACATCAGACCTGTAATGTTTGCTACAGGTAACGTTATCGGAGTTAAGCCTGCTGATGAGTATCAGTTCAGAATCTTCGTAACTCCCGTAGGACCTTACTTCAAGGGTGGCGCTAAGCCCATCGTTGTAAAGGTAAGTGATTTTGACAGAGCAGCACCGAACGGAACAGGTAATATCAAGGCCGGCCTTAACTACGCAATGAGCCTTCATGCAATTGTAACAGCTCACGAAGAGGGCTTTGCCGAGAACGTATATCTTGATGCTCAGAGCAGAACATATATCGAGGAGACAGGCGGAGCAAATATTATCTTCGTAGATGCTGACGGCAACCTTGTAGTTCCCAAGTCATTTACAGATTAAATCCTTCCTTCAATAACAAGAAGATCTATCGTTCAGGTTGCAAAGGATTACCTTGGACTTAGCGTAGAAGAGAGACCTGTAAGACTTGATGAAGTACAGAACTTTAAGGAGATGGGTCTTTGTGGAACAGCTGCAGTTATCAGCCCTGTTGGTAAGATCAATGATCACGGCAAGGAAATCTGCTTCGAGTCCGGTATGGATGAGATGGGACCTGTACTTAAGAAGCTCTATGACACTCTCACAGGAATTCAGATGGGTGAGATCGAAGCTCCTGAAGGATGGGTACACGTTATCAAATAAAAACTTATATTTTGAATTTCTGCCCCGGCTTTATGTCGGGGCTTATTATATAAAAAGGAACTGCCAGCAGAATGGAAGAAAAGGCCAGGAATAAAAGATCAGTCATACTTCTTATTATAATAATCATCTTTTCGCTCGCTTTATCGGTAGCAATCAATATGCTTTCGCCTAAGGGGAAGATAGCTGTTATCACTGTGAATGGAGAAACAGTAAAAGAGCTTCCACTCTCAGAGGATGCTGAATTTGTCGCTACCGGCTACGAGGGCGGCGAGAATAAAGTTATTGTTAAGGATGGCACCTGTTATGTCAGCTATGCGGACTGTCCTGATAAGCTTTGCGTAAAACAGGGTAAAATAATAAAGGAAGGCGAATCCGTAATCTGCCTTCCCCACAGGGTTGTTGTCACAATAATGGGAGCTGATAAGAGTAATAAATTGGATTCGATAGCTAAATAGAAGCAAAATAATTGAGAAACATATAAAAAAAATATAAAAATACTACAATTGTTATCGGAATAGTGTAAAATGTTTTTATAAGTGATTTTTTATTTAAAAATTTAAAAAATTCTAACATACTAATTATGAGGAGGGTATGCGAATGTTAAACATCACTAAAGACTTGAAGGACAAAAATCTGGTAGTTGGTCTCGAAGGAAGACTTGACACAACAACAGCTCCCACACTTGAGGAAGAGCTTAAGTCTTCACTTGCTGGAGTAGAGACTCTGGAGTTTGATCTCGCTAAACTCGAGTACATTTCCAGTGCAGGTCTTCGCGTGCTTCTGTCATCTCAAAAGACAATGAATAAGCAGGGCAAGATGGTTGTTAAGAATGTTTCTGAAGAGGTTAATGAGATCTTCGAGGTTACCGGATTCTCAGATATTCTGACAATCGAATAATACCTTTTATATAATAGCAGGATAACTATGTTTATCCTGCTATTTATGCTTTTTTTCTTAATGAGGGTATATGGATAAGTATAATATCAGGAAAATCTCCGCGCTTTTATTAGCAATAGTGATTTTTCTTGGTCTATTTTGTCCGCTTAAGATTACGTCCTTTGCTGAGAGCAGCACAAAGCTTGCTGAGACAGCGAGGCCTTCTGTTAATGGAAGACTCCATGTGGATGGGGGCAAACTAGTAGATGAGAGCGGAAAACCTGTGCAACTCAGAGGTATTAGTACGCACGGTCTTACCTGGTATCCGGACTTTATAGACGAGAAATTATTCAAGCAGCTTTCCGATGAATGGAACAGCAGCTTTATTAGGCTTGCAATGTATTCACATGTATATTGCGGCAAGGATAAAGATATCAGCATGGAATACATGAGAAAAGGTATACAGGCTGCGATAGCTGCTGATATGTATGTTCTTGTGGACTGGCATGTGCTTGAAGAACAAAATCCTAATGTAAACAAAAAAGAGGCTCTGGATTTCTTTGAGAAAATATCTTCAGAATTCTCTGATTCACCCAATCTTATTTACGAAATATGTAATGAACCTAATGGCGATACAAGTTGGGATGATATTGTTACCTATTGTAATGACGTTATACCTGTAATAAGAAAAAACGTTCCTGATTCTGTCATTGTTGTGGGAACACCTGAATATGACAGAAGACTTTTGCCTGCAATAAACAGACCGCTTCAGTTTGACAATGTAATGTATTCATTACATTTTTATGCTGCATCTCATAAGGATGATCTTATGGATGAGCTGAAAACAGCGGTAAATGAGAATGCACCTGTTTTTATAAGCGAATGCGGAATAAGTGAACATACAGGTGATGGAGACATCGATTTTGCCTGGGCAAGAAAATGGTTCAATTATCTGGATGAGCATAAGATAAGCTATACAGTCTGGAGTTTTTCAAACAAGGATGAAACCTCTGCATTTTTCAACATAAAGTATGATCCTGTAAAATATGGGCTGGATGATAAGTATCTTACCGAATATGGTAAATGGGTTAAGGAGCTTATAAAGGGCACTCCTCCAGATGATATTTATGCTCCCGCGGATGTGCTAAAAAAATCAGACATTCAAAAGCTTGAGTCCTATGTGACCAATTCACTTGGAGAACGCGGTTTTACAACTGTATATAAATATCCTGAATTTGCAGCATTGTGTGCGCTTATCATATTGGTATTTTTTACAATTCGCTTTATTTATATACAACTTACGAAAAACAGACATGCGACCTATTATGATCTGTTTACGAAAAAAGAGCTTAGGGATAATTCAAGAAAGAGCGGTGTAGCTTACTTTGTTGCAAAAGCAATAATTATCATAAGCTCATATCTGACATTGATTTATCTGTGCTGGAGAATTTTTTATTCAGTACCGATCGAATTTGGTTTTATAGCTGTTGCGGGAAATATATTTCTTCTTTTTGTTGAAATACTAGGCTTCCTTGAATCAATTGTATTTTATGAGAGCCTTCTTGGCATGAAGAGACATCCTCTTCCAAAGATAAAGGATGAGGAATTCCCTGATGTTGATATTTTCATTGCTACATATAATGAACCCTGTGAACTTCTTAAGAAAACAATCAATGGCTGTGTACATTTAAGTTATCCTGATAAGAATAAAGTTCATGTTTATGTATGCGATGATAACAGGCGCTCAGAAATGCGAAAGCTTGCAGAAGATATGGGCGTTGGTTACTTTGACAGACCTGATAATAAGGGGGCAAAGGCAGGAAACCTAAATAATGCACTTAGACAGACCTCGTCTCCCTATGTTGTCACCCTTGATGCGGACATGATAGTAAAGAGCGATTTCCTGTTAAAGACCATACCGTACTTTGTGGAGGCAGAAAAGAAAAGCTTATTGCTGGAGGATGGAAAAAAGGTTCGCCTTGGTGTTCTTCAGACTCCGCAGTGCTTCTATGATCCGGATGTATTCCAGCATGCATTGTATTCTGAAAGAAGAGCTCCCAATGAGCAGGATTTCTTCTATAGAACCATTGAGGTTGCCAAGACCTCCACAAACAGTGTTATATATGGTGGTTCAAATACGATACTCAGCAGAAAGGCTCTTGAAGATATCGGAGGCTTCTATACAGAATCTATTACGGAGGATTTTGCAACCGGACTGCTTATAGAGTCGAAGGGATATGTCAGTCTGGCTATTTCCGAACCTCTTGCAAGTGGACAGACGCCTCATACCTTTAAAGAGCATATACAGCAAAGAACCCGCTGGGGAAGAGGTGTAATCGTAACTGCCAGAAAACTGAAGTTCTGGAGAATGAAGGGATTATCACTCAGACAGAAGATCAGCTATTGGAGCTGCGTAGTCTATTGGCTTTCACCCCTAAAGAACTTTGTCTATATGCTTTCACCGATCCTGTTTGCAACCTTTGCAGTTCCGGTTCTAAAGTGTAACTGGATGGATCTTATAGTTTACTGGCTTCCGATGTTTGCTTTGCAGGATATAACTCTTAGAGTTTTAAGTCAGAACGCCATGTCTATAAAATGGAGTGGAATATATGAGACAAGTGTCATGCCTCATCTTTTCATTCCGATTTTAAAAGAGACATTTGGAATTACTCTTTCGACCTTTAAGGTTACGGATAAATCGAAAAAGGTTGCAAAGAGAAAAACCGATCTAAGGACCATGGCACCGTTTATCATTCTCTCGATATGCTCGGTAATTGGTATCACGAGAGTATTGATGATGCTTAACTGGATGAATTTCCTTGGACTGTCGGTACTATTGTTCTGGATGATAAGGAATTTTTACTATCTTATTATGTCGATGTTCCTTGTTGATGGAAGAGATTCCGATAACGAGGTTGTACATGTAATTGATGCAGAGCCTGTCGAGGTTGAAATTGCACACGGAGAGGGTAAAGGCTCAAAGTACTACGGCGTTACAACAAGGCTCACTGAGCATAGTGTTTCTATTTTCCTGGATGATGGGGTTAAGCTTGAATCAGGAGCTTCAGTGAAATTAAGCATAGATACTGAGAAATACAGTGCAAAGCTTGATGGTGCGGTAACCAATATTATTGAATCCAAGAACGGTGGTATTTATTCGCATACCATTGAAATTTTAGACTTTGGCGATTCCGAGATGGAATATCTTGAAATACTTTATGACCGCGTACCTTCACTTCCGCAGTCTCTTTCAAGAGACTTTGGAATAGTCAGCCATCTGTGGCAAAACATTGCATACAGAGTTGCAAGGACAACAAGACACTGATGACCTTTTAGTATATGGAGAAGAGGTAATTATGAAAGAGGTAAATATTCAAAAGCAATCAGACGGTTTACTTATTGAACTTATAGGTAGAATTGATTCAAACAATGCGCCTCAGGTAGAGGAAAGCATGAAGGAAGCATTTGATTCTCCCGATGAAGTGGTTATTGATGCTCAGAATCTGGAATATATTTCCAGTGCCGGACTCCGTGTTCTCCTTCATTTAAGAAAAACTAAGAAGAATCTGAGAATAATAAATGTGAGCTCAGAGGTATATGAGATATTTGATATGACAGGCTTTAATCAGATGATGACTGTTGAGAAGGCTTACAAGGTTGTCAGCGTTGAAGGTTGTGAAGTTATAGGTAAGGGTGCCAATGGCATTCTGTACAGAATTGATAGCGATAATGTTGTTAAGGTTTATAAAAATGCTGATGCCCTTAATGATATTCAGCATGAACGCGAGGTTGCAAGGCTTGCACTTGTACTTGGAATACCTACGGCAATATCCTATGATGTTGTAAAGGTAGGCGAAAGCTATGGATCAGTATTTGAGCTTTTAAATGCTACATCTTTTTCAAAAATACTGGCTACAGAGCCGGATAAGTTTGACTGGTGCGTAAATGAGTTTGCAGGTCTCCTTAAGAAAATTCATGAGACTGAGGTTCCTGAAGGGAAGCTTCCCAGCATTAAGGAAACGGCTCTTAAATGGGCTGAATTCGATAAGGATTATTTACCTGCTGAATCTTATGAAAAGCTTAAGTCACTTATCGAAAAGGTGCCTGAATCCAATCATATGATCCATGGTGATTATCATACCAACAATATTGAGCTTCAGGACGGTGAGGTTCTCCTCATCGATATGGATACTCTGGCAGTTGGACATCCTATTTTCGAGTTTGCATCCATTTACAATGCATTTATTGGTTTCTATGAAGTCAATAAAGAAGGATGTAAGGATTTCCTTAAGATCAGCAGTGATGAAGCTATTAAGTTCTTTAACAAGGCAATGTCGGTTTATCTTGGCACGGAAGATGAGGACAGAATAAAAGAGGTTGTAGATAAAGCCAGAATTGTAGGCTATACAAGAATTATCAGAAGAAATATCAGACGCGGTGCACTTGAAAATGAAACCGGTAAGCAGGAAATAGAGCTTTGGACAAAGGAGCTCATAGAACTCCTTGACAGAATTGATACGTTGGAATTCTAAGCTTTTCAAAATATTCGAAACTATTAGTTTGAAGCACCAAAAAGGATGGGGGTTATGAAAGAACTAAAGATTGATGCAATAGTTGAAAACCTTCCCAAGGTTTTGGAATTTATTGACAGCGAGCTTGAAAATGACGGCTGTGATATGAAAAATCAGATGAAGATTGATATGGCGGTTGAAGAGCTGTTTGTCAATATCGCTCATTATGCATATAGGGACAAGGTTGGAGATGCTGTGATCCGTTATGAAATTGAAGGAAACAGCGCGGCAATTACCCTTATAGATAGCGGAAGACATTATGATCCTCTTGCCAAGGATGATCCTGATGTTACACTTTCAGCTGAAGAGAGGCAGATTGGCGGTCTTGGTATTTATATGGTTAAGAACAGCATGGATGATGTTCGCTATGAATACAAGGACAATAAAAATATTACTACGATAGTAAAATCTATTAACTGACCGGATGGACCTATAGAATGGAGTTTATAACTAAGAAACAGAAGAACAGGGCGTATATAGTCTCTGTAGTTTACTTTTTGATGGTTTTTGTTTGTGCCCAGATGATCTTTATAAGAGGCATAAATAATCTTAAACCAATTTATGTTTTTAATATTAGTGGGGATATTTTTGGAATGTTGATGGGGGCAGTACTTTTTATATGCTGTCTCATTGACGTCCAGAAAACAGGATCAAACCTTAAGTGGTTACTATACTTGCTTAATGCGGCATACATAGGACTTTTTACAGATGCAATAGCATGGCTGGTAGATGGAGTTCCAAAGCTTGCGCTTATAAATTACGTGGACAATTTTTTCTATTATTTATGTGCACCCTTGGAACTATTCTGTTTTTGGAAATATACAGAATCATACTTAGAAACTGACAGAAGAATAGTAAAGCTTATTGATAAATTTCAGGTTGCAGGCCTTTTTATATCTTTATTCATGAGGATTAGCAACATATTTACAGGAATTTACTATTACGTGACACCAGATGGGTTATACCATAGAAGTTCTTTATATCTGATCTCTATGATATATGTTTTCTCATCAACGGTAGCCACGCTTTTGGTAGTTGTGTGGGAGAGGAAAAATCTTCAAAGATATCAGATTATAACGTTTTTTATGTATGCAATTGCACCTCTGATAGTATCAATATTGACTATAAGAGTGTATGGGCTTTCTATCATAAGCGGTGTACTGATGCTGGTAATACTGCTAATGTATTGCATGCTCAATGTCCTTCAGGGAAGGGATAAGGCTATTGCTGACAGGGATCTTATGCTTGCTTCTTCAATTCAGGAACATGTGCTTCCAAGAATTTTCCCGCCTTTTCCTGACAGAAATGAATTTGATCTATATGCTTCAATGACTCCTGCCAAGGAAGTCGGCGGAGATTTTTATGATTTCTTTATGATAGATGATAACCATCTGGCTGTTGTAATAGCTGATGTTTCGGGTAAAGGTGTACCGGCAGCGCTGTTTATGATGGTATCAAGAACGATCATTAAGAATCAGGGATTGTATTCAAGAAAAATGAATCCCTGTACTATTTTGCAGAAGGTAAATAACCAGCTATGTGAGGGAAATGAGCTTGAGCTGTTTGTAACTGCATGGCTTGGAATTATTGATATATCTACAGGAATAATGGATTACGCCAATGCGGGACATGAGTATCCCTGCATCAGAACCGGTGGAGGGAATTTCACTTTATTAAAGGAAAAGCATTCACCGCCTCTTGCAACAATGGAAGGACTTTCCTTCAGAGGAGGCCAGCTAAAGCTCCAGCCCGGTGATGCTTTGTATATCTATACAGATGGAGTTACCGAGGCTACCAATTCCAAGAATCAGCTCTTTGGTAACGACAGAATTCTAAGCGCACTTAATGAGGATCCGGATGCAGATCCTATTACTCTTGATAAACATGTAAGGAATCGTATCACGGAATTCGTTAAGGATGCACCACAGTTTGATGATATTACAATGCTATGCCTTAAGTACTATGGGGCTGAGGCGGGCGCTGAGGTGGTATAACTTATAAAAAATAATTTTGAGTGAGGTGGAGTTTATGGAAAAAATGTACAAGGAAATTGAGAAGGAGCCTATTTGCAGATCAAAGAGAATTATCATAACCTGCAAGGACAATAATCTTGAGGCTGATTTTGGTAAGGCCAGAGATAATCTTCAGGAATGCCAGCTTCTTCCTAAGGATAACCTTCATATGGAGCTCCTTTTTGAAGAGACTGCCTTAATGCTTGAGGAGATCACAAAGGATTTCTCCGCAATGCTTTGGTTTGAAAAGTTTGAGCATTACTGCTGCCTTAAGCTCACAGCAAAAACCGACATGTCCTTTGAAAAGAAGGAAGAGCTTCTTGGTATGGCTACAGATGGTAAAAATGCCATGGCTAAGGGTTTTATGGCAAAGATTGCTGATATCATTGAGACCGGACTTCTTGACTTTGACTATGTTGGAAGACTTCAGCAGGAATATGGTGGAGTAAGTGTTGGATTTGGAAGTATGGGTATTTATGATGGTATGGGCGGAATTGCA